>WNGE01007003.1_pt1 | contig 27082 bp, 29 predicted proteins | sample 5400651 | NCBI WGS metagenome assembly WNGE01 (sample SAMN13153370, study PRJNA577476) | soil metagenome | isolation source: 60 cm soil or saprolite under grassland replicate 2 | place: USA:California | collected 2016-06-15 | reverse complement strand
AACGGGCAGCCGCCACACCCGGGAAACGGCCCTCGGGCCGCGCTCACTACGGCGGCTACACGCCGCGCTCGCCGCCTACGTGCCCCCGCCTCTGACCACATCACCCCGCCAGCGGCACTACAACAGCGCCCACCTAGGGTGCTCGCAATCCGATCTTCACCGCGATGAGCCTGACCTGTCTCGGCTTGGCCCTGATGGTTCCCAACGTCGTGTCGCTGTTTGCCACGGCGATGCTGGTGGTATCGATCCAGCTGCAGGTACGGGCCGGCGAGGAACCGTATCTGGCGCGCACCCACGGTGCCGCCTACACCGCCCGGCCCGGTAGCGCCACCGCGACCAATGGTGACCCCGGCTACGTCGACGAAGCGGGCGACCTCGTCAGATCGACGGACGTCGGCCGAGAAGGTGGTGGCGAGCCTCGGTCATCGCTGCGTCGAAGCCGAGAGCGCCGACGTCGACGTAGGGCAGCCCCAGGCGGGTGCAGTCACGGCGGTAGCGGTCGCTTTCCTGGCGTATCCAGGCCGCGGTGGCGTCGAGCTCGGCGCGTGGGACGCCCTCGTGCTGCGGTTTCGGCCCCCGATAGGAGGCGAGATCGTCGCCGGAGAAGCCAACGCTGCCCAGAAAGCATGACCGGATGGTGATCCCGGGCAGCGCGGCCGACAGGCGGGGGACCATCGACGGCACGATGTCCGGTCCTTCGATCAAGAACTGCTGGGCTTCCTCGCCGCACACCTCGACCGCCTGCGCGATGTGCGGGTACATCAGTCCGCCCTCCGCCGCGGCCGACACGTTGCCCTGATCGAGTTCGTCGAGCTCACGAAGGACCCTGCGGAGCACGGTTCGCAACACATCGGTGGGCAGCCACGGGATCCCGTCGCTGCGCAGCAGCCGGTGGGCCAGCGCGGACTTACCGACCCGTGCCGGGCCGCCGACCAGACACGCACGATGAGTCACCACGATGCTCGCAAACCCTTGCCCACAGCCGCTTTGAAGATCGCCACCCTGGCGCCAGCCGAGGCCGCCCCGACGCCCACCACAGACGTCCCCGGCCATCACCGGCCGAACCCACCCACCGCCCAGCTCGCCCGACCTCTTCCGGCCCAAGCAGTAGGCGCTGCCTCGTGGATCTCTGCTGTGCTACCGCTGGCGAGATCCACACGGGCGCCTACCGGATCGCGGCCCTGCGGAGCGGCGAACGACCACCGGGTCGCCGTTGGAAAGTCGGTGTCCCAGTCGAAGAGACGACCCGGGGCCGCACCCGCCGGCATGCCTTTCACATGCAGGGGGTGTCCGGTGGCGGGTACCACTCAGGTTCGTCCATGGCAGGATCGTCCACAGCTGGGTCGGCCCCGCTGGTTGGGTCGGTGTCGACCCGTGCCGTCGGTTACGCGCGGGCGGTGACCGGGTGCGGGCACGTCCATTGCCGGCCACCGCGGGATGCGAGCTGCCTCTTGCCAGCCGGGCCGGCCGGCGGCGATGCTGAGTGGTGGGCCGATCTTCGGAGATGATCGACGTGGTGCTGGCCGGGTCTGCTGTTGCTGTGTTGCTGTTGGCGGCCTGCGTGCTCGGCGGGTGGCGGATGCGCCGGGGCGGCCGGCTGGTTCGGCTTATCGTGCCACGTTGGGTTTCCCGCGCACGGGTGCGGGCTCCGGCCGTGGGGCGGGCACCGGGGCAGCCCGTTGGACGGGTGGGTCGTCGTGTCGAGGCGGGTCTGGTGGCGCGGTTGTTGGCCGGTGATCTGACGGCCGGCGAGTACCGAGACGCGATGGCCGTGCTGGCAGCCGAGGACGCGCTTCGCCACCCTGTCGTTGTGCCGGACAGGTAGCGTCGCGGACACCAACCCCGATGGACCCGGCGCCGCGAGCGGAAACGCGGGATCGCCACAGCACGCGGCGTACGTACGACGGTCCGGGCTGTTCGAGCACCCGGATTGATGGTGGCTGCTATTCGGCGTGGCCGAAGGCTTTGATCTCTTCGGCCTCCTCGGGGCTGAGTTCGCGGGGGACCTGGCCGCGGGCGAGTTTGGCGGCCTGGATGTGGTGGCGGATGTCGTCGACGATCTCGGGGTTGGCCAGGGTGGAGACGTCGCCGACGTCGGTGAAGTTGGAGATGCCGGCGATGACCCGGCGCATGATCTTCCCGGAGCGGGTCTTGGGCATGTCGGGGACGATCCACACGTTGGCCGGCCGGGCGATCTTGCCGATCTCGTGTTCGATCGCGGCGGTGACCTTCCGGGCGATGTCGTCGCTGGGGGCCAGCCCGGGTTTCAGGGCCACGTACATTTCCACGGCCCGGCCGCGTAGCTCGTCGATGACGGGGACGGCGGCGGCCTCGGCGATCTCGTCGACGGTGAGGCTGGCTGATTCGAGTTCCTTGGTGCCCAGGCGGTGGCCGGCCACGTTGATGACGTCGTCGACCCGGCCGAGGATGCGGAAGTAGCCGTCGGCGGCCTGCACCGCGCCGTCGCCGGCGAAGTAGGGCCAGTCGCGCCAGTCGCTGCTGTCCTTGTCGCGGCAGTACTTCTCGTAGTAGATCTGCACGAACCGGTCGGGTTGGCCCCAGACGGTCTGGAAGATGCCCGGCCAGGGGTTGCGGATGCAGATGTTGCCCGCCTTACCGCTGCCGGCCGGCACTTCGTCGCCGTTCTCGTCGTAGATCACCGGGTAGACCCCGAGGCCGCAGCTGCCGGGCTTCATCGGTTGCAGCGCGGGCAGGGTAGCGCCGAGGAAGCCGCCGTTCTCGGTCTGCCACCAGGTGTCGACGATGACCGCCTCACCCTTGCCGACCGTGTCGTGGTACCAGCGCCACACCTCGGGTTCGATCGGTTCGCCCACGGTGGTCATGTGCTTGAACCGGTGGTAGTACTTGCCCGGCTCGTCCGGTCCGAGCTTGCGCAGCATCCGGATGGTGGTGGGTGCGGTGTGGAAGATGTTGACCCCGAGTCGTTCGGCGATGCGCCACGGGCGTCCGGGGTCGGGGTAGGTGGGTACGCCCTCGTACATGACGCTGGTGGTGCCCAAAGCGAGGGGGCCGTAGACGATGTAGGAGTGCCCGGTGATCCACCCGATGTCCGCCGCGCACCAGTAGGTGTCCTCGGGGTGGATGTCCTGGTAGTACTTGGACGTGCCGGCCACGTACGACAGGTACCCGCCGGTGCTGTGCTGGCAGCCCTTGGGTCGGCCGGTGGTGCCGCTGGTGTACATCAGGAACAGTGGTGCCTCGGCGGGCATCGACACCGGCTCAACCACCGCCCCGCGGTAGTTGGCGAGCAGCTCGTCGACGAAGAAGTCCCGGCCTTCGACCATCTGGCTCGCCGACGCGTACCGGTCGGGGTGGCGGCGCCACACGAGGACCTTGTCGACCTGCTGGCCCAGCGCCGCGGCGCGCTCCACGGCCTCGTCGGCCTTGGTCTTGTGGTCGACCAGGTCCCCGTTGCGGTAGTAGCCGTCCATGGTGACCAGGATGCGGCTGCCCGAGTCGGCGATCCGGTCCCCGCAGGCGGCGCCGCTGAACCCGCCGAACACCTCGGAGTGGATCACGCCGAGGCGGGCGCAGGCCAGCATCGCGACCGGCAGTTCGGGCACCATCGGCAGGTGGAAGGTGACCCGGTCACCGGTCCGTAGGCCGGCGAAGTCGCGCAGCAGCGCGGCGAACTCGTTGACCCGCCGGTACAGCTCCTGGTAGGTGACCGCCTTGGTGTCCTCGGTCTCCGGCTCCGGTACCCAGATCAGGGCGGCCTTGTTGCTGCTGGTGGCCAGGTGCCGGTCCACGCAGTTGTAGCAGGCATTGAGCCGGCCGCCGACGAACCACTTCCAGAACGGCGGGTTACTGGTGTCCAGCGTGGTGTGCCAGCCGGCGTCCCAGTCCAGGAGGTTCGCGTACTCGGTGAAACACTCCGGGAAATGCTCCTCGCCGAAGCGTTCGAGGATGGCCGGGTCGGCCGCGTTGGCCTGGGCGATGAAGGACGCGGGCGGCTGGTAGTACTGCTCCTCCCGCCAGTGCACCGCGATCTGCGCCTCGGAAACCTGCGGCTGCTGTTCCGCGCTCATGTGGCTGTCCTCCTCGGGCGGTGGTGGCAATCGTGGTGGCATTCGATGGGGTCAGTCGGTCGGGCTACGGGTCGGCCAGCAGGCCGGCGCAGACGCTGAACTCCCGCAGGTCGGCCCCGACCCGGGCCTGCCGGCTGAACGCCGCCTCATCGCCACGCGCCAGGGAATCCCAGCACAGGCCGTCGTCGAGCGCCAACGCCCGCGCCACCACCCGGGTCAACGCTGCCAGCGGCCGGGTCTCGGCCTCGCGGCGCAGCCCGGCGACGTCCCGGGCGGCCGTTTCGTCCGCCGCGACGGCCTGCAGTCGCCCGAGCAGGATCAAAATGCGGCTCAGCGAGCGCGGGGCGGCCCACACCGGGACCCCGCGGGCGCGTCGCGAGTATTCCGATACCCGGTCCGAGGGGTCACCCGGTCCTTGCGCGTGGACCATGTAGCTGGCGTGGATGCCCATCGCGTCGCGGGCCGCGAGCGGAACCAGGCACTCGGAGGCCGCCCGGCCCAGTGCCGAGCCTCTCAGGTCTCTTGCTTGATTCGATCGAGGACGCGCTCGAGCACGCCTCCGTTGATGTCATCGGCGGATGCCGCAGCGGTGGTTGACTGCCACGTCTGCCAGATCTCCTCATCGGTATCGTTGACCTCTATCTCCTCGATCTCGAGGTGCCACCGGGTGATCGCCAGCGCCTCTTCGCGGTTAATCGTGGGCGAGCCCTGGGCATCGCGAGAGCGGGCGGCGAGCATCCGGACGATGTCCTCTTCGGCCAGTGGTCTCATCGCAGCCTCCTTGCAGGCCAGACCAATTCGTTATCGCGGTCGCCTTCGACGAACTCGCCATGGCTATCTGACAGGTTGGCTGGTCACCACCCGATTGGGAAGGCGCGTCCCGACTCCCGATAACGCAACAGCGTGCTGACGGTAGGTCGAAACATGGTCCGTGAGCAGGGCCAAAGGTCCCGTCCGCCCGACCTGCAGGTCCTGCCGGGCGCCCCCGCTTCGGTCGCTGAACGCGGCCACTGCCCAGTCCACGTGGCTCGTGTCCGAAGAAGGCGCGGGAGCCGGTGTCGTCGCTCACGTAGTTCGGCTCTGGCGAAGATCTTGTGGTTGTCGACGTGTCTGCCGGGGCGTCCTGTGTGGGCCGTGATAGCTGAGCGCGGTGCGATCTTGATGTCCTGCTCCCGCACCTGCGCAACGTCGTGGTGGAAGAGCTCGAGCGGACCGCCGACGGCCTGGTCGTCGAGGCCAGATCGGGCCCACGCGTCTGCGTCGTGTCCGGGCTGCGGCGCGATCACCACTGGCGTGCATGGCCGCTATCGGCGCAGCCTGCGCGATGCCACGCTCGGCGGGACGCCGGTCGTGATCCGGCTGTGGGTGCGGCGATTCGTGTGCACCACGGCCGACTGCCACCGCCGCACGTTCACCGAGCAGATTCCGGGGTTGACCACACCGTATGCCCGGTACAGTCCGCCGCTGCGGGCGGCACTGACCGCGATCGCGGTCTCGCGCAGGCGCTGTTCTCGGAAGGGGGCTACGCGGCCGCGATCAACCCGAGTGAGCAGCCGCCCCTCATCTGCGCCGGCTCGGCCAGATGCCGGCGGATCGGCCCGTTCCAGCTCCTCCACGATGAACCGCCACCCGGTGCAGCCCTCCACCGTGGACTCCACCTCGTCCACACCGGCGTAGCGGGCCAGGAACTGCCGCAGCGTCGGCCGCCGCCGGCCAGCACACCGGTCCAGCGTTGGGCTACGGGCTGATCCTGGCCGGCGGGATCGCCGCTGGGCTGCTCGGCCTGATCTACTTCGACCGGTGGGTCGCCGCCCGCAACCGCCGAACCACGACGCCGGCCGTGACCGGCTGGCGGGCACCGGCCGGGCAGCTGGCCCTGCTGATTGCCACCGGCATCGGCCTGCACAACCTCGCCGAGGGCTTGGTGATCGGTAACTCCGCCGCCTCCGGCGAGATCGCTCTCGCCGTGCTGCTGGTCATCGGCTTCGGGCTGCACAACGCCACCGAAGGCTTCGGCATCGTCGCCCCACTCACTGGCTCCGAGGATCCCACCCGACCCTCGTGGGGATTCCTGGCCGTCCTCGGACTCGTCGGCGGCGGCCCCACCTTCCTGGGCACCCTGGTCGGGCAGCGTTTCACCAGCCAACCCGTCTCCGTTGCCTTCCTCGCCCTGGCCGCCGGATCGATCCTGTACGTGGTCATCGAACTGCTCGCCGTCGGCCGCAAACTCGCCCTCAAACACACCACCGGCTGGGGCATCCTGCTCGGCCTCGCCCTCGGCTTCGCCACCGACGCCATCGTCATCGCCGCCGGAGCCTGAAACCTCCGCCACACGCGGTGACCGCGGTGATCAGGCGGTCAGGAGCGCGGTGAGGTGTTCGCCGCTGCACGCGGTGACCAGCCGACGCCCGGACAGGGCGGTGTCGGCACCGGCGACGGCGGGTGGCGTCGGTGACCAGCGCGCACGCTGGGGTGCCGCAGATCTCGGCCGAGCACAGCTGGCAGCGGTCGACACCAACGACGGCCGGTGCCGGCCGGTGCGTCAATCGCTTCCACAGCCCCACGCGATGTGTCTACCGGGGCGCGGGTCGCCGTGACACCGGCCAGTCGCCCGGATGTGCTGCCACCGGACGGGCGGTGCCCCTCACCGCGCGGACAACGGATCGCGCCGGGCGGCCAGCCGGCCGTTGCTGGTGAGCGGGGCGTGGGTTTGACCTCGTTCAACCGACTCGCCGATACCGTCATGGCGTAGCGGCGAGGACACTGTCCGGATGCCGGCGCCGTCTACCACCCCCGACAGGCGCGGTCCGGCTGAGGTCGTCTCAGCCGGTGCGTACCGCGCCGGGCAGGCCGTGTGGGTCTTCCGCGGGTCTTGGCGTCCCGGCGTCGTGCTGGACTCATCCTCGCGGGCGGTGATGGTTCGCTACATTCCGGCCGCTGGACGCGGCACCGGCGTTGACACCGCGATCGCCCTGGACCTCGCCGTCCGCGACGAGCTCGACCCGGCCATCGACAGCTAGCCCGGGTACTTCGCACATGGGTGTGGGTGGGCGAAGCCGCGTAGGGCGCGCAGCCGGTTGATCATGGTGGTCGGGTGGGGTCGATGTCAAGCAGGTCCAGTAGTGTGAGCGATCACGGAATTCCCCCAGCTGAGGGGTTTCCGATCACGTAATTCCTCCACCCGGCGATCACGTATTTCCCCCAGGGGACGACGTGCGTGGCGTCGGGGTTTGGCCCTCGCAGGCGAGCAGTCTCCTTCCCGTCCGATGAGGCGGGGGGAGCCCGGTGGCGAGGAGAGCGTTTTACGTGATCGACATTACGGAGATCTTGGTTCATTGGTATGCGGGCCGGTCGCAGCACGAGCTGGCGGCCAGTCTCGGGGTTGATCGAAAGACGATCCGCAAGTACTTGGCGCCGGCGGTGGGGGCCGGGATCGCGCCGGGTGGGCCGGTGCGCAGCGACGCGGAGTGGGCGGTGCTGGTGCGGGGCTGGTTTCCGCAGCTGGTGGACACGACGCTGCGGCAGGTGTCGTGGCCGGGTATCGAGGTGCACCGCGACTACATCGTCGGGCAGCTGCAGGCGCGGGTTACCGGGGCGACGATCCATCAGCGGCTGCGCGACGGGCATGGCCTGGAGGCGTCGGTGGCGTCGTTTCGTCGGTGGTTGCGGGCGAACCTGGCCGAGGAGGTGCGTCGGGGGTCGGTGACGGTGCTGGGTGAGACGCCGCCGCCGGGGCAGGAGGCGCAGGTCGACTACGGCAAGTTGGGGATGTGGACCGACCTGGCCACCGGGCTGCGGCGCACGGTGTGGGCGTTCGTGATGGTGTTGGCGTGCTCGCGGCACATGTTCGTGCGGCCGGTCCTGAGCATGGACCAGGCGTCGTGGACGGCTGCGCATGTGGAGGCGTTCGCGTTCTTCGGCGGGGCGCCGGCCAGGATTGTGCCGGAAAATGTTCCGTGGAACATTTTCCGGCTTCTGTTCCCTACCGCGTTATGTGGCCCCTGAGGCCGTCGCCGGCGCCAGCACGGCAGTGAGCGGACAGCGTGGCCACATAATGCGGGCGGTCTCTGGGATGGTGCTTCCTCCGATTCATCCGTAGAACGGAGGTTGTCCATGCTGGAGCAGTACTTCCTCAAGCCGTCGACGATCGATCGCCTTCGGGGGTCGTGGATCGCGGCAGAGATCGAGACGTACGTCGCCTGGATGGCCGGTCAGGGTTACAGCACGAAGAGCATCTGGCGCCGCGTGCCTGTCGGGTTCGCCTTCGGCGAGTTCGCCCGCAAGCGCGGAGCGCATGCCATCGGCGATCTGCCTGCACATGTCGAGGCGTTCGTCGACGAGCGTGTCGCAGCCCACCACGCAACCGGCTCGACAAGACCGATGGCGAAGGAGATCCGCGGCCCGGTCGAGCAGATGCTGTCGGTTGTGGTGCCTGGCTTCGAGTCGACGGGCCGGCCCCATCATCGTCAGCCGTTCGTCGATGTCGCCCCCGGGTTCTTCGATTACCTGGTCGAGGAGCGGGGACTTCGTCCAGCCACGGTGGATGGCTACCGGCACCACCTGGACCGTTTTGAGGCATACCTGCGGCGGATCGGCATGACGTCGCTCCAGGAGCTATCGCCAGTGATCCTCAGTGCCTTCATCGTCGAACGTGCTGGCGCGGGGTTGGCCAAGAGCACAGTCGGCGGCAGCGCTGGTGCCCTGCGGGTGTTCCTGCGCTACGCACACCGTCAACGCATCCTCGCGAGCGACATGAGCGCCACCGTCGGCTGGCCGCAGGTCTACCGGCTGTCGGACATCCCGCGGTCGATCTCGTGGGACGACGTCAACCGGGTCCTCGCCAGCGTCGACCGGAGGACCGTCGCGGGCCGACGCGACTACGCCATTCTGCTCCTGCTGGTCACCTACGGCCTGCGCGGGCGGGAGGTCGCCGCGCTCACCTTGGACGACATTGACTGGAAACGCGAGCGTCTGGCGATCCCCGAGCGCAAGGCCGGCCACTCGACGGCCTTCCCGCTGTCCACGGTGGTGGGCGAGGCCCTCCTCGACTACCTCCGCAACGGTCGCCCGGCCACCACCGATCGCCACATGTTCTTCCGTGCCACTGCTCCCCGGCGCCCGATCGGGAGCGCCGCGGTATCGTCACTGGCCCGCTTCTACCTGGTCAAAGCGGGTGTTGAAGTCCCCCGGCCGGGATCGCACACCCTGCGGCACTCGGCGGTGCAGCGCCTGGTCGATGCGAACTTCGACCTCAAGACCATCGGCGACTTCGTCGGGCACCGTTCCGCGCGCTCCACCGAGGTATACGCCAAGGTCGCTGTCGAAGCGCTGCGCGAGGTCGCTCTCGGCGACGGGGAGGAGGTCCTCGCATGAACAACAACCTCGACGCCGCCGTCGCCGACTTCCTCGCCCACAAGCGGGCGCTGGGACGCAAGTATGAAACCGAGGAGGCGACGCTGCGCCTGCTGCTCGCGTTCACCGGCCAGCACGGCGTGGAGGGCCTGCACCAACTCACCCCCTGCCTGCTCGACGTGTTCCTCGCCTCACGGCCCAGGGCACGGGCCCGCAGCTTCAACCACCTCGTCGGGGTCGTCGGCTGCTTCCTCGACTGGGCCGTCGCCCAGCAGCGACTGAAAGCCTCACCGCTGCGCAGAACCCGCCGACACGAGACCGATCTGCGCCTGCCGTTCCTCTTCGACGTCAGCCAGGCCCGCCAGCTGCTCGATGCCGCCGCGGCCCTCCCCGACAATTCGAGGGCCGCTGGCCGCGGACCGACCTACCACGCCATCTTCGCCCTGTGCTACGGACTGGGGCTGCGTTCCGGGGAGGCGTGCGGCCTTCGCATCGGCGACGTCGACGCTGGGCGGCAGCTCCTGACAGTGCGGGGCGGCAAGTTCGGTAAGAGCCGCCTCGTTCCTCACGGACCGCGCATCGGCGAACTCCTCGCCCGCCAGGTCGAACGTCGCGGCGCCGGCGGCGAGGACCCGCTGTTCAGCTTTGCCGACCGCCGCAGCATCCATCCGTGCAGCGCGAGCCAGACATTCCACCGGCTGACGGCCGAGCTGGACTTACCGGTGCCTGACGGTGTTTCCCCACCTCGTCTTCACTGCCTGCGCCACTCGTTCGCGGTGGGACGCCTGGCACGCTGGTATCGGGAGGACGTCGATCCGCAGGAACGGCTCTACCGGCTGTCCACCTTCATGGGCCACGTCGACCCCACATCCACCGCCATCTACCTGACCATCACGCCGCAACTGCTCGCCGAGGCCAATCGTCGCTTCGAAGCCCTCGCCGAACACGCATGGACGGAGGGGAAAGCATGACCGGGTCGCGGCCGCTCGGGCCGCTCGTCCACTCCTTCTTCCTCGACCACCTGATCACGGTCAAGGGTCTGCGGCCGGCCTCGGTGCGCAGCTACCGCGACACCATCCGGCTGCTGCTGTGTTTCGTCGCTGAGAACAAGGGCACGAAGCTCACCAAGCTCAGCATCGAGGACCTGAGCTTCGAGCGGATCCTTGGCTTCCTCCGCCACCTCGAACACGACCGCGCCAACCACGCCCGCACCCGCAACCAACGCCTGGCGGCCCTGCACACCCTGTTCGAGTACATCGCCACCCGCGAACCCGAGATGCTCGGCGTCTGCCAGCAGGTGGCAGCCATCCCAACGAAGCGGGCGGCACCAGCAGAGACACACTTCCTCGAACGCGACGAGATCCAGACGCTGCTGCAGCACCTGCCCCGGACTGGCCGCCTCGCCCTACGAGACCGGGCGCTGCTGCTGTTCCTCTACAACACCGGCGCACGGGTCCAAGAGGTCGCCGACCTACGGGCAGGACACCTCAACCTCGGTGACGGTGCAGTGGCCCGTCTCCACGGCAAGGGCAACAAATGGCGAACTTGTCCGCTATGGCGCCAGACTGCGGCGCTGCTGGCCGAGCTTCTGCAGTCATCGAACCCGCCAACAGCGGCGGACACCCCAGTGTTCTGTTCCGCGACCGGCCAACCGCTGACACGCTTCGGCATCTACAAGATCGTGCGGCGCCACGCAGCGCAACTCGACGACACTCGCGCCGGGCGCAGAGTAAGCCCACACCTCTTCCGCCACACCGCAGCGGTGCACCTTCTCGAAGCCGGCGTCGAAGTAAACGTCATCCGCGCCTGGCTCGGACACGCCGATCTCACCACCACAAACCGCTACGCCGAGATCACCACAAAAGCCAAGATCGAGGCGCTCCGGAACACCGAACCTGCCACTACTTCGGCGGGTGCCCACCGACGCCCGATCTGGAGCTCCGACCAAGCTCTGCTCGACTGGCTCTCATCGCTCTGATCGTTATGTGGCCGGCTCAGCCTGGTGAGCCACTGGTCCTCTGTCACTCGGCGGGGCTGGCCACATAACGGAGCGGGGAACAGAACCCGGACAACCTGCGCACCGGGGTCGACAAGCCGGACCTGTACGACCCGAAGCTCAACCGCTCGTACGCGGAGCTGGCCACGCATTACGGGGTGCTGGTCGACCCTGCAAGATCACGAAAGCCGAAGGACAAAGTGGTTGCTTCATACTGCGCTCCTTGTGGTTGATGCGGATGTTGTTTGGATGGTGCGGTCGCGGGGTGGGCGGCCGATGCGGGGTCTGGGCAGGTCGGCAGGTGGCAGGTGATACATGTATTCGCCTTTGTCGTTGGCGAATCGTCCGGTGAGCAGCCCGGCGTCGCGCCAGGTCTTGACGGTGTTGGGTGAGATGCCCAACCTGCGGGCGATCTCGTTGAGGGTGAGCAGTCCTTGCTCGCGTAGTCGTTCGGTGTGGCTGCGTAGCTGGTAGGCGGTGCGGATCTGGCGGATGAGGCGGGCGTGCAGCGGTTGGCCGGTGCCGCTGGTGAAGCCGCGTTGTTCGAGGATGGCGGCGATCTGGGAGTCGGTGTGCTCCTCGGTGAGTTCGTCGATGGCGGCGACGACCTCGTCGGGGGTTTTGCGTAGTTGCCAGGAGGCCAGTGGCATTGGCAGGGTCATGGTGTGGTGCTGGCCGCCTTTGAGTCTGATGTGGATGGTGATGGCTTTGTCCCTGCGGATGGTGACGTCTTCGATGAGCAGGCGGACTATGCGTTTGCGTTCGCGTAGTGGGGTGGCGGGGTCGTTGAACAGGGTGGGGAAGTCGGCGGCCAGGGCGGTGATGCGTTGCCGTTGCGTGTCGGTGAGGGTTGTTGCAGTGGCTTTGGCGCGTTCGTAGTCGTCGGTGGCCTCAGCGAGCTCGCGCAGGGCGTTGTTCCAGTCGGCTTCGAGCGCGTCAGCGACGAGCCGGTTGGTGGGGTCGACGGCGAGGTAGCGGCGGCGGGCCTGTTCGGTATGGTACTGGGCGCGTTTCACGGTGGTGGCGCGGAGCCGGTCGGCGTCGTCGGCGCGGGTGGCGAGTTCGTCGGCGACGGCGAGGGCGGTTTCCAGGGCGAGTGGGGTGAGGGTGTCGATGAGTAGCTGGCCGACGGCGCTATCGATGCCGGCGCCGGGGATGGCTTGGCAGATGGCGGTGGCGGTGCGGATGCCGTCGTTCTGGCAGATGTAGTCGGGTAGGTGGGTGCCGTGGCGGGTGTGGTAGCGCACGGTCATCCGCCGGCCGCACACGCCGCAGACCGCGAGGCCTTGCAGCAGGGCGGGTCCTTCGCGGGGCGGTCCGTGGCGGCGGTTGGGGCCGTGCGCGACGGCGAGTTCGGCGAGGCGGTTCTGGTTGGCCTCGTACTGTTCCCAGGTGATGTATCCGGGGTGCGCGTCGGTGATGAGCACGGTCCATTGGTCGCGGGGCAGCGTGACGACGGTGGTCTTGCCGCCGGGGGCGGGCCGGTGGGTGTGGCGGCCGTAGAAGAACGCGCCGGCGTAGCGGGGGTTGTGCAGGACCCGTAGTACCCCGGAGTGTTCCAGGGGTCCCCACACCAGTTCGCCCTTGCGTTCGCCGGAGCCGATACGGCGGGGGAAGCGTAGGTCCTGGGATTTGAAGGCTTTCACGGTGGCCAGCGCCGAGCCGGTGGCGGTGAACGTGGCGAACAGGTGTGCCACGGTCTGCTGCACGCCAGCGTCGGGGTCGAGGACGACCTTGCCGGCGCTGGTGTAGACCAGTCCGACCGGCAGCGGCTGGATTAGCTCGCCGCGGCGGGCCTTGGACAGCACCCCGCCGCGTAGCCGGCCCTTGAGCAGGTGCAGTTCCGCCTCCGACATCGTTCCCTTCAGGCCGAGCAGGAGGCGGTCGTTGAAGTTGCACGGGTCGTAGAGGCCGTCCTCGTCGAGGATCAGCGTCTGTGATAGGGCGCAGATCTCCAGCAGTCGGTGCCAGTCGGCGTTGTTTCTGGCCAGCCGTGACACTTCCAGGCCGAGCACGATCCCGGCCCGGCCCATGCTCACCTCGGCGACGAGGCGTTGGAAGCCGTCGCGGTCGGTCGCGCTGGCGCCGGACTGGCCCTGGTCGGTGTCGATGATCACGACCTGCTCGGCGGTCCAGCCCAACGCGATCGCCCGGCCGCGCAGGTCGTACTGGCGGTGGGTGGACTCGGTGTTGGTGAGCACCTGCCGCAGGGTGGATTGGCGCACATACAGGTAGGCGTTGCGGCGCAGGTGCTCGGCGGTGACCTTCATCGCGGTCGGGGGTCCGAGGGTGTTCATCGTGGCGTTCCTCCTGTTCTGCTGGGGATGTGCTGGGTCAGACGTGAGCCAGGGCCATCGCGGCCATGACCGCGACGAGTTCCCCAGCGCCAGCACCGAGGGCGGTGGTGTCGCGGGTGGGTGGGGCCGGCGGTGGTGGAGCTGTCTGGCAGGCGCGCATCCACCCGGTCATGCCGCGGGTCGTGAGTACTCCCAGGCCGTGACGCCAGCCCTCGGCGTGACCGGCCAGCGCCACCTGGCGCAGCTGCTCGTACTCGCCGGTCAACGCGGCTTCGCCGGGCACCGTGTCGGCGGGCTCGGTAGCGGGCGGGTCAGCCACTTTTGGAACCGCCACCAGCGCGGCGCCGGGCCAGGGCCCGCTCGATCGAGCGTGGGTGCACCCGGACCCCGAACCGGGCGTGCAGCGGTTCGACCAGGTCGGCCGGGCGCAGCGACGCGTCCGCGGACAGCAGCGCCTCGGCGTGGGCCAGGACCTCGTCGGTGAGCTTGTGGCCGCGTCGCGGTCCCGGCTTGGCCGGCACCAGCCCGGGCAAGCCGTCGCGGGCCAGCGCCGCGGCGGCCTCGTAGAACGACGGGCGGGAGAACCCGAACGCCGCCGCTGCGCCCACCACCGACGCCCCGTCGACCTGCACCCGGCGCACCATCTCGTACTTGACCTGCACCAGGTCCCTGGCGTCGAAGAAGCCCGACGAGCCGAACTGCTCATCGCGTACCGCCTGCGGCCGCGGGTTGAGCGTGCGCGCCGCCCGCAACGCCTCCTCCTTCGGGTCTTTCTTGCCGCGTCGCGCCACCTGGCCTCCCTCAGCACTCGATTCCTGTAAGACAGATTACGCCTACGGCTGTCGACGGCCTCGGCGCGACACGCCGTGTTGCTGCACGTATCCCGTGCCATAGCTGAACTCTTGGGCTGGGAACATGGCCGCTGGCAGACAACACGAGATCGGCCGGCGGCGTAATCGTCCTAACAGGAACGGCGTAATCCGCCTATCACCACGAATGGGTCGGCGTCAGCCACATCGGTCCAGCCCGTGGGCAGCGAGACCAACTCGCCCCGCTCGTCGTGGTAGTAGACCCGGTCCTCGCCCCAGTTACGGCGGCGGGCCACGAACTCGAACCGCCGCCCGACCAGCGGATGGAACGGATGGGTCACCCGAACCACCCGCCCACCCGACTCATCGGGTGCAGTTGACGACTCGGTCCAAGCCGCACATCGAGCGGACGCTGGAGTCGGTGGGCACGCTGTTCTGCCAGTTCGTCTCCGGCTACCTGGGGCGCAGCGCCGAGTACCGTGGCCGGCGGGTGGAAGACGAACCGTTGTGGTCGCTGATGGAGCTGCAGGAACTGCTCGACGAGTGGATTCTGGCCGGGTGGCAACATCGGCCCCATGACGGGCTGCGGGACCCGGTCACCCCGGGCCGGGCCTACACGCCGAACGAACGCTACGCCGCGCTGGTCGAATCGGCCGGCTATGTGCCGGTCGCGTTGTCCGCGCAGGACTACATCGAGCTGCTGCCGGCGCGGTGGCAGGCCATCAACACCTACGGCATAAAGATCAACCACAGGGTTTACGACAGCGCCGAACTCAATCCGTGGCGGCGCCAACCCTCCGGGGTGAACGCGAAGAAGAACCTGTGGGAGGTCCACCACGACCCCTACGACGTCAGCCAGATCTGGGTACGCAACCACCGGCAGGGCGGCGGCTGGATCACCGCCATCTGGAAACACCTGGGCGGCGTGCCCGCCCCGTTCGGGGAGATGGCCTGGGACCACGCCCGTCAACACCTTGCCGCACAAGGCCGCCAAGCCACCGAAGCGGAGATCGCGCAAGCGGTCGCCGCGTTACTGCAACGCGCCGACCACGGCCCCACCCAGGACCACGAACGGGCCGGCACACCGTCCCACAAGCCGTCCAGGAGGGAACAGCGGGTCGCGGCCCGCACCAAGGCCACCGCGGCACCGGCCTGGCCGCGACCCGGCCCACCGGCCGCACAGCCGGTGCGGGAGGACGTGCACGACGGTGAGGACACCGGTTCGCTCGCCGAGGTGGTGCCGTTGCGGGTGTTCGACGCGCGAGAGGAGGCCAGCCGGTGGTGGTGACAACCGCACCAGACCTGGGCATCATCGACGAACGTCGGGCACCCACGACCACCCTGGCCGGGTGGCGCCAGTTCGTGCAGGACGACCCGGTCACGCTGGATCTGCTGCCCGAACCGGGCTGGGCCACCCTCGATGCCGTCGGTCGCGGCGAGTACGACGAGGCCCGCATCAAGTACCACTCCGAGCTGATCGTGGTGGAGACCTCGACCGTTCGGGACGTGATCCGCCAGGGGCGCCTGCTGAGCCTGCTCAACCAGCGGGAGGTCTGCGCCCGTCGCGGCCTCATCGTCTCCGGTGCGGCGGCCACCGGCAAGAGCACCGCCATCAAGCAACTCGGCCGTGCCCACGAACTGCTGGTGCGTAACCGCTACCCGGCCGGCGACCGGATCCCGGTCGTCTACGTCACCGCACCGCCCAAGGGCTCACCCAAGAAGCTGGCCACCCAGTTCGCGCACTTCCTGGGTATGCCCCCGTTCAAGTCGCGGGCCAACGAGATGGACATCGCCACCACCGTCTGCGAGGTCCTCACCGAAGCCCGTACCGATCTTGTCATCGTCGATGAGATCCACAACGTGAACCTGGCCACCAGCGCTGGGGAAGACCTATCCGACCATCTGAAGTACTTCACCGAGCACCTGCCCGCCACGTTCGTGTTCGCCGGCATCAACGTCGAGTCCGGCGGCCTGTTCACCGGGCTGCGAGGTCAGCAGATCGCCGCGCGCTGCGTGATGACCCGCACCGGGAAGTTCCCCTACCGAGACGAGTGGCGCTCCATGGTGGCCACCATGGAACAGGCGCTGCGGCTGCACCGCCACCAGCCCGGATCCCTGGTCAAGCAGGCCAAGTACCTGCACCAACGCACCGGTGGGCTGATCAGCAGCCTGTCGCACATCATCCGCGCCGCGGCGATCTACGCCATCGTCGAAGGAGGCGAGCAGATCACCCGCGACCTGCTCGACGTCATCGTGGTCGACCACGCCACCGAGTCCGCCGCGCCGAAACCACCCCGCCCCCGCGAAACATAGACATGAGCGTCGCGGCGATCGGCCATCTGTTCCGCGCCGGGCCCAGACGCGCACTGCCGCGGACCTGCCGCCCCACCCAGGACGAAACCACCGGCTCCTACCTGCTGCGCCTGGCCACCGCCAACCGGATCACCGGGGCCGACCTCGTCGACTACCTCACCGCCGGCACGTCCCAGTCCATCGACAAGGTCGACCTTGCGGCCCTCGCGACCGCCAGCGGTCAGCCGCCGCTTGCCCTGGCCTACGCGCTGCCGCAACTGCGACCCCAGCACCCCGACCACCCCGCAATGGCCCTGCGCGGCCGCACCCTGCCCACCAAACCCAACACGGTGCGTCCCGCCTGCCGCCGCTGCGCCGCCGTCCACACCACAGCCGAACGCATCGACGTCTGGTACCGGCACGAGCACAACATCTGCCTGCGTCACCGGCTCTGGATCGGCCCCGGCGCCGACCATCCTGGCGACCAGGTCGACCTCGCCGCGCACCCGGACATCGCGCACGCCCAGGTACATCACCTGCGCCTCATCCGCCGCCACGATCGCGGCCTCGTGCATACCGCCTATCGCACCGCGCGCCTGATCTGGGAAACCCTCACCTACCGCGGCTGGGGGCTGTCCCACGCCATCGTCCGCGACATCGCGCTACCGGTCGGGTTCGGACACCAGAACTGGCCGGCCGACGCCCGGGACCCGGTCCACGCCGCAGCCACCTACCCCGAGGTCATCACCCTCACCCACCTGCTGGTCGCCCCCCACTGGCGCCCGTTCGCCATGTCCGCCTCCACCACCGACCACGACCGGTTCCACGCCGAGTTCCAACGCCGCCTCCCACCGGCCCACCGCGACCTGGCCAACACCGACCTCCAACTCCTCGCCGCCGTCCGAGGCGCCCCGGTCGGCCATTGGCACCGACCGGCCGCCGAAGTGGCCGGGTAAGCGTGGAGGCTCGGGATGGGTCCTGACGAGGTCGACATCGACGGGCCACTCGTCGGCCGGTTGATCACGAAACAGTTCCCCCAATGGACAGACCTGCCCATCGCCAAGGTCCGCTCGGCCGGTATCGACAACGTGATATACCGGCTCGGCGACGACATGGCCGTCCGCCTGCCACGTATACCCAGCGCCGCCCAGGACGTGGACACCGAACAGCGATGGCTACCGCAACTTGCCCCGCAGCTCCCGATCGCCATACCGGTGCCGCTCGGCAAGGGTGTTCCCGATGAAGGGTTTCCCTATCCGTGGTCGGTCTGTCGCTGGCTCGACGGCGAGAACGCCGTCGACCGGCCCATCGTCGACCTGCCCGACGCAGCCGAGCAACTCGGCCGCTTCATCGCCGCGCTACAGCGCTGCGACGCCACCGCGGCACCGCCGTCGGCTCGCGCCAAGCCGGTCAGTACCCGCGACCACGACGTCCGCTCCGCGATCCGCCACCTGGGCGCCGACGGCACCGTCGACGCAGCCGCGGCAACCGCAGCATGGGAAACATCCCTTGCCACCCCGGCATGGCACGGCGCTCCGGTCTGGACACACGCCGACCTCCACCCCGGAAACTTGCTCGCCCGGCAGGGCCGGCTCGCCGCAGTCATCGACTTCGGCCTACTGGGCATCGGCGACCCCGCCTGCGACATGCTGCCCGCCTGGACCCTGCTAACCGCCCAGACCCGCGACCTGTTCCGCGCCCAGGCCAAGGTCGACAACGCGACCTGGACGCGAGGACGCGGCTGGGGACTGCGCTTCGGGCTCGGCGCCATGCACGTCTACCGAGTCACCAACCCGGTCCTGGCCGCGATCGGCCAGCATGCCATCACCGAAGCCATCACCGACCACCAGCACACCACCTGACGCCTCCGCCACCGACCGCGCATGCTGCGGCAGTAAGGGACGGCCGTCGCACCCACCGTCAGCAACTCCTCGAACAGCGGACCACATTCATTGAGACGACCCGCCCAATTCGACAGTGTCGAGCCAGGTCAAGTGAGACTTCACCCGAACACCGTCTCACCCATGTTGTCCCGCCCCAGGTCAGCGGCCCCCGAGATGCCAACTCGAATGAGACGGGACACCAGCAGCACGGTCACGACCGCAACGCGCGGGCCCACCGCTCGCGGATGGCCGGTTCCCGGACGAGTTGAGGTTCCTCGTTGTCTCTGGGCCGGCGTCGCAGCATGGCGCGCGCCAGCCCGAGCAGGAGGCCGACGGCGGTCAGCGTGAACAGCAGGGCCAGCGCGTCGACCACGACCTCGACGGGAGTCCCACCACGGCGGGCCGGTTGCAGCCGCGGCCGGTACCGCATTCGCGCCGGGCACCGCGGCTGCGAGCGCGACCACGACGGCACCGACCGCGACCGGGTCGGGCCGCGATGCCCGCGGCTGGGGTCGCTCGTTGGTCGGGGGCACGGTCACCCCCAGCCTGAACCGGGTGAGGTGGGGACCATTGGCTGCCCATCGGCAGCGGTTTCGGCGGGTCCCTTCGCCGTGCCGTCACCACTCTACCGCCGAGGGCGTCAGTGGATCAGGGTCGCGCGGCGACCGAGCAACGGCATCGCGCATCGACATGGATACGTGGCCTTCCCGCGAGGACGACGGGCGTACCTGCTTGGCGCGGGCGCGGCGGCGCGGTCGCACCGCGGGGTGTGCTGGTCAACCTGTCCCGGGTGGTTCGGATTCGCTACTCGCCGACCGGCTTGCGTGGCCGGGTGCCGTCATGGAGCTGAAAACCGAGGGTCTATTGACACCGGCTTCACCCGGGCGGAAACTCAGCGAAACATTGTTCGGTTGTGTCGAACAGCGTCTCGCCGGCTCTTCCCCAGTACTCGCCCGAAGGAGGTGAGGTCCACCACCCCGGATGCCGGGCGTTGTGGGCGGATCTATGGCTGAAGTTACGTTTTCCCGCAAGCTCGTCGCGGAGTTTCTCGGTACCGGCACGCTGGTCCTTGGGGGTCCGGGTTCGGTGGCCGCCACGTTCCTGCTGATCAACGGTGCGAAGGGTACGAAGACGGAGTACGCCTTCGACATGGCACACCTCGGTATGATCGCTTTCGCGTTCATGCTGGTCATCGCGGCCCTGGTCTACGCGATTGGGCACATCTCCGGCTGCCAGATCAACCCGGCGGCGACCCTTGCCCTCGCGGTCTCGAAGAGGATGCCGTGGTCAGAAGTGCCGGGTTACATGCTGGCCCAGTTCCTCGGCGCTATCGCCGGTGCGTTCGCGATCTGGGGCACGCTGGGCGCTGCCGGTCTCAAGGCCGGGTTGGGCTCGCTGAGCTTCGCTTCGCCGGTCACCCCGGGCCAGGCGTTCTTCGTCGAGTTGCTCGGCACGTTTCTGCTCGTCATCGTGATTCTTGGGTCGGCGGTCGATGATCGGGCGACCCCGGGCTGGGCCGGTCTTGCCATCGGCTCGTACGTCTTCGTCGCGGTCGTCATCTGGGGCCCGATCACGGGCCCGGCGATCAACCCGGCCCGCTATGTCGGCCCGTACGTCGTGTCGTCGATCGCCAATGGCAAGGTGCCGGCGTCGTTGAGCCAGATCCCGGTCTACCTGGTGGCGGATTTCATCGGTGGTCTTCTGGGTGCGGCCATGTACGCGTACATCGGCGCGGTCAAGAAGTCCAAAGTCGTTGAGCACGCCGCCGCCGAGCGCGTCGGCGTGGCGTCCTGATCCGAGCAGCACAGACCTCTCCCCGGCCGGTCGGCGCGGCCCGACCCCCGGCCGGCTGGGGATCTCACCTCACATCGACCTGTCGCGAAGGAGCCACTACCATGAAGAAACTGATCAACGCACCCGACGACGTCCTTATCGACGCCCTTGCCGGGGTCGCCGCCGCGCACCCGTCCCTGACGGTCAACACCGCCGAGCGGTACATCACCCGCGCGGGCGGGCCGACGCCGGGGAAGGTCAGCCTGCTGTCCGGTGGCGGGTCGGGGCACGAGCCGCTGCACGGCGGGTACGTCGGCTACGGCATGTTGGACGCGGCCTGTCCGGGTGAGGTGTTCACCTCGCCGGTACCGGACCAGATCCTGGCCGCCACCAAGGCCGTCGGCGCCGGTGCCGGTGTCCTGCACATCGTCAAGAACTACACCGGTGACGTGCTGAATTTCCAGATGGCCGCGGAGCTCGCCGCCGACGACGGCCTGCAGGTCGAGGCGGTGGTGGTCAACGACGACGTGGCGGTGGAGAACAGCACCTGGACCGCGGGCCGGCGGGGCACCGGCGCGACGGTCTTCGTCGAGAAGATCGTGGGCGCTGCGGCCGAGCGGGGGGCGGACCTGGCCACCGCCGTGGCGCTGGCCCGGGAGGTCAACGACCGGTCCCGCTCGTTCGGGGTGGCGCTGACCCCGTGCACCGTGCCGGCGAACGGCAAGCCCGGCTTCGAACTCGGCGAGGACGAGATCGAGCTGGGCGTGGGGATCCACGGCGAGCCGGGTCGCGCCCGCGGCAAGCTCGTTCCCGCCAAGGAGATCGCGGGTATCGCGCTGGAGGCCATCCACGCCGATATGCCGCTGTCCGGCGAGGTGCTGGTGATGGTCAACGGACTCGGCGGTACCCCGCTCATCGAGCTGTACGTCGTGTTCGCCGCCGTCGCGCAGTGGCTGGAAGGCCACGGCGTCACCATCGCACGCAGCCTGGTCGGCAACTACATCACCAGCCTGGAAATGGCCGGCGCCTCGGTCACGGTGTGTCGCCTGACGCCGCAGCTCACCGAACTCTGGGACGCTCCTGTGCAGACCCCGGCGCTGCGCTGGGGTCGCTGACGACCGAGACGACGTAGACGTAGAGGAACACGATGGACGCGAGCACGTTTCGGGCCTGGATCTCCGAATCCGCCCAGTTGGTGATCGACAACGCCGACCACCTGACCCACCTGGACGCCGCCATCGGCGACGCCGACCACGGCATCAACCTGCGCCGTGGCTTCCAAGCGGCGCTGGCGATGCTGGACGAGACCGAACCATCCACCCCCGCAGCGGTGCTCACGACCGTCGGTCGGGCGCTGATCAGCAAGACCGGGGGCGCGTCGGGACCCCTGTACGGCACCGGGTTCCGGCAGGCCGCGAAGGTCCTCGGCGAAGACGCCGAGGTCAGCGCGGTCCAGCTCGGCGCCGCATTGCAGGCGGCGCTGGATGGCATCCGGCAGCTGGGCGCCGCGAACGAGGGGGACAAGACGATGGTCGACGCACTCGGGCCGGCGGTCGGCGCGTACCAGGCGATCGTCGATGGCGGGGGAGCGCTGGCCGAGGCGACCCGCGCGGCGGCCGACGCCGCTGCGCGGGGGCTGCAGGAGACCATCGGCATGCAGGCACGCAAGGGCCGGGCCAGCTACCTCGGCGCCCGGACCATCGGCCACGAGGACCCGGGTGCGGCCTCGACCGTGCTCCTCCTACGCGCTCTGGCGGCCGCCACCGCCGGCCCCACCACGGAAGGGAGGGCGTCGTGACGGCCGTGACCAGCCGGTGGGCCGGCACGGGGGTGGCCACCGGCACCGCCGTCGCCGCGTCCTGGCGGGCGGACCGGCCACTCCACATCAAGATCGGGCCGCTGGATCCGGGCCAGGTCGAGCAGGCGTTCCAGGCCGTGGCCGCAGACCTTAACCGCGTCGCGAACCGGGCCCGGGCCCAGGGCCGGCAGGCAGCGGCCGACATCGTCGCCGTCGGTGCGCTCATCGCCGCCGACCCCGACCTCGTCGACGCCGCCTGGCGCGCGGCGACCGGCAACGAACCCCTGCGCGGTATCCACGACGCCGTCGAGGAGTACGCCCGGACCATCGAGGCGCTGCCTGACGAGACGCTGCGCGAGCGGGCCGCCGACGTACGCCAGGTCGGACGGCGGGTCATCGAGTGGCTGGCCCGTAGCGGCGCGGGTATCAGTACCAACCCGCCGGCGCGCCGGTTCGTGCTGGTCGCGGCCGAGCTCGGTCCGGCGGACCTGCTCGAACACCTCGGTCAGGGCCTGGTCGCCGCGGTGGCCGTACGTGGGGGAGCCAACTCCCACGCCGCGATCGTCGCCCGCTCCGTCGGCCTACCCCTGGTCATGGGCATCGACCCGCAGATCCTTGACCTGACCGACCACACCTGGCTGCTCGTCGACGCCGCTGCGGGGGTTGTCGTGGCGGACCCGCCGTATGCCGAGGTCGCCCGCGCCGACGAGGCTTCTGCGCGCGACGGGCAGCGTCGCGTGGTGCTCGCCGCCGACCGCGGCCGGCTGCACGTCAGCGCCGATGGGCAGCCGTTCGGGCTGCTGTGCAACGTCGCCTCCGATACCGAGGTCCGGGTCGGCCGGGACAGCGGCGCCGAGGGGATCGGACTGCTGCGTACCGAGCTGCCGTTCCTGCACGCCGACCGGTGGCCCACCGAAGCCGACCACCGGCGAGCGCTGCGCCCGATCCTCGCCGAGGCCGCCGGGTGGCCGGTGACGGTACGCCTGCTGGACTTCGCCAACGACAAGATCCCGCCGTTCCTCGCCGGTACGCTCGCCGGGCTGGGTGCGTTGCTGGACAACCCGGCGGCGCTGGCCGCTCAACTGCGGGCCGTACTGGACCTGGGCCGGGGCGTGCAGCTACGGATCATGGTACCGATGGTCACCGCAGACACCGAGCTGCGGGTCATCCGGGCCGCGGTCGCCGCCGCCGCGGCCGACCTCGGCGTAGCACCGGCTCCGGTCGGTGCGATGATCGAGACGGTGGCCGCCGTCGAGGCGATCGGCGAGCTGTGCCGCGCGGCGGATTTCCTGTCCATCGGGACCAACGACCTGACCGCCCAGGTGCTCGACCTCGACCGCACCGACCCGCGGGCCAGGCCCGAGCTGACCGCCCACCCGTACGTGCTGGACCTCATCGCCCATGTCGTCACCGGCGCGCACCTGGCGGGCCGGCCGGTCAGCGTGTGCGGTGACGCGGGTGCCCACCCGACGACGCTGCCGCTGCTGCTCGGTGCGGGCGTACGCAGCTTCAGCGTGGCCTGCGCCCGCGTCGACGAGACCCGGTACCGGCTGTGCCGCCTCGACACCACCGCGTGCGCGGACATCTTCGCCGAGGCGCTGGGCATGCGCGACGCCGACGAAACGGCCGCGCTGATCCGGGGCCGGATCGGGGTGGTCGTCCCGTGATTCAATCCCCTGTTGCCGAGCCCCCCACGCGACCAGCGCCCAGGTCCCGCGACAGCGCTCGCGCTGTGGAGCGCACCGCGTCGGCCAGCCGCCCCTGCCGCCCGGCCTCCAGCAGCCGCTCGGCCGGCCCGACGATCCCCAGCGCCCCCACGGCCTTCCCCGACCAGTCGTACACGGGCGCCGCGAGCCCCGCGTCGCCCAGCGTCGCCTCCTGGTCCTCCACCGCGTACCCCCGCTCACGCGTCTCGGTCAACGCCTGCCGCAGCGCCTCCGGATCGGTCACCGTCCTCCCGGTCAGTCGCCGCACCGGACCGGCCAGCAGCTCCTTCTGCCGGTTGTCGTCCAGGCTGGCCGCGATCGCGTGCCCGAGCGCGCAGGCGTGCCACGGTACGGCGGCGCCGACCTCCAGGATCTGGACCAGATCGTCCGGCCGCAGCGCGTGGTGCACGACGACGATGTTGTGGCCAGACAACACCCCCACCCAGACCGCCTCACCGCTCTGGCGGGCCAGCATGTCGGCCCACGACGCGGACCGGGCCCGCAACTCGGAGCCGTCCAGGTACGCGTTGCCCAGTTGCAGTACGGCCGGGCCCAGCGCGTACTTACCCCCCTCAACCTCCTGCACGACCAGACCGTGGCGCTCCAGCGTGCGCAGCATCGTATACACGGTCGGCTTGGGCACATCGACCAGCTCGGAGATCTCCGACACCCCCAACCGGGGGGTACCCGAGGCCAGTGCCAGCAAGATCTGTGTGGCTCGATCCACGGAACGTGTCACGGCAGCTCCTTCGGACTGGCCGATTATGATTCGACTATACGGAACGGTTGACGGTCAATGGTAGGCATCGTTCTGATCTCACACAGCAGCGGCCTCGCCGCGGGCACCGCCGAGCTCGTCGCCCAGGTCGCCGCCGGTGCCCGGGTGGTACCGGCGGGCGGTACCGAGGACGGGCGGCTGGGCACCAGTACCGATCTCATTGCCGCCGCCATCGCGAAGGCCGACCAGGGAGCCGGGGTTCTGCTGATCCCGGACATGGGCAGCTCGGTACTCAGCGCCTTGTCGCTGCTGGCCGACCTCGATCCGGAGCATGACGGCAAGCGCATCATGATCGCGGATGTCCCGTTCGTGGAAGGTGCCCTGGCGGCCGCGGTGGCCGCCAGCGCCGGTTTCGACCTGGCCACCGTCGCCAGTGCCGCCGAGGAGGCCCGCGATGCCCGCAAGCTCTGAACCCCTGGGCGTGGGCGAGGTCGCCGACCGGCTGGTGATCCTGGCCAAACACCTGCACGCCCGACCGGCCGGCCGGATCGCCCAGGCGGCGGCCCGCCACCAGGCGAGCGCGATCGAGCTCGTCGTCGGGCAGCGGCGGGTGAACGCCCGCAGTGTCCTGGCGGTGATGGGGCTCGGCGCGGTGAGCGGCAGCGCCGTACGGATAACCGTGGCGGGGCCGGACGCCGACGCGGTCGCCGACGAGGTCGTCCGCATCCTGGAGAGCCCCGACCCCGACGAGTGAATGGGTGGCGCCGGGCAGCGCGGTGCGCGGTTGAGTTGCTGGTCGTTGGTTATGGGCGCTTTTGACCAGCGCGTCGATCTCGTTGGCGAGTTGCTGGATGAGCGGGTCGAGGCGTCGGCGGAGGGTGCGGTAGTGGCCCCAGGGCGCCGGGCGTTCGAGGTGGCGCCAGCGGGTGTGGACGTAGTGGACGTCGTCACCGCCGGGTCGTGGGGCTTGCGGGTCTGGACGGACGGGGGCGTAGATATGGTCGCCGCGGGTGGTCTGGGTCCAGGCCCAGGTGTCGGCGAGGCGGCGTTTGCCGCCGCCCCAATCTGTGTGGGACACGAGGCGGTTCTTGACCATTTGCGCGGGCAGGCCCGGGATGAGCTCGCGCCATTGGTCTGGGGGTGATCTCCCATTTGCTGAGGGCGCTGCGGCGCCGGCCGTAGTCGACGAGGTCGGTGGTGGTGGCGTCCAGCGATGACGACAGCGGGCCGGGCGTGGCTGTCGGTGTGTCCAGGGCGACCGGCTGGTGGTCGATGGTAAGCGCGAACGCGGGCGGCTGCCACGGGTCGTCTCAGACGACCGTGACCGCGACGGGGTGCCCGCCGGCGTGGAACGCCGTGTCCAGTTCGCGGGGCACGGGCAGGTCGACGCCGAGCGCGAAGCGATAGGTGGCGTGTTCGACGTCGACGTCGAGCGCGGCGGCGATCTCCCGGCACCAGGCGACGACGATCGAGTCCCGGCCGCTGGGGTGCGCCGTGAATGGGATGGGCCGGCCGCTGTGACTGTGCACGATGGTTGGCGCATGAGCACGTAACTTGGCGAGCCACAGGGCAACGGTCGCCCCCGGCTGCTGAGGGTGAGTCGGCGTGTTGTGCGCCGCACGGACCGGCGTGACGAACGCCTGCCGTACGGAACCTGTCAAGATCAATGAGACAAGATCTTTTTAGGTGTTCTGTGCTACGACCGGTTCCAGTGCTGGCCTGTTGATGCAGACGGTGGTGGGCAGCCTTGGTGGCTGTGGAGGACGCCGGAACCGGTGGGGGTTGCGTTCATAGGCGGCGGTGAGGGTGTCCGCTCGCTGAGCGCGGATCTCGGTGGCCGTGCCGAAGTGCACGGACGCGGGGGTGTGCAGCCCGATGCCGCTGTGGCGGTGCTCATGGTTGTAGTAGGTGAAGAACCGGTCGCAGAAGGCGCGGGCGTCTTGAATAGATCCGAATCGGTCGGGGAAGGCCGGGCAGTACTTCAACGTCTTGAACGCGGCCTCGCTGTAGGGGTTGTCGTTGCTGACCTTCGGCCGGCTGTGGCTGCGCACGACACCAAGATCGGCCAGCAGCAGCGCGACCGGCTTGGAGGTCATCGAGGTGCCCCGGTCGGCGTGCACCACCCGTGGCGCTACACCGGCAGCGGCGATGGTCGTCTCGATGAACGCCTTGGCCAGCTCGCCGGTCTCGGTCGGGGCGACCAGGAACCCGGGCACGTAGCGGGAGTAGATGTCGAGGATGACGTATAGGTCGTAGTAGACGCCCGGGGTCGGGCCGTGCAGCTTGGTGGTGGGTCGGACCGGGGCGCGGTGCCGGCATCTCTGCCGGTCCGTTTCCCCGGCCCGCCCTCCGCACCGGACAAGCACGTCTCCGCGCATCCGGCGCTCCACGGGTTCCCGTTGGCTATGC
>WNGE01001971.1_pt1 | contig 27087 bp, 28 predicted proteins | sample 5400651 | NCBI WGS metagenome assembly WNGE01 (sample SAMN13153370, study PRJNA577476) | soil metagenome | isolation source: 60 cm soil or saprolite under grassland replicate 2 | place: USA:California | collected 2016-06-15 | reverse complement strand
AAACGATGTGCACGAACAACCACGCCATCCATGCCGGAAGACCGCGCAAGTGCATGAATTTTAGATCCGCGACCGCTTTGTTTCGACCAATTGTAGCGATGTTTCCCTTGTCCCAATAGTGGAAGCGCCGCGGTTTGCGTCCTTTAATCATCGCAAGAATGTTACGCGCGGCGTGACGTCCTTGTTGGATGGCGACGGGCGACACTCCCGGCAAAGGCTCTCCGGTCTGATGTGAAAAATTTGCCAGGTCACCGATGACCTGAACTTCGGGATGGCCGGGAATGGTAAGATCATCGTTCACAACAATGCGGCCGACCCGATCAATTGGCTCGCCCAGTGTTTTGCCAACAAATGACGCATTGTTCCCGGCTGCCCAGATTTTAACCCTGCAGGGTATGAATTCGTCGCCTAGTTGCACTCCGGCCTCAGTAAGGTTCGTCGCTCTTACGCCCGTGCGCACATCTACGCCGAGATCTGTCAGCTGTTTTTTAGCGCTTTGCGATAAGTCCTCGGGAAAAGCTGATAGCAAGCGCGAGTCGCCTTCAATGAGAATGACGCGTGCCCGCGATGGATCGATATGACGAAAATCTTTCGCCAGCGTGTAACGGGAGATTTCTGCGATCGCTCCCGCCATTTCCACACCGGTCGCTCCGCCACCGATGATGACAAAGGTCATCGCCGCCTTGCGCGCCTCTTCATCGTCGATTTTCTCCGCGTATTCGAATGCCATCAGAATCCGACGCCGAAGTTCGATCGCGTCTTCAAGGCTCTTCAATCCTGGAGCCAGTTTTTCCCAATCATTATGTCCGAAGTAGGAATGACGGGCTCCAGTCGCGAGAATTAGATAATCGTAGTCGAATTCTAAATCGGCCGTTTTTACTTTTTTGGCAGCGACATCCACGGACTGCACTTCGGCGAGGATGACCTCTACGTTCTTAAATTTGCTTAACACTGAGCGCACCGGAGCCGCAATGTCCGCCGGTGAGAGCGCGGCGGTTGCCACCTGGTACAGTAAAGGCTGAAAAAGATGATAATTTGTGCGGTCGATCACTGTGACCCGCACATTTTTGCGACCAAGCTTCTTTGCCGCCTGAAGGCCGCCAAATCCAGCGCCGATTATGATAACGTGCGGTTTTTGGTTCTGTGATTCCTTCATCCTCGAAAGTTTCAGCAACGTTCAACTCCGAAATGATCGCGGGCAAGCGCTCTACGCAAAGCGCAAATATCCAAGGAAAGCAAGAGGAGCGAACAACAAAAGACGGTTGTGAAAACCTAACTACCTAATATCTTGTCGCCTTATGCCAAAGCCAATCGCTCGCAGTAAAACCCGTAAAGCCGTGGCAAAACGCTTCAAGATCACGGCGCGTGGCAAAGTGTTGCGAGCGCACTCCTCGCGGCGCCACTTGTTGTCAACAAAAAGTGCAAAGCGGAAGCGCCATTTGAGTAAAGCAGCACGCGTGGACAGCACGGATGTCGCTCGCATCAAGGCAAATCTCCCATTCGGTTAAGAGTCGTCGGGCTCGTTTGAGGAGTCGACTAATCTAATACCGGCGTACGCTCTGCGGGGAAACGATTTCTTCGCTTCTAGTCGTAGTTGCCGTTGTGTGTGTTGCTGTGACACCGTACCACTGGCGCGCCGCTTCCAGGGAATCTGGTCCCGGTTCAGGACTGTAAAGATCGCGCCGGTTAACGAGCGTTGTACAGGAGTTCATAGTGGCGAAAAGAAAAGCCAGCAAAAGCCACGCGAAACATTTCACGCCGTTGATGCAAACAGAAGCGTCACAGCTTGTCAATGTCTCCGCCTTCTCCACGAAGGCGATCAGGGTTGCACGATGCCAATGTTGGAGCAAAATTTGACTTCCGTCAGGGGCTATGGATTGAGGACTTACGAATCCCGCCAGGGCAGGAATGCAGCAACGGTAGTCTGATTCTCCTTGCCGTAGTTCTCTGGCGGATTTTTTCTGGTGGGGCGCAACCGCAGGGTGCGCCGGTCAAGGCTGAGCCATGAAACTCCTAAAGACAAAAACGATACGCTTTTCACAAATAGTTGAGAAATGCGGCCAGCCGAATGTTTACACTCTTTGGGAAAAACCTGCCGCAGATCGGCGTTTTCAAACACAGCTAAAGAACAATCGAGTGATGACAGTCAAAAAAAGCGAGAGCGGGACAGACTTTGGAATCATCGGTTTCAAAGAGAGGAAAGGTGCGACTTATCTCGTCTTTCCCAAGTCGCTGAAGCCCTTTGCGGACAAGCGCATCATCGGAATCGATTGGGCGCTTGTTCGCGGGTAGATCGCTGCAGGAACTCGCCGGCTTTAAGCCGTCAAGTTTTCCTCAAGCCGCGTTTTCATCCAAAGGGACATGAGATAGAGTTCGACCGGTTTGCCCTAACCCGGTGGCCAGGCCAGCGCGCGTTTGGCAAGAAGATGTACGTGCAAATGCGGAACACTTTCACCCGCATCTGGCCCGCAATTGATGACAACACGATAGCCGTTCGATAGCTCGAGTTTCTTCGCCAGATCACGCGCAACCAGAAGCAATTTGCCGAGCAGCGCGCGATCTTCATCCTTCGCATCTGTAAGGCGAGGAACCACTCGCTTGGGCACGATCAGCACGTGGACGGGTGCTTGTGGATCAACGTCGTGAAACGCGACTGCATCATCATCTTCCCAGATAATTTTCGCTGGAATTTGGCGCGCGATGATTTTTTCGAAAATGGTCATGGCGTGAAGTGGCTAGTCACCTAGAGAATTCGGGTAAATCTGCGCATTCTGGCCGTAATTCAAATGCGAAACACCATAGATTCGAATCTTCTCGGCGGTCCTGGACCTCCTCTAGCGTAGCGAACAATCGAGCCTCGCAATTGTGGGATCAATCGCAGTTGTTAGTCTTTCGCGCACGAAGCAGACAATTTCCTCACGCAGCGCATCGCAGGTGCGCGTCCACGTTTTCACCCCGCGAAGATGCTTTACACAAGGCTGCAGCGAGCAAAGCACGAGATTATAGGAGCCGATTTCCATGAGGCTGTTGATTCGCTTTTCCAAAAGATCAAAAAATGCGAGCTCGTAACCTGCGCCGGCATGGTGAGCGATGTCGAATAACGAGATGTAAATGGGCGGCGGCGCCGGCGCGAAAAAGGGCACAATCTCCTTATAACCGATCGCCTTGAGGACGTACCGTACGGTCTGGGACAACTGACTAAACGCAACGATGTTTTCGTCGTTTCGCAGGTGCAGGTAGAAGGCGATGCTTTCCGTCACGTGTTCAGTTAGCCACCAACTGGGATAGCCAGCTTCATGGGCCGCGCGCGTAATCGCCGCGTGCAGCCAATCCCGGTTGAACTCGAACAGTTGTCCCGAATCTGTGCGGAGATATGGAAATTCTTCCTTAAACGCGACCATGATTCTTACTGGTTGGGGTATTTCGTGGCTCGGGCGCGGGCCTCTGCGCGGTCTCAGATGGAAACAACTCTCGCTGCGCCGCATTGGACTTTACGCGACGCCCAAGAGTATGAATAGCATCTACAAATTGATCGACGTCCCGAAACTGCTGGTACACGGAGGCGTAGCGCAGATAGGCTACCTCATCGATCCCGCGCAGCTTTTCGAGCACTTTGGCGCCGATTACGGATGAAGGAACCTCACGCCCGCTCGTTTCAAGTTCATGCACAATCTCATCCACAGTGTCTTCCAGGGTGAGAAGACTGGTGGAGCGTTTTTCAAAAGCTTTCGCGATACTGGCAGCTAATTTACGCCGATCAAACGGTTCATGGGTTCTGTCACGTTTCACTACGCGCAGATCAGATCGCTCGATTTCTTCGTACGTGGTAAACCGGTAATTGCACTTCAAACATTCGCGACGACGACGGATACTGGAGCTATCCCGCGACTGACGGGAATCGATGACCTTGTCATCACGAGACCCGCACTTGGGGCAACGCATAGTATGGAAGTTTCAATTACCATACCATTCGTTGTGGTGTCAATGCTTCTTTGATTGTTTGTACGAGTTAGCGAGGCTGTCGGAAAAAGTGATGCGGGGATGCGAACGCGCTTCAAAAGCTCCTGCGAAACCGAGTAAATCTTGTTACCGGATGTCCGGCGCAGTGCGTTTGGAGTCCGAGGCCTCTTCCATCGCTTTTAAGGGAGCGAGAGAATCATCCCTCATTGACGCCACGTACGGCGGACGATAGACGCTTCGAGATGCAAAACGGCACAACACGCAGCGCTAACTATGGTCCTTGGTTGGTTGGTCTCGGCGCCGCGCTTTGGGGTACAGAGAGTGCATGGCGGATTCCACTTAACGAGTTGTTCGATGCGAAGGTGATCGTGTTTTGGGAGCACGTGCTCATTCTGATCATGTTCGTGCCGATTCTAATCCCGCGCTTACGCGAGATTCCAAAAGTGCACGCGCGGACGTGGGGTTATCTTCTTTTTTCAGGTTTCGCTGGCTCGGCAGTCGGCACCATCTTCTTCACCCTGGCATTGAAGTACGGGAATCCGACTGTGGTGAATGTCGTTTTAAATATCCAGCCGGTTATATCAACTGTTGGGGCGTTCCTGCTTTTTGGCGACCGGCTTGCCCATCGCTTCTTCTTTTACGCCGCCATCGCGATCGTCGCCGGCATCTTCGTTTCTGTCACGCATCCAACCATGATTGGGGTCTCATTTGAACGCGCCGGCCTGAATCTTGGCGCAGGATATGCACTGATCTGTGCGTTGTTCTGGGGACTCTCGACAGTCGCCGGCCGCGGGGTGATGATTGGGATGTCGCTTCGACTTGCATCAAGCATGCGCATCGTCATCGGTCTCGCATGCATGACGCTGATTCTTCTGGCTTACGGCAAACTTCGCGGTGCAGCGCTTTGGCCGACGGCGGCGCAAGCGCACCCCGTCAAGGCAATCGTCCTGCTCTTGTTCCTGGCGTCGATCTCAGGCGGAATTCCGCTCTTGATTTATTTTCAAGGACTGCACCTCACTCGCGCATCAACGGCCGGCTATTTTGAAATGATGCAGACACTCGCGGCAGTGTGCATCACATGGGGGATCTTTCACTCGACGCTCCACCTGCATCAAGTGATCGCAGCATGCGTGCTGATCGCAGCTGTGGCCATGGTTCATCAGGTGCAACAACGCGTTGAACATGCAGGTCAGCAGGCCAACCAAGCGGAGGCGCGAACCGAAACTAGCTAGCGCCTAAGAGGCCGTCTGCCTCAAGACGTGGCTGGAACGTTCTCCTGCTTGGATTCCTTTGCTGGCGCAGTTTTCTCAGGAAATTCGAAACCAACCTTACCGTCTTCCAATTTCAAGTAGGCGGAAAACGGGCGCCCTCTTTTCGAGATGAAACCGTCGAGGAGATCGGTTTTTCCCACTGTCAGGAGCTTCTGGGCCTGCTCCTTTGGAATATCCTTACCGAGAATTATTTTGCTTAGTTTGAATTTGCATGGCTTCCGGTCGGCCTGCGAATGCTCACAAATGTAACTATTCTCAGTTTCAAAAATCTTTCCGCCGCATTTTGGACATTTGCCGAGCGATTCTTTCCCCGTGAAATCGATTTTGGCGGCCGGTTCCTTGGGCTTTCGTTCCTTTTTGGTCTTTGGCTCGCGCTTTTCAAATTCGAAGCCGACATCTTTCTTGTCGGTCTGCACTAGAAATGCTTTGAACGGCCTGCCTTTGCGGGAAATGAAGCGCGGGAGCAAATCGGTCTTGCCGGTGTTGAGCAGTTTTGTCATTTGCTCGGGATCTACCGGTTGCTGCAAAATGACTTTGCCGGCTCGAAAGTCGCACGTCTTATTGGGACCTACTGAATTTTCGCACAAGTAGCTCATTCCTAACTCGAACACGCGCCCGCCACACTTTGGACATTTGCCAAGCGGCTCCTTTGCTGAGAAATCCACCGGTTGCGCAGCACCATTCTCCTGACCGTTCGGTCCGAAATCAAATTCAGCCTTGAATTCATCGTTTAGCTTGAGCACTGCTGGGAAGCGTTTGCCTTTCCTACTGCGAAAACCGCTTAAGGGACCGACCTGTTTGTCACGGACGAGAGTCTCAAATTCTTCGCGGCTTAACAATCGACCCGCAATAGTCTTCCAAATCGTAAAATCGCATTCCTCGTTTGTGCAGGTGAAACTTTTGAACCGCTCGACGACAGGCGAACCACATTTTGGGCATGTGCCGAAGGGTTCGCTCTCCGGCATATGTTCATCGGGATGAAAATGCTTCGCCTTGCCGACGATTTCTTCTGTGAGTTGGCGAATGTCGTGCATGAACGCGTCGCGCGTAAGCTTGCGATGCTCGATTTTGCGCAAACGAAATTCCCATTCGCCGGTGAGTTCCGGGCTTGTCAGCTCGGGCACCGCATTTTTCAAAAGAGTGATTGTTTGGATGGCCTTTGCCGTTGGTTGCAGTTCTTTTCCTTGTCGGGTCAGGTAGTGCGCTGAAATCAACGTCTCGATGATGGATGCACGAGTGGCCGGTGTGCCGAGCCCTTTCTCCTTCATCGCGTCACGCAGTTCTTCGTCTTCAACAAGTTTTCCCGCGGACTCCATCGCACCAAGGATGGTCGCTTCGGTATAGCGAGCCGGCGGCTTGGTCTGGTCGGTTTTGATTTCGACGCTAATCGTCGCAACGCGTTCGCCTTGCCTAACAGGCGGCAGATTTTCCTCCGGCTTATCACTCGCGGCTTCGCGGCCATAAACTTCCAACCATCCGGATGCGACAAGAATCTTTCCTTCTGTCTTGAATGCCTCGTCTTCGACACGCGTGATCCGAGTCGTGTTTTCGTATTGCGCAGGCGGAAAGAATACGGCCACAAAGCGGTTGGCCACCATCTCGAAGAGCTTGCGTTCGTAATCATCGAGCGCCGTTGAAATGGCGCCGGTTGGAATAATCGCAAAGTGATCTCCGACTTTTGCGTTGTTGAAAATGCGTTTGTTGGGCTTGACCCAATTGTTGTCGAGCACCTTGCGCGCAAACGGATTATCGATCTTGGTCAGGGTCGATCTTACTGTAGCGAGGTAATCCTCCGGCAATGCACGCGAGTCCGTGCGAGGATACGTAATCGCTTTGTGCTTCTCATAAAGGGCCTGCGCGATTTGCAATGTGCGTTTCGCCGAGAGCCCGAAGCGATTGTTCGCTTCGCGTTGCAAAGTCGTGAGATCATACAGTTGCGGCGCGACCTGCGTCGTCGGTTTCTTCTCTTCGAGCTCAACGATCCCTTGTTTGCCACTGCATTTGCGTTGGATGGCGTCTGCGATTTCGCGATGCCACAATCGCGGCGCAGCGCGGTGCTCGTCCCAGAGAGAACCGTTTGCAGAGTCAAGTCGCTGCTCGACATCGGGCAGATTCAACTCAAGACGACCCAGCAGTCTCTGTGTTCGTTCGCTTTCAGTCTCGTCCTTTTTAAATGGTTCATCGAACCAACGACCCGCATATTCGCCCGCTGCAGCACGAAATTTGCCGATGATCTCGTGTAGGCCGCGCGGTTTGAACTCCAGAATTTTTCTCTCGCGGTCCACAATGATCGTCAGCGTCGGAGTCTGCACGCGCCCAAGCGAAGTGACCGTGCTTCCACGGCCGCCGCTAAGCCGCAAGGTAAACGCACGCGTCGCGTTGATTCCGACCAGCCAGTCTGCTTCGTTCCGGCTCCGCGCTGCGCTGGCGAGAGGCTGCATTTCGGCATCGCTGCGCAATCGGTCAAAGCCGTCGCGAATCGCCTCCGGCGTCATCGATTGCAGCCAGAGACGCTTGATCGGCTTTTTTGTGCCTGCGTATTGGATGATATAGCGAAAGATCAATTCACCTTCGCGACCGGCGTCGCAGGCATTGATGATATCCAAAACGTTTTTGTCTTTGATGAGCTTGCGAAGAACATTGACCCGACCGCCCATTTTTTCTGCAGGCGCGAGTTCGAATTCCGGCGGCATGATGGGCAATTTCTTCATATCCCACTTGTCCTGTGCTTTCATCGACGCGGGTACCGCGAGCTCGAAGAGGTGGCCGATCGCCCACGAGATGAGATATTTCTCGTTCTCGTAGTAATCCTTGCCTTTTTTGAAGCCACCCAGCGCCTTAGCGATGTCGCCGGCAACCGATGGCTTCTCTGTAATTATGAGAGACTTGGACATGGGGGCTGGCAATCGAACCCACTTACCGGACTTTTGCAAGTGGGAGACATTTTTTAGACACACGTGCCCGGGGCAGTCTGCATAACACAATACCTATCCCAGCTTTACAAAATATTTTCCCGGTAATTGTTTGACCAGACGCTTCAATTCCAATTGCAACAGAGTGGATGAAACCGTCGCGGTCGGCAGTTTTGTTTTATCTGTGATGTCATCAATTGATGTCTCGGTTGGTTCGATGGCGTCGTAGATACGGCGTTCTTCATCAGAAAGCGACGGCAAGGGCCGCGCGGCGGCTTCGGCAGACGGTTTTGCCTCAGGCAGAAGAATCTGCAAGTCATCCAGGATGTCGCTGGCATCCATGACCAGCTTGGCGCCTTGCTGGATGAGACGATTGGATCCCATCGCGCTCGGCGCGTTAATATGACCAGGCACAGCATAAACCGACCTTCCTTGTTCGAGTGCCTGCGATGCCGTGATGAGCGCCCCACTATTCAAGCCTGCCTCCACGACGAGAATCCCGTGACTCCAACCCGAAATGATCCGGTTGCGCATTGGGAATGTTTGGCGATCTGGTTCAATTTCCATCGAAAATTCGGACACAATCGCGCCATTTCCTGCTCGAATTTTTTCGGCAAGCGCAGCATTTTCCGGCGGATAGAGCCTCGCGAGTCCGGAGCCGATTACCGCGATCGTCCGGCCTTTTGCTGCCAGGGCTCCTTGATGCGCAGCAGTATCGATCCCGCGCGCCAGTCCACTGATTACGGTCAATCCCGCATAGGCGAGTTGAAATGCGAGCTTTTTTGCGGCTTCGACTCCGTAATGCGTAGTGCGCCGAGCACCGATGACACCGATTGCGTGATGGTCGCGCTCTTCTAGTTCCCCCCAAACGTAAAGCACGATTGGCGGCGCATGAATCTCGCGCAACGCCTTGGGATATGACGGTGATTCCTGGCTAATAACCGTGGCTCCGAATTCCCGAATCCGGTCAAGCTCCGCGCCAAGATCAACAATCGATTCCCAGTTGCTAATTTGATCGGCTACTTCGTTGCCGATTCCTTCGACTTTTCGAAGCTCGTTGCGTTTAGCCGCGAGGATTTCTTGCGGCTCCTTGAATACCTCCAGCAGTTTTCGCAACCGCACTGGCCCGACTGTCGGCAGCATGTTGAGCGCGATACATGCTTCCGTCGCGTTCATCTGTAAGCCGCAAACTGGAGGCTAGCGCGATTTCTAGAAGGGAATTTCGTCGTCGTCTGGCTCTGCCGATTTAGCAGACTTCGGCGGCGCAGTCGTTTTGCTGCCGGCGCTTCGATCTTCTTCGGCGGTCTCACCTGCGGCGCCGCCCGGACGACCGCCGAGCAATTGCATGCTCTCGCCCACGACGCGAAGTTTGGTGCGTTTTTGCCCAGTCTGCTTGTCATCCCAGCTGTCCATTTGCAGACGGCCTTCGATGAAAATAGGCCGGCCCTTCCTTAAATATTCGCCGGCGATTTCGGCCAGGCGCGCCCATAACACAACGTCGACAAAGGTAACTTCTTCGCGTCTCTCTCCGCCCTCCGTTGTGTAAACGCGGTTGACGGCGATGCCGAGATCGCACACTGCACTGCCCTTGGGCGTATAGCGGACTTCCGGATCGCGTGTGAGGTTTCCAAGCAGAATGACTTTATTGAAACTGGCCATTCCTGGCTTATATCCAAGTCACTTGGTTTTCGCCATCTTTTTCGCAGGTTTTTCCTTCTTTTCCTGGAGACGCTGATAATTCTGGCGATAAACCTCGGGGTCGAGCTTGAATTTTGAGCGCAGTTTCGCAATCGACTGAGGCTCGGCGTTGAAGACAAAGTTGACGTAATATCCGGCGTTGAGCGGTCCCGAGGCATAGGAAAACTGCCGCTTATCCATTTTCTGCACCTGTTCGATCTGTGCGCCTTCTTGTTGGAACTCAGATTCCAATCGATCGATGATTTCTTTGACTGTCTCTTCCCGGCCTTGCGCGTTTAACACAAGCAGGGCTTCGTAACGGTTTTTCATGGTTCTTCAGTTTTGTTGAAAATGTTCATCGCGGAAATGAGATCATTGTCAATCGCGCATTTTACCGCTTCTGCCGCGCGATCGATTGTGGTTCTAACAATCGGTTTTTCTTCTTCAAAGAATCGGCTCAATACGTAATCGACTGATCCTGCAGCTGGAGCCTCTCCGATTCCGATGCGCAGACGAGGGATCTCTTCGGTACCAAATTGCATAATGACGGATTCAAGGCCGTTGTGACCGCCGGATCCGCCGCCGAGCCGCAATCTGAGGCGGCCAAGCGGCAACGCCATATCATCAAGCATCACAAGAATCTCGGGCGGGTCGATCTTATAAAACTGCGCTATTGCCAGGAGCGGATAGCCACTCCGGTTCATGTAGCTCATCGGTTTTGTGAGAAACACACCTCCGCATTTGGCCAATAAGGCGTCCCATTTTGTCGATTTTTCCCAAGTCGTTCCAAACTGCGCGGCAACCTGATCGGCTACCATAAAACCAATGTTGTGTCGGGTGGACGCATATTCTGATCCAGGGTTTCCCAACCCGGCAACCAAGCGAATTTGTGGAGTTGATCTTTCCACGTCCGCTCAATCTGCAATCCGGTCCGAGCCGGACTGGCATTTTCCAAAATCCGCAATCAAGAAGGCTACTTCTTTTGCTCTTTTTCCTTTGGAGCCTTTTCCTTTGCAGCTGGCGCGGCACCGGTAGCTTCGCCCTCTTCCTTCTTCTCAGTGATAACTTCTGGTCCTGCCGCCGCAGCTTCAGCCTCAACGGCAACCGGTTCTTCTTCCACAACTGGAGCCATGACGGAAAAGGCCGTCAAATCCGCCGGCACCTTTGCGGTAACGCCGGACGGCAGTTGAATGTCGCGTACGTGGATGGAATCGCCGATATTTAATTGCGATACATCTACGGTAATTCGATCTGGCAAATCACGAGGCAAACATTCGATGGCGAGGGCGCGCAGGCTTTGCTCCAGGAGTCCGCCGAAAGTTTTAACCCCGACGGGAGTGCCGGTCGGTTCGAGGGGAACTTCAGCCTGGATGGTTTCATCCATGGAAATGGCGTGAAAATCGACATGGACGATCTCGCCACGCACCGGTGAATGCTGGACCTCCTGCACCAGTGCCGCGCGATTCGATTTTTCACCCGCGATCTCGAGGTCAACCAAGACGTTTTCGCCTGAGGCGTGGCTCATCATTGCATTGATGTCCCGGGCGGTGACTTGCAACGGCTGAGGTTTAACTTTTCCACCGTAAATGACGGCTGGAATAATTCCGCGAGCGCGTAGTTTGTTCACTCCCGAGCGGCCGACGTTCGTTCGCGGCTCTGCCTTTAACTTAACTTGTTTTGCCATTTGTTCCGTTCTCTATATTAAACAGCGACGAGACCGACTCGTCATTGTGAATCCGCTTGATGCCTTCCCCGAGAAGCTCGGAAACGCATAGCACCGTGGTCTTAAACCCTTTGACGGTGCGCACAGGCGTGCTGTTCGTGGTTACTAATTCCGCAATTTGAGACTTTTGCAAACGGTCGATCGCGATATCGACCAGAACAGCGTGCGAGACGCCAGCATAGATTTTTTGTGCGCCGCGTTTTTTCAAAAGCTCTGCCGCCGACGTGAGTGTGCCAGCCGTCTCAGTTAGGTCATCGACTAACAGCACATCACGCCCTTCCACTTCGCCGATGAGATATAACGCCTCGGTCTCCGTGGCACTTCGGCGTTCCTTTGCCACAATTGCGAGATTCGCATGCAGTGCCTCCGCGTAAGCTGAAGCCATCTTGAGTCCGCCTAAATCTGGCGACACAACTGTCGTTTTCCCGGTGAGTTGTTGTCGCAGATACTTGATTAACACGGGCAGGGAATGGAGGTGATCCACGGGTATGTCGAAAAACCCTTGTACCTGTTGGGCATGCAAATCCATTGTCAGCACGCGGCTTACTCCGGCGGCATATAGCAAATTCGCCACCAGTTTCGCTGTAATCGGGACCCGCGGCTGATCTTTCCGGTCCTGGCGCGCGTATCCGAAGAATGGAATCACGGCAGTGATCCGGTCCGCGCTCGCGCGCCGAGCTGCATCCACCATGATGAGCAACTCCATCAGATGCTGGTTAGTAGGCGGACAGGTCGGCTGAATGATAAAAACGTCGTGGCCTCGGATGTTTTCCTCGATCCTTACGTAGGTCTCGCCGTCGGGAAATGAGCTGATCGTGGCTCGCCCCAGTGGCACACCCACGTATTTGCAAATGCGCTCAGCCAAGTCGCGATTAGCCGAGCCGCTGAAAATCTTTAATTCCGGTTGGAGCGCGAACATGGAGCAGCTAACTTAGGCGTTGGAGAACGGACTTGGCAATCTTCAAAACTTGCCAACCAACTTTTCTGTAGCGAAGTTTCAGTACCCTGATTTTCTCAAATGAGTGCCGAGGTTATTCGAATAGAACGACCGACAACAAACTCCAAGTTGTTCGCGCATACTCGCTGGGATGCCATACCAGCGCTGTCCGGTCTATTTCATCTGGCTTACTTCATTGGATTGTTTTCCCTCTATCCGCATGCGCCGTTGTGGGTGATGCTGATTCTCGGATTCATTTATTCGCTGATGGTGAATGCGAACATCAACGGGGTGGGACACAACTTCATTCACAATCCGTTCTTTCGCTCCCAGACTCTGAATCGCATTTTTGGAGTCACACAATCCATTGCCTGCTGTTTCTCGCAGACGATGTACGACGTCGTGCACATGCAGCATCACAAGGGAAATTCCGATCGCCAGGACGAAAAAGGCGATACCATTGATTGGTTGTCCATTTATCGTCACGGCCACGACGGCGAAGCGGAAAAACCATGGCGCTATGTGTTCCTGAGTTTCTTTCGGGACGATGTCGGAGCAATTCGCAGGGAACTGCGCAAACGCAACAATAGCGATCTATTCTGGGGCAATCTTGAGCTGGCTGCGTTCGCGACCACGCTCTTTGCAATGTTCCTATTGAACTGGCGCTACGTGATTTTTTATTTCCTGCCCTTCTGGTACCTGGGTCACTGCTTCAGTTATCTCAACGGCTACTATCGGCATTATGGTGCAAATCCCGATAAACCGATTGCCTGGGGTGTAAGCAGCTACGGAAGAATCTACAATTGGCTGTTTTTCTACAACGGCTACCATGCCGAGCACCATTTCCGGCCCAAAGTGCATTGGACGAAGATGGAAAAATTTCATCAGACCATCGAGGAGATGCAAAAACAGGAAGGCGTCCGTACAATCAAGCGCGCGCATATGCTCGGTTTTCTGGACCCGGATCTACCGAAACGAGGTGAGCGTGGCCAGCAGGTGGAAGGGGCCGAGCCATCGATTTCCGGGTAGCGCACGCGTCTGGCGTGTTGGCGAGCGTGTCTCGCGATCGCGGACTTTCTGTGTGCTTTCGTGGCACCGGCTGCGAAAGAAATCCATGAAAAGCCTGTTTCGGCGCGACGCCGAAACCAACACGCGAGACGCGTGCGCTACCCAGCAAAGCTATTGCGAAGCTTTTCCTTCTTGGCTTCGCATTCTTCCTGCAATCGACGCATTTCCGATGCAAGCTGCTTCTCAAGTGATTGCGCTTCTTCGAGATTTCCAGCGGTTTGCGCCTTGCGAATTTGATCCTTCAAGAAGACTTCTCTCTCGGCGATCTTCGCCCGATAAACCGAATCGACTTCTGCGATTTCGTTTTTCTGATCTTCGTTGAGTGAGATGGATGGTGCTGCTTTCTCGAGCCGCTCCATTGCCAGTTCGTAAGCCGATTTCATTATCGATCTTGGTTCCTAAAGGTAGCCTTGTTTCCAATCGAAGTATTGCATGTGGGAAATCAATTTCTAAGTTAATTCAATGTCTTCGCGAATCCAATTGCTCAGCATCGATTTCGACGGCACCCTCGTTTCACACGTGGGCGAACCTGCACTGAACCGGCAGTGCGTGGAGTTGATTCGCGAGCTGCAAGACGTCGGTGCGATCTGGGCGATCAACACCGGCCGCTCGGTCGATCTGCTCGAATCTGGGCTTACCAATTTCGAATTTCAGATCCGACCGGATTTCATCCTGACAACCGAACGCGATGTCTTTCGTCGCGGGAGAAACGGGGACAAATGGGAGCCGTTCGGCGACTGGAATGATCGCTGCGCACGCGATCATGCCGAGTTGTTTTCTTCAGCTCAGCCAGTGCTCGCCGAGGTAATCGACTTCGTGACTCAGGAAACGAAGGCACGCCTTATTTATGATTCGGATCGGCTCGAAGGTCTTGCTGCGGAAAATGAAGAAGAGATTGAACACATTGCCAGGTTTGTCGAGCAAGCGCGAGGCGGGCATCCAAAGTTTGATTACCAACGGAACGGCATTTACCTCCGTTTTTGCCACACTGATTATCACAAAGGTGCAGCGCTGGCTGAGTTGGCACGCTTAGTGGAAGTCGTGCGCGACAACATCTTCGCGGCCGGCGATCATCACAACGATATTTCAATGTTGAATGGAAAAGTTGCTGCGATGCCATCCTGCCCGGCGAACGCAATCCCTGAGGTGCAAAACGCAGTGCGCGACGCAGGCGGTTATGTGGCGCAGCAAGAGCACGGCGCGGGCGTTTACGAAGCGTTGTTGCACTTTGTGAAAAGTTAAAAGGTTGAAAAGATAAAGAGTCAAAACGGAACTCCGAGCCGCAGGGGTTGTTAATCCGTAGCCCTTTTAACATTGTAACTCTGTTAACTATTTAACTTCTGTCGTAGCCAGCGCCAACGGCGCATCGGCTTCAATCTGCCCAGCAAACCGATTCGTCATGTAAGTCAGAAGCAGCACCCAAAAAGTAAGCGCAAGTCCGAAAAGTGGAAATTGGAGAGCAAGCGGCAGGGAATAGATAATTGCCATTAGCGGAATCCAGACTGCCCATGTGGCGAGCAATGTCGGAATGATTTTGTCGCGATAATGTTTCCACGTAAAAAGATCGCGGATGGGCTGCATCGAGATGCCGCTGTTCTTCCACTCATAGGTCAGCACACCAAACGGCGCCGCAAAAAGGGGATTGTAACCAAATTGATCGACGCAAATTTTCGCTGCAACCACTGGCAGTGTGGCCACGTCTCCAAACCAGGCCGCTTGATTTCGATACAAGAGATCGACAAGCGTTCCATCGAGTCCCCACACCGGCACGGTAAACAGCAAATTACGAAGATTCCGACGAGTGGGGCGCCCTCGCTGGAAGAAAAGAATCAAGAACAATTCCGGAATAAGTGCGCCCGCCGTTATGGATGCGACGATCACAAACAGGATCCCACCTGTGCGCTTTAACTCGGCTAGCTGCGAGAGTGACGCGAACGCGGTGTGACTTGTGTAAAAACTCAGGAGCAACATCAGTATGAGCGCCTGAATAATTAACGCTGGCAGTGCGTTAGCTCGCGCAGCCTCCCAGCCAAGGGTAAGGGGCGAGCGCGTTCGGTGCATCGCCGCTGAGTGTTCTCCGTGCGCCTGCACGATCAAGCAGAAATCAGTACGCTGTAGATTTCGCGGTGCGGAGCACGGCGGAGATTTTAGTGAGAAGAGCCGGCCACGCCGCCCAGATGTCGGCGGCCACAGGCAAAAATTTTACCAGTGAACGCTTCCGCCGGCTCCAGCCGCGCCTGGAGTAAACCTTCCATCGTCAGACATTTTTTCCCCAGGAACAGGCGTACTGGACGTAGCAGCGTGGGAGTCCGAGTCACTGCTCATCGAATCCCCAGATGATGCACAGGCGGAAAGCAGCGATGCGACGACCAGAAACAAAACCGCGCACAGTGCGAAGCGTCCCTTCACGTGTCGAACCTACTTCTGCAGATGTTTGATGCAAGGCGCGGTGTCCGGTAGATTTCGTAGTGAAGAGCGCCGGCAAGACCGATCTCAAATCTCTTATTCTTAGCGAGCTTCAGGAGCAGCTCCGCAACCTGGGAGAACCCTCATATCGCGCGGGCCAGATCACCGACTGGCTGTACAAAAAGCGTGTCGACACGATCGACAAAATGACCAATTTACCGCAGCCATTGCGCAAGCGCCTTTCGGAGACGTTTTCTCTTGGCAAGATCGACGTCGTACGAGTGCTTGGTGCACGCGACACGACGCGGAAATTTCTTTTTCGTTTAGCCGACGGAAATTTGATCGAATCGGTTTTGATTCCGGCGTCGCTGGCCCTTTATGGCGGGAGATCGGATCGTCGGACGATCTGTGTCTCGACCCAGGTGGGCTGCGCCTACGGCTGCAAATTCTGCGCGAGTGGTTTGGAAGGTTTTTCTCGCAATCTGAGCGCAAACGAAATTGTCGACCAGCTCATTGCGGTTGAGTGTGCGACTGGTGAAACGATCGATAACATTGTGTTCATGGGGATGGGCGAACCGCTCGCCAACCTCGAGAACGTGCTCCGGGCGATTCGGATAATTAATGCGGAGTGGGGCCTCGGCATCGGCGCACGTCACATCACGATTTCAACTAGCGGGTTGGCGCCGCAAATTCGCAAACTGGGTGAAGAACGCTTGCAAATGCGGCTGGCCGTTTCTCTGCACGGTGCCACTGACGAAGTGCGCAATCGGATCATGCCGATCAATCGCCGTTACAACATCGAGACACTGCTTTCGGCTTGCGACTATTACAAAGCTCACAAAAAGCAGCGCCTTAGCTTCGAATACATCTTGATCGCAGACGTGAACGATTCTGACGACCAGGCACGTCTCCTTTCTCGTCACGCACACCGGCTCTCGGCAAAAGTGAATTTAATTCCGTACAATAGTGTGTCCGGTCTGCCTTGGACGCGACCTTCAGAAAAGCGTCAGGAAAAGTTTCTATCGATCCTACGAGGCGAAGGGATTCCGGTGACGTTGCGTCGCGAGAAAGGGCATGACATCGATGCCGCATGCGGACAGTTGCGATTGCAAACGGAGCGCGAAACGGTCGCGGGCGGATAGTCGTATCGGCGCGCCCGTTGCTCGCGCCGCGCCTATCAAAAGACTTTGCGCGCAGAGACAAGCTCGCGTTTAGTCTTTCATCATGGCCGGCTACGAGGGTGAGCCCGAACGCATCTGGGACGAGTACCAGTGGGAGCGTTTTCTACAGCAACAGGAGGGCAAAGCAGAAAAGTACATGCGATTGCTGGAAGAATATCTTGATGATCCCCAACGCGACGAGATCATCGCTCGTGAAATGGGTTGGACTCAATTCTTGGATACCAGGGATTGGAGTGCGGAGCTCGATGTGCTACCGGATGAAGACGCAGCGGAAGAGGACGACCGTGGAATCGAGGAGACATTCAAATCAGCGGAGACTTTTGAAGGACATGATCTGTATCGTGCTGCCTTCGCTTTGACGATTTGGATTGATCACCTGTTCGATCGGAACGATTTGCTTCCGAACGAGCCGGCAGCTGTAAAATTGGCCACACAGGCTGCGGTGGCGAACGCCAAGCTGGCCGCAGCTTTGAGTGGCGATAGTCTGAGTGAAATTGGGATGACAATCGCCTATTTAAAACGGGCCTTGAAAGCAATCACGGTTTCGATGGACGCGGCGGCGCAACTCAGGAAGGTCGCTGGCCTGGTTACCCGCGCACAATATGCAGTCCTGCGACAGCGACTTTTTCAAGTGCGGGATGGCATTGTCACTCTGATGGGTGAGTACCGCAGGGAGTGGCGGCGCCGGTTCGGCCCCGAAAGCTTTCGGGGTTGAATGAAACAGGGCCCGCTCCCGTCCAATTCATGCAAACGGAAGCGACTCTGGCTCAGGCCGATGTGTCGGACTTGGACCTGGTGACACGATGCCAGGCTGGTGACACCGAGGCATTCGACGAGTTGGTAACTCGCTACCGAACACGAGTATTTGGCATGATTTACAACATGGTTCATAGCGAGCAGGACGCGTGGGACCTTGCTCAGGACAGCTTCCTCAAAGCATGGAAATCGATTAAGCGCTTTCGGGGCCGCTCGTCGTTTTACACTTGGATTTATCGCATCGTCATGAACGTGACGATCGACTGGCTCCGCAAAAAACAAATTAAAGGCGGAGGCAGCGAGTTCAACGACTCGATCCAGCTAAAAGAGGTTGAACCGGCATCCAAGACCGTACCAAAGTCAGAAGCTTTGCCTCACGAGATGATTGAACGCCGCGAGATTCGCGCCCGAATTGACAAGGCGATTGCTCAGCTCTCGCCTGAGCAACGGGCGGTTATTTTGATGAAAGAGATCGAAGAGATGCAATACCATGAAATCGCGGAAGCACTGGGTTGCTCAATAGGCACGGTGATGTCGCGCCTGTTTTATGCGCGCAAGAAATTGCAAAATTTATTGAGAGACGTGTATGAAAACATTTGAAGAAAAGTGGACAGCGTGGCTGGACGGACAACTCAGCGGGCGAGAACTGGCGGAATTCGAGGCGTCGTTGCCAGACAAAGCTGCCGCTGAAGCTGAAAAAGTGGACGTAAGAAAACTTGGCGCTCTTTTGAAGCGCGAGTTGAGTGTCTCTGCGCTCACAAACGAAGAGTTTTTTAGCCACCAGCTCCGCGAAAGAATCCGTGAAAGTAGTGTGCCTTCTGCGGATCGCGAAGCCAAAGCCTCCACGTGGTGGACAATTCCTCGCTTGCTGTGGACGGGGACCGCGTCGCTCGCCGTCTTTTTGATTTTTACAATCTTCGTCATTCGCGACAAGAATCCCGCGGAGGAATCGCAATACCTCACCCAGATTCTAAATGCGCGCGTTGATCCGGTCGTCAGCCCGAATGCAACCGTCTCGATGTTCGAGGTGAAGCAAGACCGGGTAACGGTGTTGTGGACGGAGGGTCTCCAAAATTTGCCTGCCGATTACGCCGCCAAATAATTGCTCATGGGTCGCACGCTGGCGTTCTTAATTTCTTTTGTCTCACTGATCACAGGTGCGACGTCTGCGTTGCAGGGTGCGGAAACGGTGTGGAGCGGACTTGTAATTGCGGAAAATGTTGCGCAGCCACAACCAATTCCACCGGAACTCACGCGGATCGAGGGGTCACTGAAAAAATTCTTTGGCTACAACCAGTTTCAGGTGATTGGTCAGTCGCAAAAGATTCTCAAGACCGGACAGGAAGACTGGCTCGCAACCAGTAAATTTTTTGGATTACATGTCGACGCACAGGGCGAAAGCCCGGTCGGCTACGTTTTGAATTTGAAGCTTTATAAGGAGAAAGAGCTCTTGCTCGAAACGGATGCCAAGCTGAGCAAACGCAGTCCTCTGGTCATCAAAGGTCCCCAGATTGGCAGCGGACAATTGTTGCTCGTGCTGGTCATACAATAAGCGACGCGCATTGCTTCACGCTAGAGATGCGTACCCTGCTTCTGTTTCTTCTGGCTGAATTTGCAATCATGTCCCCGGCACCTGCTTCAGAAAAGACGTTCAGTTTTAAAAACACGCCCGGAAAGCTTCCGAAAGAAGTGGTCCCGACGGATTACTCCGTTCGGATCATCCCTGATATCGACAAGTTGACATTTGCAGGGACGGAGACGGTGAAGCTCAACGTTCGTAGCCGCGTTCAACAATTGGTGTTGAATGCACTCGAACTCAAAATCGAAGCGGCGACTATCGATGGCAAAGAATTGCCCGCCTCTGCAATTAAGATTGACGAGAAAAACGAACTGCTTGCGCTTGCGTTACCGTCAGAGCTTGCGACCGGCGAGCACACGCTCACGCTTCGTTTCACGGGTAAAATAAATGAGCAAGGGCAGGGCCTTTTCTACATGCGGTATCAGGAGCAGGGCAGTGGCGCTCGGAAGACCATGCTGGGAAGCCAATTTGAAGCGACCGATGCCCGTCGATTTTTTCCCTGCTGGGACGAGCCAGTCTTTCGCGCGCGCTTCCAATTGACCGCGGTTGTGCCGGAAAACTGGCTCGCTGTCTCGAACATGCCGATCGAGAGCGAGAAAAAAATCGCTGGCGGCAAAGAGGTGCGCTTCGCTGCGACGCCACCGATGTCCAGTTACCTGAACGTTTTCATTGCAGGCGAACTCGATTTCATTGAATCACGAAGCGGCCCTACACAGCTCCGGGTGATTACGACGAAAGGCAAGGCTGAGATGGGGCGCTACGCGCTCGAAGCCACTGCGCAAATCTTACAATACTACAACGATTATTTCGGCGTGGCCTATCCCTTGCCGAAACTGGATCAGATCGCCATGCCCGGCGGCTTCGGAGGCGCGATGGAAAACTGGGGCGGCATTACCTACTACGAATCGAAACTTCTGTTTGATCCGAAAAGTTCCTCTGCGGAAACAAAGCAAGATATCTACGAGGTTCTCGCACATGAAATGGCACACCAGTGGTTCGGCGATCTCGTGACCATGGCATGGTGGGATAATCTTTGGCTCAACGAAGGATTTGCCTCGTGGATGGGCTCCAAATGCACAGCGCACTTTAATCCACAATGGGAAGTCTGGCTGCGCCGAGAATTTCCGCGGGATCCAACCCGCCGTGTCGGAATCGCCAAAGAAGCAGCAATGGACGGCGACGCGCGGTCGACGACTCATCCAATCCAACAGCCGGTTGCGACTGAGGCCGAAGCCAACAGCGCCTTCGACGATATAACTTACAAAAAAGGCCAGTCATTCTTGCGGATGCTGGAGAGTTTTCTCGGCGAAGACGTGTTTCGGGAAGGAATTCGCCGTTACATGGCGACGCATAGGTATTCAAACACCACGACAGCGGACTTATGGAATGCGCTTTCGGAAACCTCCGGCAAGCCGGTCGCGGAAATCGCGGCCGGTTGGACGGAGCAACCGGGATTTCCCATCGTGACAGTGAAACGAGAGCAAGATGACGGCGTCTCGGTCACGCAGGAACGCTTTACCGTCAATTTCAAGAACGCTCCGCTACTCGAATGGAAAATCCCGCTCACGTATGCGGTACTCGGTGACAATCCCGCGACACTGTTAATGACCAGGAAGTCCGACAACATCCGCAACATTCCTCCAGGTCGCGTGCTCAAGCTAAACGTAAATGGCGCGGGAAATTATCGCGTCGAATACGACCAGCCATCGTGGAAATTATTGCTTGGGGCTTTGACAGATCTGCGCGTTGAGGATCGCGTCAATTTGCTAAGCGACACCTGGGCTCTGGTGCAAGCCAATCGCGCACCGATCTCTCTGTACTTTGAACTGGTGGAAAAACTGCCGGCTTCGACCGAACTGGCCGAACGCGAACAGATCATTCACGTACTGGATTTTATTAACCGGCTTTTGAGTGGCAGTTCTGAACAAGAGAAATTTCAGCGCTACGCACAGGCACTCTTGCGTCCTACCTTTGATGCGCTTGGCTGGGAAGGCAAAGCGGACGAGCAGAGCGCCGCGGCGACAAATCTCCGGTCAAGCCTGATTACAGCGCTCGGGAACCTCGACGATCCGAAAATCATGGCGAATTGTCGCGAGCGTTTTAAGGCTTTTCTCGCGAATCCAGAATCGCTGGCTCCTGATCTTCGCCCAGCGGTCTTTTCGGTTGTGGGACGGTATGCTGACGAAAGGACTTGGAACGAGCTTCATCACCTTGGCCTCAAGACAACGAGCATTGAAGAAAAACAAAATTATTACGACGCGCTGGCCGGTGCGATGGATCCCAAGCTGGCGAAAAAGACGCTTCTCATTGCGCTTACCGACGAGTTGTCGACGAGTCGCGCGGTCTATCTTGTCTCAAGAGTTGCTCGTGAAAGTGGCCACCCGGATATCGCATGGGATTTTGCCAGGGCGAACATGAAAGCGCTGCTCGCAAAGATCGACGCGCTCGGAGCTAACATGTATCCGCCCAGTTTGTTTACCTTTTTCTCGGACGATTCGCGCTCCCAAGAGCTGAGGGCGTACGCGAAAAACAATCTGCCGGTTGCGAGTGGTCCGCAGGTAGCAAAAGCCGCGGATGAAATTCAATTCCGCGCAGAATTCAAGAAACGGCTCGCCCGTCAATTGGATGAATGGATCGGTGCGAAGATTAACCGCCGATGACCGGATATCGTAGGATTAATAATTACGCGAGCAAATGGAGGGGCGAACTCCGCGGGCCTTTTGCGGGAGCGTGAGAGTCGTGGCCGTGCGTTAAGCGTCGCAGAGCTCCGCCCTCCATAATGGGGCAGTGCGGTTGTGCAGAACCACAGCTATCGGCGTGGTCTGCGGTCGCTCTTATTCCGTCTGATTATTTTGCGGCATCGTGATCCACAGCCGCATCGGAATCATCGAAGACTCAACAAAACCGTGATGGCGGAAAAATTCCTGCGCTACGTTCTCCGGCCGGTCGGTCAGCAACGTAACGCGAAGGAAATTTTTCTGTTTGGCAAAATCGATCGCATGCTGGAGAAGCTTGGAACCGTAACCCTTGTTTTGGTATTTCTTATGGACCACCAGATCTTCCAGCAGGATAACAAACCCCCCCTCAGCGGTGCTGATGGTAAACAGCAAATTGATCATCCCCACGATCGCCCCGTTTCGCCGCAATACAAAGACGCGGCCCCTGCTGGGTTGTTCGAAAATTAGACGCAAACCACGAAGTTGTTTTTCCTTGTCCGGACGGAAATCGCCTTCCTGGGCGAACAAATCCACGAGCATTTCCGACAATTCGTCGAGGTCGGCTTCGGTCGCCGGCTCGATCACCACATGTTCTTTTTCGCCCATTGCTTGCACTGCTTATTCCAAAAAACCGCCGTCCTGGCAATCAAATTAGCCTGACACGCCGTGTCGGAGTTAACTATTGATGCACCTGGTGGCGTTGACAATGTTGCGCTGGACTTTACTTTAGCCGCTCTTAAATCGCGCCGAGTCTGTTTTCGGTTTTATGAAACGCACGTATCAGCCATCCAAGCGAACACGCAAACGTCAGCATGGTTTTCGCGCCCGCATGAAAACGAAAGGGGGCCGTGCAACCCTGGCACGCCGCCGTCAACGCGGCCGTAAACGTTTGCTTCCGAAGGGCGTCGAAAAGCATTACGCGCGGCATACGCAGGCGTAACTCTTTTACTTCCACCGATTTAGTCATCTGTCTGTCCGATTTAGATCGGAGCGAGTTTTTTTAGCTGGTCACGCCCCGCTGGCTTCGCTACGCTGCGACCTAGGAATTTTTCTTAATGAAAGCAAACGCAGTCGTCATCGAATCGCCTAAAACGGATTCCAGGATTTTTGCGCATACCCGCTGGGACGCGTTGCCTCTAATGGCCGCAATTTTCCACTGCGTCTATTTCTTCGGGATGTTCTATCTCTTCTCGCGTGTTCCGCTCTGGATCATGCTTATTCTTGGCTTCATCTACTCGGTAAGCATTTCATGGAACATCAATGGCATTTCGCACAACTTCATTCATAACCCTTACTTCCGATCGCCATTGCTTAACCGGCTGTTCAGCATTCTTGAGTCCATCACCATTGGATTTGGCCAGGTTTTTTACGAATGCATTCACATGCAGCACCACAAGGGAAATGCGGACCGTCCTGGTGAGAATGGCGAGACAGTCGATTGGATCTCAATCTATAAACATGGACATGACGGTGACGCCGAGCACCCGCTTAAGTACACTTTCCTGAGTTTCTTCCGTGAAGATCCGAAGACGGTCTATCGGGAATTGAAACGGAAGAATCCGCGCGACGCCTTCTGGGGCGTGACAGAGTTAACGCTGTTCGTTTCCACGTTCATCACCCTCGGCGTTCTCAACTGGCGCTACATCTGTTTTCTTGTGCCGTTCTGGTACTTTGGCCATTGCCTTTCCTATCTCAACGGCTACTACCGACACTATGGCGGCAACCCGGACGAACCGTTTGCCTGGGGCGTCAGCAGTTACGACAAACTTTACAATTGGATCTGGTTCTTTAACGGCTATCACGCGGAGCATCATTTCCGACCGAAGGTGCATTGGACGCGAATGCAGACGCTCCACGATCAGATCGTGGAACAGCAACGCGCTGCTGGAGTTCGAGTAATCAAACCGCCGCACGCCCTTGGTTTTCTCGATCCGGACCTGCCGACATTCAAACAGAAGTCTCGACAAAAGTCTCACAACCGTTGGAATCTAAAGTCTGTGCGTCTCCAAAGAGGAGCGAATTGAGAGATTCCTTGGCTGTCGGATAGGATACCGGTTTCGTGATCCACGAGACTATTTGGCAAGATGCTACGAAGCCGCTCGCAGCATGTGCGATCGTCTCACCTGGAAAGGATACCGTTCCGGCTCCGAGCTCTTCTATCTAGCATTTCCCGAAGTAAAGCATGACGAACGCGCGTGGGCTTCGCAGGGCTCGACTCCGTTCCAATTCCTTTTGAAAGACTGCCGATGTTTCGGCTGCGGGCATAAATCAAGTGGTCGCTGGGTCAGGCTTCGCACTGCGAGAGTAATGCAAACATCCGCGGTCACCGCATTCGCTTCAATCGTCTGGATTCCACAGGCGCTTACGAAAATAGTCTCGCCAAGCTTTTGGCAGCGAGGCCAATTCGGTAGCGCGACGCAAAAGCTCTTGGTTTGTAGCATCTGTTCTGTACAAACTGATAATATCCGCTACGGTGATGCCGTTCTCGCCTCGGGCGAGAAATTCTATAGAGTCACCAGCCGTGACTTCCCCTTCTACTAGAACTGCCAAGTAGAATCCAGCCCGACCGCTCTGTAGGAACCGCTTTACGATATCCGGGCGATTGAAGCGAATGCCCAGTTTGAAACAAGGCATTCGAGGTTGGGTCACAACAAAGTGTGCAGAGCCGATCCGAAGGCGGTCGCCGATGTGAACCGTTTCCTCAACCAAGCCTTCCGTCGTGAAGTTCTCGCCGAAAACGCCGCGCGGAAGGTCTATTCCAGGAAGTTCCTGGCGCCAGGATGGGTAATGCTCCGATGGATACGCGTAAACAGCCTTATCGATTCCTCCGTGCACGGACAGGTCAGACTGCTGATCACCGTCCAAGTTGAGCTGCGCGACTCGCACCCGGCCCTGCACCGGTTCCTTGAAGATAGAAGTGCGAACCAGCTTCCCCTTCCACTCGATGTCACGCGGTAGTCCCACGTTGATGGACAAGAGCTTCATTTGTTCCCAGCTCGCAATACTTGTGAATGAGGTCTGATGCAATTCTAAGGCCATTCGTCCCAAAAACGAGACACCCAGTTCCCAAACATGAAACAAGCCCTGGTGCTCGTTTCGCACGAATTGCACCGCAATAATTTTATGATGAGTAACTTACCACGGTGGGCATTTCATGGCACGCGTGATGCATAGAGAGTTAGTATCAACCAAACAAATATTATGAACAACCAAATTCGAATCCACTTACGCTCTCTTAGTACGCTCTGAGGAAAAAGGCCGTGGCGTCCTCGAGATTTTAGTATACGCGGTCTTTGCTCTCGGTGTCATCTTATCGATCTGGCAGTTCGCGCAGGCTCCTGTGAAAATCTCTCCGCCTCGACTTGCGCCAGGCGTAGCTTGCCACACGACTACAACACCGCCTCCTGTAGGGAGTTGATACAGTTAGACGGCGATCGTCGCGAATTGCGAGAGAGCGGCGTCGAAGTCTTCGATCATTTTCTGCGCAGTGACGGTGCAAAATCGACGGCAAGATTTCTTTTGCCCAGTGGTCCGGTTCTTCGCGCACCGGACTCGAATTCAAGCGTGTAATTCAAAGTCACTTTCGGACTCGAATTCAAGCGTGTAATTCAAAGTCACTTTGCATTGGGCCGCTTAAGGCTCGGTCACGAAGTAGCGGATATTCAGTGCGGTTCTACCAACGCCGATGTGGCGAAATGGCAGAAGCGACGAGACTTAAAATCCGTTAGAGTGAAACCTCGGTGTGGATTCGATTCCCGCCATTGGCAGGCACTTCCTTCATCAACCTGGCAACTGCACGCTTTGCGGATATCTCATGCGGTTCTCAGGGTCGTAACGCCGTTTCAGCTATTGGAGGCGCACATAATTTTCTTCGCCGTAATAAGCCATTGGCCAATCTTTGAAAGCACGGTCCGGATAGTTTGCGTAATGGCGGGTGACCTCGGCTTGCGCAACATAAATGCGCATCCTACCTATTGCCTTTTGAAGTACCGCCGCGTGCGAGGGCGATCCTCAATATGCCTGGGACTCGCCCAGGTAAGGAAAAGCGCGGTGCGGATAGGCTCCGCGATTGTGCTAAACGGAAGACGCGCTACCGCGAAACTGCGAGAACTGAAATGGAGAGAAATCGGGCCTATTGAGTGCGATTTCGCAAACCAAAGCGCGAGCCTTGGGTTGCTCACAAAGGCGAAACACGTTTAGTTACCCTGGCAAAAGCCAGTTGCACCGTTAGCTCAATTGGCAGAGCAAGTGACTCTTAACTACGGTTGTCACACCGGTAATTAGCCTGTGCTACCGAATACGCTACCGAACTTCACGTGGGAGGGATGCACCGCCAAGAAATCCGGCGACAGCAAGATCGACAGAATTGTACTAGGGATTCGTCCCCATTGACTCGCTTTCTGTTGGGCTAAATTGTGTAATAGCTTTTGTGGCACAGTCAGGCTTCGTAAACGACCAATCGACCGCGACTGAAGACGCCCTTCGACGCGCGGCCGATACGACGCCTGCTTTTATTCATACCGCCCGGCCCGACGGCTATTTGGATTACTTCAACCGGGGATGGTTGGATTTTCTTGGTAAGTCACTCGAAGACGTTTGTGGGTGGCGCTGGACCGAATCGGTTCACCCGGAAGATGTAGCTGCGATAGTTCAAAAATGGCACGCCGCTTTGGCTAGCGGTGAACCGTTGGAAGTAGAAGCGCGTGTTCGGCGTGCCGACGGATCATATCGTGCGTTTCTACATCGGAAGCTGCCGCTCCGTGATGAACACGGGAACATCGTGAAATGGTTCGGATCGAGCCTCGATATCGAAGACCGAAAATGTGCTGAGCAAAAGATTGCAGAAAAGACGAACAAATTAGAACGAAGCGAATTTTATCTGCGGGAGGGAGAACGGCTC
>WNGE01002086.1_pt1 | contig 27095 bp, 15 predicted proteins | sample 5400651 | NCBI WGS metagenome assembly WNGE01 (sample SAMN13153370, study PRJNA577476) | soil metagenome | isolation source: 60 cm soil or saprolite under grassland replicate 2 | place: USA:California | collected 2016-06-15 | reverse complement strand
TTCACGGTCTCGCTCGACAGGAGCCCGTCCTGGCCGTACTGCATCAGTTCGTACGGCGCGACGTTCAGCGTTCCGGCGGCCATCGACACGGTGGTGGTGGTCCCTAGGTACGCAGAGGACCCCGCGGGATCGAGGACGACTTGACCGGCCAACGTGTTCCCCGAGTTCAGCGAGACGGGCGAGGCGCTCGAATAGGTTCCGCTAAAAGCCGCGTGGCAGAACAGGTAATTGGTGTTGGGAATGAGGGTGAGGGCCTGGGAACCGACTTGATACCAGCCTCCGTTGAGTTTGTATGACCACGAGACGGTGACGGTCGGGCAGTTCGGGTAGTCGACGTCGTCGAACACACTGCCCGACCCAGTGACCGAGATCGTCTTGCTTTGCGGCGAGGGCAGCAACGTGAGAAGGCGGACCGAAGACGTTGTGGTGCACGAGCTGCACGAGGAAGAGACGAGTTGCGTCGTCGACACTGGCGCGAGGTTATTCGCGTAGTCGTACGCGAAGTGGGTCGTGACGGCGCCGACCGTTCTCGAGATGAGATTTCCGTTCGCGTCGTAGCTGTAGCTGGTCCCATCTGTGGAGGATGTGAGCTCGTTGTCCGCGTCATACGTGGACGTGACCGTCGTGCCCCCGCTTGTCGACGTCAGGCGGTTGCCGAAAGCATCGTACGTGTACTTGGTCGATGTGCCGCTGGGATACGTGGCGTTGGCGAGGCGATACTCCCTGTCGTAGACGAACATGCTCGGGTTCGTGGCGGTCTGGAACGACACGCTCAGGCTGGAAATGGTCGTCGTCACGACGGAATCGTTCTGGAAGGCGATTTTCCCGGAAAGGACGTCCCCGTTGCGCACGCTCACGGACGCGCTGAACTGGGCTCCGAACGACGCGTAGCAGGCCCGGGGTTTGTTGAGATTGAGGGTTTGCGATCCGATCTGGACGGCAATTCCATTGAGGACGTAATACCAGGTCACGGTGGGAGCGGCGCAAGACGGCGGCGAGTTCACGTTGTCGACGGCGACTCCATGAGCGTACACGGAAACGGTGACGGTCTGGGGCGAGGGCGCCAAGCCCGAAGCGGTGAGCCCGTCCGTTGCGGCGTCGCAACAATCTGAGTACGTCCAGGTGGAAATCGCCTCCGTGGTCTGGGGCGTCTGCTGGGTCACAACGTTCCCCACCTTGTCGTAGACGTATGCCAGTTTCTCGAGGACGGACCCGCCGGGCTGGTAGGCTGTCTCGAGGACGAGCCGCCCGCCCCGGTCATAGGCGTACGTCACGTACCCGCCGTTCGGATACGTCTCTTTGAGGAGTTGGCCGTCCTTGCCATACGCGTAGGCCCAGCGGCTTCCGGCTGCGTCCGTCTGGCTCGAGACCCTGTTGCTCCGGTCCCAGACGTAGATCCCTCCGCCGTTGCCGTCCATGGAGAGACGGTTCCCGTTTGCATCGTACGTGAAGTTGTGAAACAACGTCATGGAGACGTCGAGGAAAATCTGCCTTGTCTGGCTCACCCGATCCAGGGCGTCGTACACAAAGATCTCGTCGAGTTCGAATCCCCTCCTCTCGACGACGTTTCCGTCCTTATTGTAGGCCACGGTAATCGCTTGCGCGCCCGGGTACGTCGTCTTGACGAGGCGATTTGAGGCGTCGTAGGTGTAGTTGATTCGTGTCCCGTTCGCTAGGATTTTGACGATGTCGTTGCCCACGGCATCATACACGAACCGGGTCACGTGGCCCAAGGGAGTCGTAACGTTGGTGACGCGACCGAAGGCGTCGTACGCGTACCTCGTCGCGTGGTTGTTCCTGTCGGTCGTCTGGGTCTGCTCGCCCAGGTTGTTGTGGACGTATTTCGTGATGTTGCCGCCCGTGTCGACAATCTGCTGCACACCGCCAAATGTCATGTTGTAGGCGTACTGCGTGATGAGGAGATTCGCGTCCTTCCGCGTAAGGAGGTCCCCCCGGTGGTCGTACGTGGACCAAGTCACATTCCCCATCGGGTCCGTGACGGACGTCACGCGCCCGTTGGAGTCGTACACGTTCCGCGTCGTGTTGCCTCCGGGACTCGTGGTGTTCCACGTCCGCCCGATTGCGTCGTTCTGGTACGTCGTCTTGTTGCCGCCCGCGTCCGTCGAGTTGACGAGGAACTCGTGCGCGTCGTAGCTTGCCGTGACCGAGTTGCCGCGGAAATCCTGGGAACGCACGACCGAGCCTGCCGCATCGTAGAACTGGTACGATACGTTGCCGCCCGGGAGAATCGTCGCGTAGAGGTTGCCATTGGTGTAGTAAGTGTATCTGGTCACGTAGCCCCTCTGATTCATCTGGCTCATCCGCAGGGCGATGAACTGTGTCGCGTTCTGGACGTTGGAGAACGTTTGGAGCGTGGTGTTCCCCCCCGGGTCCCTCGTGGAGACCGCATTCCCCATCCAGTCGTACGAATATGCTGTCGTGTCGGTCCGTCCGTCCGTCGCCGTGAGGATGTCGAACTCGCCGTCCCACGTGGCCTGGCTGGAATTGCCCTTCGTACAGAGGCCGCAGCCGAATCCGCCGACATTCGGTCCGTTGAGGACGGTTGGATTTCCGAGGCTGTTGAACGTGATGGTCGTAGTGGAACCCGCCGCGTTCGTCACCGTGGTCTGAGTCCCGCTCGTGTAGCCGATGCCGTAGGCCTCCACCTGCCATCGAATCGCGTTCGAGGCGTAATTCCATTCGCCGGTCCAGATCTGGCTCACCCGGGAACTCGCGTCGTACACGAAACGGTCCACGTGGCCCGCGCGGTCGACACGCTGGGTCAGGCGGTTGGAACTGTCGTAGCTGTAGTTTTCACTAAAGGTCATGGCGTCCGTGAACGTGACGAGCCGGTTCGAGCCGTCGTAGGTGTAGCCCACCCTCCGGTTCATCGGATCGGTGACGAACGAAATCCGGTTACTCGAATCGTAGACGAACGTCAACGCGAGGCCCGAATCGTCGGCAACCCTCGTGGGGTTGCCATTTGTGTAGGTGAGCGTGAGGTGGTTCCCGTTCCGGTCGACAATGGACGTGAGCTTGCCTGTCGAGTCGAAGTTCGTCCGGGATCCGTCGGGCTGCCAGAGGGTGTAAGTCCCGTCGGCATTCTTTACGAGATTGTCGTGGATTCCGCGGGGCGGACTGTACGCGGTGCCCCCCATCGTCGTGAAGATGTAGACCGCCCCGTCGCCCGCGGTGTAGGTCACGTTTCCTCCTGCGGGGAAACTCAGCTTGGCGTGGAACCCGTCCATCGTACCGAGGCCGAACGGCCCCGCTGTCCCGGAAAGGGCGGAGTTGTACGTCCGGACGAGGGCGATCGGGAAGCCCTTCGCCCGAGTCGAGAGATCGGTCCAAGAGATCACAAGGTTCCCGGAGACCGCGTTCACGTCCCCGGCCACGTAGATGTACCAGGGCGCGAACCCCGTGTTCGTCGTCGCCTGGACCCCGGTCGGCGGCGTTTCCAGCGCATCCATCTCGTGGACGAACGCCGTGCCGTCGACGCCGGTCCGCATGACCGCGCGGAGCTGGTACCACCGCTTCTGGTCGATATCGGGAACAGCGTAGTAGAATCCTGGTGCAACCATCGCCTTCAAGAGGTGCCATCCACCCCAGGCTTGGTTATTGGAGGACGAGTTGATCCACAAGTCTACGTCGCTGTAGGAGTCGGCCGTACCTTGGAAGCGAACCTGCGTGACAACGTTGCTGGTTCCTGCGTCCCGGCTGGCCGAGGTGTAGTCCCCCGACCACTTGGTCGCGTCGCGCACTCGGACGTTGTCCGCATACAGGGTGCATTTGCTGGTGACCTCAGAAAGCCCGACGTTGCCGCTCAGCGGACTCCCTGGCGGGGAAGGGTCCGTGCCGGTCCAGACCCTGGCCCCGGCCCACCAGATTTCGAAGGAATTTCCCCTCGCCACGACTTTAGCGTCGTAATTCGTGTTGGCGCTCATCGAGATTGACAGCGTCGATGAGAGTGCCGTGGTCACGCCGCCGATTACTTTGTAAAGCGTAACTTGCTTCCCCGCGAAGTTGACGTTCAGATAGTAGTAGTTCGAGCTGCTCGCATACCGGACCAGGAGTTTCGACGCGCCGCAAGACGCGAAATTGAGGGTGGATCCGAGGACGAGGTCCGACCAGGTGCCGGACGCGTGGATCTCCGTGGCCGTGAGCTGCGCTCGGCCTCCTCTGAGGCTGAAACTGTTTCCCGATGTCTTCGTCCAGACCTCGTTCTTGTTGTCGTTGAAGTTGTCTGCCAGGTACCCGATGCGGAGGCTCTGGTCCCCCCAGTCGCTCGTGAGGTGGTCTAAGGTTCCCGCCCAAGCGTTGTTCGCGTTCGCCTGGAGAATCCACGTCGGATCGATGTACAACGGAAAGGTCGCGCCCGACACCGCGTTGGCGTCGAGGCTAATGACGAGGGAGCCATCGATGTAGGCGACGGACGTCGCTAGGTTGTCCCACGTGTGCGCCGGTGTTGCCGAGTCCCACGCTGCGAACGGCGCGCTTCTCCAGGAAGTTCCGGCAGAGCCGATCAGCGTGATCGTCGTGCCGGCTATCGCGACGTAGTAGGAGCCGGAGAAGGGCACGGTGAGGGACGGGCTCGTGATGGGCGTAGGGAAGGGCGATGCGATATTGACCGTCTCCTTGATCTGGTCGAGATGGACGGCGTACGTCGCCCCGGGGACCTTGCCCTGAGTGAAGGACCCACCGAGCCGGGTGATTGCGAAGGAAGTTGTCGTCTCGTTCGCGAGATATGGCCACTCTCCCGCGGACCAGTTGAGCGCGCTCTCCGGCCGCCAGACGCCGTCCCATCGCTGGAACGTCGGGAGGTACTGAGTCCGAACCGTCCCGTCCGGGAAGCGCGTCGTCGCGGCCCCAGGACCGTATGTAGTCGCAGTCGGGGGACCACCTCCTGAAGCCGTCATCGTGCCACCATCGGCCGATACCGGGCGAGACACAACCGCGAATGCGGTGAGGATCATGACTCCCACGGCGAACGTCGCGAAGCCCTTCTTAATCCACTTGGCGCCGGGCGAAACCACCCCGCGAAAAGCGGTGGCGTTAATCTCGGAGCGATTCCGAAATTCCTCCCCGTGCTCGCACGAGAAGTCACCTCTCGAGTGTCCGACCATCGGACCGCCGTCCGTGGTCCGTAGGAATAGTGAATACCCGTCTTAAGGGAGCTTCCGTTTTCCGGAAGCCTGACCCGGAGTCGGCAACGGCAGGACCGGGTAATTCTCGCCTACGTTTATATTGGCCTACATCGCTTATCGTCGGGGCAGTTGAGGGATGGATTCACGAGCCGGACCGTCTCATCCCGAGCGTGGCTCGAGATCGAATCGTCGTCCGTACGAGCCCATCCGCTGGCTCGAATACAGTGGCCTGCTCGTGATCATCGGCCTCCTCGCAGACGCGCAGACGGAATCGTTGAGCATCACGGACCTCATCGATCTCTCTGGCATATGCAATGACACCCTCTATTCGGCGCTCTCTGTCGCTCTGTCCTTGGGACTGGTTCGGTTGCAGATGACTCATCGAGGCGCGCAACCCGCACGGCGATACTCGCTCACGGACCCTGGCCAACGGCTAGGGAGGATCGCCCGGCAAGCCCGGCTCGAAATGGCTGAGTTGCCTCAGCTGAGGCGTGCGCTCGCGTCCAGGCGCGCTCCAATCGGCCGGAGCCCAGGCGCCCATGCGACTGCCGGAGCGGTTCTGGAGCCAGAGGCGTAGGCGGGGGAGGTCCGCTCGCTGCCGGATGGCCGCCCCTCCCAAGCTACCTCTCTTGTTCCTTCTGTAGGACCCGGACGCTGTCGCCCCGGACGGTCACAGGGATGCGGACCATCGCCTCGAACAGCTCGACCGTGATCTCTTCCTTCGTCTCGTCGATCTTCATGACGCGGGCCTTCTCGCCCTTGAACGGGCCGGCGACCAGCTCGACGATGTCGCCCTCCATGATCCCGCTGACGATCGGCTTCGGCGTCAGGTACGCCTCGATCTCCGAGAATCCGATGCCCGTCGATTCGCCTTCGCCCTTTACGACGCCGCGCGCGCGACGGAGGCCGCGGACGATCTCCTCGAGGCGGTCCGGGTTCATCGACTCGACGTAGACGTATCCGCGGAAGTTCGCGGGCACGAGGATCGAAAAGACGCCAAGGTCTTTCGCCTTCGCCCGGGCGTAAATCGCGTCCGCGACGGCCCGTTCATGGCCGATTGACGACTTGACGGCGAGAATCGCTTGGCGGGCGCTGAAGCTCAGCGTCTTCGCATCGAAGACGCCGGGATCCCCTTTCGAGATCGCGTTCACGACGACGTTCAGGCGGTCCCCGTACCGCGCGCCTTTCGGGCACGTGACCGTCAGGGTGATCTCCCGCTGCCCGTCCGCGATGAGCAGGAACTCTTTCTCCGTGATCTTCGTGTACGTGACGTCCCACACCTTCTCCTCGACGCCGAACAGCTTCGCGGTCCACTCGGGTGGGTCGGGCAGCTCCGAATTGTAGACCAAGTCGACCTTGATCCGGATCGTGTCGTCCTCCGTGCCGTTATTCGTCACGAGGACGTCGTACTCCCGCGTCTGACCGGCGGTCAGCGAGACTTTCTCCTCCTTCAGCTCGAGCCTCACGCCGTAGTGGCCCGCGACGGGCTCCGCCTTCGGCTCGGACTTTGGCTCCCGCTTCGAGAGGTCGTCGAGAAGACCCATGTCAGCCCACGATCCCGAAGAGCCGGCGAATCGCGTCCGGCCCGTAGCGCATGACGAGGTAGATCACGAACCCGAGCGCGCCGATCGCGACGATCCCGAGGCCGGTAATCAAGACGACCTTCGAGTACTCGTCCGACGTCGGCTTGCGGGCCATCTTGAGGACGCGGCCGAACCGGCCCTTCCCGAGCCGCTTCACCCGCTCCTCGATCCGCCGCTGGACTTCCCAGCTCCGGTCCACGATGTCCGCCACGGTCCTCACCTCACGATGTCGACGCCCGCGTGGGGCGCCCTCGGGTGTTCCCCGGGTCCGAGGATCTGCTTCGACCTCACTCCGGTCAGGATGAGCATGACGCGGATCTTGTGCTCGAGGCTCGGGTCGATCGCCGCACCCCAGATGATGCGGGCGTTCGGCGCGATGCGGCCCTGCACGATCTCGGAAACCTTCTCGGCCTCGGAGACGCTCATGTCGTTCCCGCCCGTCACGTTCACGAGGGCGCCGGTCGCGTGGCTGATGTCGACGTCGATCAGGGGCGAGTTAATCGCCTCTTCGATCGCCGCCTCCGCGCGGTCGTCGCGGTCATTCTCCCCGAGTCCGATCATCGCTACGCCGCCCCCTTTCATGATCGTCTTGATATCGTTGAAGTCCAGGTTCACGAGTCCGGGCTTCGTGATCACTTCGGTGATCCCCTTGATCGCCCGCATCAGGACGTCGTCGGCGACCTTGAATGCCGCATTCAACGCGAGACGCGGGACGAGTTCAAGCAGTTTGTCATTCGGGATCACGACGACCGTGTCGGCGAAGCTCCGGAGTTTCTCCAGGCCGAACTCCGCGTTCTCCGCGCGAATCGCGCCCTCGGCTCGGAAGGGGAACGTGCAGATCGCGATCGTCAGCGCGCCGGCCTCCTTCGCAAGCTGCGCGACGACCGGGGCACCGCCCGTGCCCGTGCCGCCCCCGAGGCCACACGTGATGAAAATCATGTCGGCGCCCTGCACGACGGAACGGATTTCGTCGGCCGCTTCCCGCGCGGACTCTTCGCCGACTTGCGGCAAAGCGCCCGCGCCGAGTCCACGGGTCACGCGCCGGCCCAACAAGAGCTTGTGCGGCGAGCGGATCGTCAACAGGTGTTGCGCGTCCGTGTTCGCGGCGTACAGCTCCGCGCCCACGATTCCGGCTTCGACGAGTCGGTCGATCGTGTTGCAGCCGCCGCCCCCAATCCCGAGGATCTTGATGTTCGTGCGGAGGCTCGCGAGGATCCGTTCGAGCTCGGCGTCCTCGGCACCGACGCCGAGGAACTGTGTGGGGGACTCGGGCACCCGAGGTTCTCCACCCGACCGGGTGACGACCTCCTTGACGATCGAATCCATGATCCGGGCCTCCGGGAATAGCCTCGCGGCTGGAGGAGTAATTTCGCTTCTCGCGTAAGAGCGTGCCGGTTATAAGGGTTGCGAACGGCGTCTTGGGCCGCACACGGTCGTCAGGGCAATCGGAACCTCGCGGCTAGCGAATCACGTCGATGCCGACCCGGGCCCGCTCTTCCGCCGGATCGCGGCGCCCGACGATCTGCTTCGACTTCACGCCCGTGGCGACGAGCATCACGCGGAGGGTGTGCTCCAGAGACGGGTCCACGGTCGCGCCCCAGATAATCCGCGCAGTCGGAGAGACCTTCGATTGGACGACCTCCGCGACGCGCTCCGCCTCGGAAATCGTCATGTCGTTGCCCCCGGTCACGTTGATCAGGACGCCGTGAGCCGTCGAGACGTCGACCTCGAGGAGGGGCGAGTTGATCGCTTCCTCGATCGCCTCGACCGCACGGTTGTCGCCGACCGCCTGACTCTCGCCCAGGCCGATCATCGCGACGCCGCCGCCCTTCATGATCGTCTTCACGTCGTTGAAGTCCAGGTTCACGAGGCCGGGCTTCGTGATGATCTCCGTGAGGCCTTTGATCGACCGCATCAGGACCTCGTCCGCGAACTTGAACGCGAGGTTCAAGCTCTGTCGCGGCACGAGATCGAGGAGCTTGTCGTTCGGGATCGTGATGACCGTGTCCGCGGCGTCCCGCAGTCGCTCTAATCCCCACTCGGCGCTCTCCATCCGCAACTTGCCTTCGCCTCGGAACGGAAGTGTGACGACCGCGATCGTGAGGGCGCCCATCTCCTTCGCGAGCCGAGCGACGTAGCCGCAACTGCCGGTCCCCGTGCCGCCGCCGAGGCCGCACGTCACGAACACGATGTCCGAGCCCTGGACGATTCCCCGGAGCTCCTCCTCGGCCTCGCGGGCGGCCTCTTCGCCGATCTGCGGCAGAGCGCCGGCCCCGAGCCCCTTGGTGATCCGCCGACCGAGGAGGACCTTCTTCGGGGAGGCGATGTGCAAGAGATGTTGCGCGTCCGTGTTGCAGGCGAACAGCTCCGCGCCGACAATGCCTTCGTTGTACACTCGAGAGATGGTGTTGCAGCCGCCACCGCCGAGTCCAATGATCTTGATGTTCGTCCGCATCTTGCTGAGCATCTCTTCGAGCTCGGCGTCGACGCGACTGTCTTCGAACGCGGGTGCGCTCCCTTCCCGGGCGAGCACGTCCTCTAGCATCGAGTTCATTCCGTCACCTGCAGCGCCTGCGAGTTCATCCCATCCCGCAAGATGGGCTCGTATCCGGGGAGACGCTATTTAAATGTTGTCCGACGAGCGTCTGCCGGATTGACAAACGCGATTGAATCCGCCGTTCGAGCATCACGCGAAGAGCGACGATGCGGCCGCCTTGCGGACGGCGGACGTCGTGGCGGCGGGCGCTGCGACCATCACGACCCAGTCGACGACTTGCCGGACCTGGAGCGCGCGACCGAGGGGACTCACCTTGGAAAACGCCTTGGCCGAGTCCCCGTCCAAGATTGGGACTTCCGTCTTCGCGATACGCGGCTCGCTCAGTAGCAGCTCCGGCAACGGGACGTCGATGATCACGTGACCCGGCTTGATTCCCGCGCGCCTCGCGATCCGATCCTCGACGCGGCGGCGCTCCGACGCATCCTTGAAGGACGACAGCGCGTCCCGCGCGGACTCCGTCAGCTCGTCCCGGTCGTACGAGACGACGCGCTTGTACAACTTCCGGTACTTCAGTCGAAGCGCGATCTCCCGCTGGAGCGGCCCCTGGTGCGTCAGCCAACCCAAGAGTTCGTGGTCGACCATCTTCTGGATCTCCCCGATCGGCGCGTCGGAGCGCTCGACCGCCCGCGCGAGCATCTGCTCCGCGATCCGGACCGTCTTGTGGAAGTACACCGAGGAGTACATGAGGCCGCGAGCGACGAGCATCCCCTCGAGCGCCGGCAGTCCCTTCCGGTCCAGGGCGATCTCGCCGTCGTGGCGACGGAGCGTCTGCAGAAGCCGGGAGAAGTCGATCATCCCGTGGGCGGCGCCGGTGTAGTGGGCATCCCTCATGAGGTAGTCGATCTGGTCCGCGTCCATCGGGCTGTGGATGATCTGCGCGAGGTACCGGGTGGGCTCGCGGCGGCTGCCGGGCACCAGCCGGGCATATCCTCGCTCCGCCGGGCCGCGGATCAAGGCGGCCACCGCGTCCGGATCGACGCCGTGCTTCGTGAGGACCTGATGGATCCGGAGGACATCGGGGAAGGCCTTCCGATCCTCGGGAGCGACGTTGTCGTCCTGGCCGGTGATGATCCGCTGCGTCAGGTGCATATGGTCCACGGCGAGCTCGCGGCTGAGGACATGCTCGAGCGTGTGCGAGAACGGGCCATGGCCGACGTCGTGCAACAGGCCGGCGGCTTGGACGAGCTTGCGCTCGTCGTCCGAGAGCTCGAGAGCCTTCGCCATCTCCCCCGCGACATGGCCAACACCGAGGCAGTGCTCGACGCGGGAGTGGTTCGCCCCGGGGAAGACGAGGTACGTGAGCCCGAGCTGGCGAATCGAGTTGAGACGCTGGAGCTCGAGCGTCTCGAGCAAATCGAGCGTCAGCGGTTCGAGCCGAATCGTGCCGTGCACGGTGTCGGTGATCGTCTTCAGTTCTGCCACTAGCGGTGCGACACCCGGGAGTGGATAAATAGCTTCGTCCCGACTGTATGATGAAACCCCCGTCGGTGCGCTCCGAACGCCTAGGCGCGACCGTTCCCGACGGCGAGGAGATCCCGCGCGCTGCACGGCATCGGTGTCGAAGAGAGGCCCGCCGGACTGAAGACCGTTAACGGTTGCCCGCTTCGATTGTGACCTCGGCCGTCCGCCTCGGGAGGACCGGCAAAGTTTCAATTACGTCACCCCGGATGTGCGGTCCTGCGCCGGGGTGACAGAGCGGCTAATGTGACCGACTGCAGATCGGTTTCCTGGGGGTTCGACTCCCTCCCCCGGCATGTCACGCGCGACCGGCCGCGCGCGGCCTGACCTCGACGGCCCCGATGGGAGGAATCCCGCCCATCCCGCGCGCACGTTCTTATAACGTCCCTCCTTTGGTGCCGGGGGACGCCCACCGTGCGGTACTTCAACACCATCCTCGAGACAATCGGCAACACCCCGCTCGTCAAGCTCCCCCGGATCATGGCCGACGTGCCGTGCCTCGCCCTCGCCAAACTCGAGATGATGAACCCGGGCGGGAGCGTGAAGGACCGGATCGGCGAGGCGATGATCGAGGACGCGGAGAAGAAAGGGCTCCTCAGGCCGGGGGGCACGATCATCGAGCCCACGAGCGGGAACACGGGCCTCGGGCTCGCCATGGTCGCGGCGATCCGGGGCTACCGCGCCGTCTTCACGATGCCGGACAAGATGAGCCGCGAGAAGATCGACCTCCTCAAGTCGCTCGGCGCCCGCGTCGTCGTCACGCCGACCGCGGTGCCGCCGGACCACCCGGAGTCCTACTACCGGGTCGCGGAGCGGATCCACCGCGAGACGCCGAACTCGATCCTGCCAAACCAGTACGCGAACCAGGCGAACCCGCGAGCGCATTATGCGACGACAGGACCCGAAATCTGGCGGGACACGGACGGCAAGGTAACGCACTTCGTGTGCGGCATGGGCACGGGTGGGACGATCAGCGGCGCCGGGAAATACCTCAAGGAGAAGGACCCCCGCGTCCGCGTGATCGGCGTCGACCCGCTCGGTTCGATCCTCAAGGATTATTTCTATAAGAAGGATATAATTAAACCTCATACATATAAAATCGAGGGTATCGGCGAGGACTTCGTCCCCGAGTCCACTTGGTTCGACGTCATCGATGACATCGTGAAGGTCGGCGACAAGGAGGCGTACCTCATGACCCGTCGGCTCGCACGGGAGGAAGGGATCCTCGCGGGCAGCTCGAGCGGTGCCGCCGTCGTCGCGGCACGGCGCATCGCGGAGACGCTCGGGAAAGGAGACGTCCTCGTCGTCCTGTTGCCGGACACCGGAGAGCGGTACCTGTCGAAGGCCCACAACGAGGAGTGGCTCAAGGAGCAGGGGTACCTCGAGGAACCCGTCGCGCCGCTCATGACGATTCTCCGCGCGAAGGAGCGGACGATCCCGGGCGTGATCACGATCGACGTCGCCGCGAAGGTCCGCGAGGCGGCGGACATGATGCGGCAGTACAACGTGTCGCAGCTCCCCGTGGTCGACACAGGGATCATGGTGGGGAGCCTGCGCGAGGAGGTCCTCATGAAGGCGCTCCTCGAGAATCCGAAGTTGTACGACGACTACGTTGCAAAAGTGATGGAGAAACCGTTCCCGATCGTCGGGCCAGGGGCCGACCTGGAGCAGGTGTACAAGCTCCTGATGCGCGGGAGCCCCGCGGTCGTCATCGGAAAGGAAAATCGGTTCGAGGGAATCATCACCCGCATCGACGTGATCGAGTACCTGGCCGGCCGCGCGTAGCAAGGTCTTTACCCTCGGGGTGCGACTCCGCCCACGGCGATCGAATGCGTTTTGCCACGAAAGCAATCCATGCGGGCCAAGAGCCGGATCCGCGGACCGGCGCGGTCACACCGCCAATCTATGCGACGTCGACGTACTCGCGCAAGGGCCAGGACGCGTACGCGTATGGGCGGAGCGCCAACCCGACGCGAGACGCCCTGCAGCAGAGCCTCGCCGCGCTGGAGAACGGGAAGCATGCCCTGGCGTTCTCGAGCGGCATGGGTGCGATTACCAACGTCCTCACGCTCCTGAAGAAGGGCGATCACGTCCTCGTCACCGACGACTGCTATGGCGGGGTGTATCGTATCTTCACGCGGATCATGAGTCAATACGGGATCGAGTCGACCTTCCTCGACCTTCGAGACCTCGTCGACGTGGAGGACGCGTTCCGACCGGAGACTCGGATCCTCTGGATAGAGTCTCCAACGAACCCGCTCATGAAAGTCGTCGACCTGAAGGAGCTTGCCTTCATCGCGAAAGCACACGAGGCCCTGAGCGTGTGCGACAGCACGTTCGCCTCGCCGGCGCTCCAGAATCCGCTCGCCCTGGGCGTCGACCTGGTCGTGCACAGCACGACGAAGTACCTCGGCGGTCACGCGGATCTCCTCGGAGGCGCCCTCGTGATGAACCGGGACGACATCCACGAGAAACTCAAATTCTCACAGAACGCGCTCGGCGCCGTCCCCAGCGCCTTCGACTGTTGGCTCACATTGCGTGGGATCAAGACGCTGCCGGTTCGTATGGAGCGCCACTGCGACAACGCAGAGACCCTCTCCAAATTCCTGAAGGACCACAAAGCGGTCGCGAAGGTCCACTATCCGGGCCTCCCCGACGACCCGGGCCACGGGATCGCGAAGAAGCAGATGCGGCGGTTCGGCGGGATGCTCAGCTTCGAGCTGCGCGACCCGACCCGCCTCGTCGAACGCCTGAAGCGGCTCGAGGTCATCCTCCTCGCGGAGAGCCTCGGCGGGGTCGAGTCCCTGATCGAGCATCCCGCCTCGATGACCCACACGAGCGTGCCCAAGGAGCAGCGGGAGAAGCAAGGCATCACGGACGGACTCGTCCGGTTCTCCGTCGGCCTCGAGGACGTGCAGGACCTGACCGAGGACCTCGGACGGGCACTCGGCTAACGGAGGTCAGCGGACCCGCTGCGGCGTCCACGACCGGATTCGGGGCCAGACCGTCGTCGCGTCGACCGTCAAGCCGATCGCGACGAGGCCGTACCCCGCGAGAGCCGCCGCCGGGAGAATGCCGCGGCCGACGCCCCAGGACCGGACGAACGCCGTGGCCCCGGGATTCTGCAAGATCACCGCCGTCGTCGCGGCCGCGACCGCGAAGAGGACGAGCGCTCCCGCGTCGATCAGGTAGCGGGATCGAGGATCGAGGTAGTTCGCGACGCGCCCGAACAGGATCGCATGGAGGGCGAGGACGGGGACGAAGGTCCATGCGAGGTACGGGAACGCGGTGACGTACACCGCGATGAGCCACGCGTCGGTCGACGCGATCGCGTGATACTGCAGCGGGAGCGCGACGACCGCGGCGAGGACCAATCCTAACGTCAGCAGGAAGGCCCGCCATGCGACGGCCGCGTCGCCTTCCTTCGGGTCGCGGGAGCGGAGGTGTCGCAGCCCGATCCAGAGGTCCGGCCACGCCGACACATGCAACACCACCGCGACCCAGGCGAGGATTAGGTCGACGTACGTCGGGCCGAAGGAGGGCACGACGACGATCCAGCGGCCGACCACGAACGAGATCCAGAATAGCACCGCGCCGGTGCCGAGCAGCAGGGACGCCCGCTGCAACTCTCGGGGCCATCCGGCCGTGCGCGAGGCACGCGGGTGGGGGAACGAGCCCGCCATGTCCGGACCGAGGATGCCGCCGCGCGGACGATAATGGTTCCGCGCCGAATCGTCTCGGGTTGACAAACGGCGGCGTGCCGGCGGCGAAGTCGCGAACCTTAATACGCGGCTTCCCAGATGCGCACCGCGCCATGTCGATCCGAGTGTATAACAGCCTCACGCGAAAGAAGGAGCCTTTCGCCCCGCTCCATGGCAACCGCGTCTCGATGTTCGTCTGCGGCTTGACGCCACAGGACGAGACCCACATGGGCCACGCGAAGACGTACGTCGCGTTCGATGTCGTCGCGCGCTACCTGCGCCACAAGGGGTTCCATGTGTTCTACTTGCAGAACGTCACGGACATCGAGGACCGGATCATCGAGAAGATGAAGTCGACCGGCCGGACGTGGACCGACATCGTCGGGCAGTCTTTCGCGGAGTACCTCGGCGTCATGGCGCGACTGCAGTGCACGTCCGTCGACGTGTACGCGTTCGCGACGGACTACATCGACGAGATCGTCGAGCAAATCGAGGGGCTGATCGCGAAAGGGCACGCGTACCGCGCGGAGGACGGGAGCGTGTACTTCGATACGACGACGTTCTCGGGCTGGGGCAAGCTGAGCGGGCAGAAGGTCGAGGAACTCCGCCCGGGGGCGCGTGTCGCGATTGAGGAGCGGAAGCGCCATCCGGCGGACTTCGTCCTTTGGAGAGCGCAGAAGCCCGGGGAACCGGCGTGGGACAGCCCGTGGGGCAAAGGCCGACCCGGATGGCACATCGAGGACACCGCGATCACGATCCGCCACTTCGGGCCGCAGTACGACCTCCATGGCGGCGCGACGGAGCTCCTGTTCCCGCACCACGAGGCGGAGATCGCCCAGGCGGAGTCGTACACGGGCGTCACCCCGTTCGTGAGGTATTGGCTGCACACCGGGATGGTCATGGTGAGCGGCGTGGAGATGCACAAGTCTCTCGGCAACTTCTGGCCGGTCACGGCAGCACTCCGGCAATACGAGCCCGACGTGATCCGCTTCTTCCTCGTGAACATCCAGTATCGAGGCCCGATCGACTTCACCCCGGAGTTGCTCGACGAGGCGAAACGCTCGTACGAGCGGCTCCGCGAGACGGTCCGCACCGTGGACGCGGAGCGCCGACGGGCGCCGGAGTCGAGCAAGGCCGATCGCGAGCTCCGCGCCGCGACGAAGAAGGCCCTCGCGGACTTCGATGCGGCGATGTCGGACGACTTCAATACCCGCGAGGCGATTGCGGCCGTGTTCGAGTACGCGCGCGCCGTGAACAAGGCGGCCGAGACGGGGGCCGGACGAGCGGCGCTAGACGAGACCGCGGCGGCCTTCCGGACCTTCGGCGACATCCTCGGGCTGTTTCCGACGCCCACGGCCGGCGCCGATCTCGTGGAGGGGCTGATGGACCTGATCGTGGCGCTCCGAGAGGATGCTCGGAAACGCAAGGACTTTGCCGCGGCAGACCGGATCCGCGAGGCCCTGGGAGCCCTGGGCCTCGTCCTGGAAGACACGCGCGACGGTGTGCGTTGGAAGAGAAAATAGGGCCCGTCCGGGAGGCCGGTTCTTGCGGCGCCATCCGACGTTCTCAGGGACGAGAACGAGGGTCCAAAAAGACCGTGCTATCCTATATAAATCGACAATCCCAAAAATGACCCGTCGAAGAGGCCCGTTTTCTCCATAGAAACTGGCCTCCGAATGTTTATAAGACCCCGCCGCATACTGAGAGCATCCCCCGGGATGGGCTCCGAGAGGGCATCCGAACGAGCTCTGACAGGTTGCGAAATAGATGGTAGAAGAGGCCGCCTACGACGCCGGGCAAATCCAGGTCCTGGAAGGCCTGCAGGCGATCCGGAAGCGGCCCGCGATGTACATCGGCTCGATCGACAGCCGAGGCCTCCACCACCTCGTCCACGAGGTCGTCGACAACTCGATCGACGAGGCGATGGCGGGCTTCTGCAAGAACATCCAAGTCATCCTCAACGCCGACGGATCCGTGACCGTCGCGGACGACGGACGCGGAATCCCGGTGGACATCCATCCGAAATGGGGGGTGCCCGGCGTCGAGCTCGTCCTGTCGCGGATGCACAGCGGCGGTAAGTTCGAACGAAAGATGTACCGTGTGTCAGGCGGCTTGCACGGCGTCGGCTTGTCCGTCGTGAACGGCCTGAGCGAGTGGCTCGAGGTCCGCGTGCGGCGCGAGGGAAAGGAGAGCCGGATGCGGTTCGAGCGCGGGCAGAAGGCGTCGGGCCTCGAGGTCGTTGGGCCCGCAAAGGGCACGGGCACGACCATCACGTTCCGCCCCGATCCGCTGGTGTTCGAGACGATCGAGTTCGACTACGGGACGCTCGCGACGCGGCTGCGGGAGCTCGCGTTCCTGAACGCAGGCCTGCACATCGTCATCGCCGACGAGGTCCATGGCCGCGGGGACGAATTCCAGTACAACGGCGGAATCGCGGAGTATGTGAAGTGGATCAACCGCGCGAAGGCGCCCCTCCACCCCGACCCCATCACGTTCGCGAAGCAGTCGGACGGGACCCTGGTCGAGGTCGCGATGCAATACCACGACGGCTACAACGAATCGATCTTCACGTTCGTCAACAACATCGACACGATTGAGGGCGGCACGCACTTGATTGGATTCAAGGCAGGCCTCGCACGGGCGTGCATCAAGTACGCGAAGGACAACAAGTACCTCAAACAAGGAGAGAGCTTGGAGGGCGATGACGTCCGAGAAGGCCTCACCGCAATCCTGAGCCTCAAGCTCCCGGAGCCGCAATTCGAAGGCCAGACGAAGATGAAACTCGGGAACTCCGACGTGAAGGGGATCGTTGAGTCGATCGTCTACGAGAAGCTGACGGACTTCTTCAACGAGACGCCGAAGGTCGCGGAGATCTGCATCGGCAAAGCAGTCCTCGCGGCGCAGGCGCGGGAAGCGGCTCGGAAGGCACGGGAGCTGACGCGCCGCAAGGGGTTGCTCGAGGGATTCAACCTTCCAGGGAAACTCGCGGACTGCCAAGAACGGGACCCGGCGAAGTCAGAACTGTTCATCGTCGAGGGCCCGAGCGCGGGAGGGAGCGCGAAGCAAGCCCGAAGGCGGGAGTTCCAAGCCATTCTCCCGCTACGCGGCAAGATCCTGAATGTAGAAAAGGCCCGGCTGGACCAGATGCTCAAGAACGAGGAAATCCGTGTGCTCATCACGGCCATCGGAGCAAGCGTCGGAGACGAATTCAATGTCTCCAAGGTCCGGTATCACAAGTGCATCGGGCTCACGGACGCCGACGTCGACGGCCAGCACATCACGACGCTGCTCTTGACGTTGTTCTTCCGATACATGCGACCGCTCATCGATGCGGGGTTTGTCTACCTGGCCCAGCCTCCGCTCTACAAGATCAAGAAGGGCAAGGAGACCTACTACGCCTACTCGGAACGCCAGCGAGAGGAACTCGGGAGACAGCTCGGGGACAAAGGCGTCGTCTACCAGCGCTACAAAGGGCTCGGCGAGATGAACGCGGAGGAGCTCTGGGAGACGACGATGGACCCCGAACGGCGGGTTCTCAAGCAAGTCACGATCGAGGACGCCGCGACGGCCGACGCTCTGTTCTCCATTCTCATGGGTGAGGCCGTGGAACCTCGGCGCCTGTTCATCCAGGAGCACGCGAAAGAAGTCGTGAACTTGGATATCTAGGTGGACCATGCCGGAGGAAAACCAAGCGCAGCCCGTGCGGCGGATCGTCCCCCAGCCGATCGAGGACGAACTTCAACGCTCCTACATCGATTACGCGATGTCAGTCATCGTCGGACGCGCCCTGCCTGATGCGCGGGATGGATTGAAGCCCGTCCAGCGGCGAATCCTCCACTCGATGAACGAGGCCGGGATGAGTTCAGGGTCCCAGTACAAGAAAGCCGCGCGCGTGGTCGGCGAGTGCTTTGTCCATGGCACCCTCGTCGTGACGGAACGGGGCCTTCTTCCAATCCAAGATATTCGCCGCGGCGACGTCGTCTACACTGAAACCGGACAAGGAGCAGTCACAGAGCTATACACGATGCCGCCGCGCCCTCTCGTTCGAATTACCCTCGACAACGAACTACACAATACGGCGACGGAATCCCAAGAATTCCGGATCGTAAACCCCGACCTCTCCTTTGCCTGGCGGAAGGCAAAGGACCTCCGACCGGGCGAATGGGTAGTGCTTCGTTCCGAATTTCCCACCTTCCTGACTGAGCTAGTGAGACTGCCCGAGTGGGACGGGAAACAGATGCGCCTCGACCGCGATTTCGCCTACCTCCTCGGGGTCCTGATGTCCGACGGCTTTGCCTCCCACGAAGGCAAGCGAGTCCGCGTTGGATTCGTCTCGTCCGACAAAAAGGTTGTGGCGAGAGTCCAAACGGTCCTCGCGCGGGTGTTCGGATATCGCCCATCCGTGGAAACGAAGAAACCGGCGAACTCGGGCTACCGGACATTGTATGTACTGCGTGTGAGCCGGGATGCCGTGAACGCTTATTTGGTCGGGACATTTCGGCTTCACGGACTCAAGGCCTCGACCAAGACGATCCCAGGTGAGATCCTCCGTTCCCCGCGTGCTGTCGCCTTCGGATTCTTGAGCGGACTCGTTGACGGGGACGGTTCCATCGCTGGACGCCGTCGCGTCGTCCATTATGGATCTGTCTCGAGCGAGCTCATTGATCGACTTCAAGTTCTCCTGCACCACCTTGGTTTCCACGCAAAGAGATATTATACGCGTCCCAGCGGGCGAAGGGCGAGCTGGGTCAACGGACGAAAGGTCCGCGCTCGCCAGGGCTTCCATTACCTGGAAATCACCGGAGATGAGGCTGGAGCGTTCGTCGAAGAGCTAGACTTGGCGAAGGAGAGTCGACGCATACGAGCGGCGAAGTTACCGCGTCCTGTTCGTCGCCTGCCACAATCCTCAGACATCCTTCCCTATGGATCCGACGTGCTCTTCGGCGAGCTTAGCCGTGCGCACCTGGGATCTGGGTGGTATCTCGACATTTCTGGGAGAAAATTCCGACAGGGGATCGCCTGGCCAGGCGGGACCAAGATCCGGTACTCGTCGACCCTAGATCTGATGCCGCTGCACCTCCGTCAGGTCACCGAATGGGGGGTGCGTTCGAAACTCTTGAACATCGGCTCACCTCTCGCCGACAAGCTTTTTTTCATTGATGTCGCACAACTTCGGTTCGCAAGAGTTCGGTCCGTGCGACGAGCGCCATCCGAGCCTACTTACGACCTCTCGATCAGCGGAGACCACAACTTCGTGGCAAACGGGATGGTCGTCCACAATTGCCTTGGTAAGTTCCACCCCCACGGCGACCTCGCCGTCTACGACGCGCTCGCCCGGATGGTCCAAGACTTCTCCCTTCACTACCCCCTGATCGACGGCCAAGGAAACTGGGGCAGCACAGAGGACGAGCCCGCCGCGATGCGGTACACGGAGTGCCGTCTCGCGAAGACCGCCGAGGCGATGCTCGAGGACATCGAGAAGGACACCGTCGAGTGGATGGACAACTTTGACGGGACGCTGAAGGAACCGCTCGTCCTGCCGTCGAAGTTCCCGAACCTGCTCGTCAACGGCTCGAGCGGGATTGCGGTCGGGATGGCGACGAACATGCCGCCTCACAACCTGAATGAGGTCGTCGACGCCTTGATCGTCCTGATCGGAAACCCGCAGGCCGACCTCGTGGACCTGTACAATCCCGAGACGGGTCCCATCCGCGGACCCGATTTCCCGACGGGTGGGATCCTCTACGGGGTCGGCGGGGTCACGGACGCATACACCAGCGGCCGCGGGCTCATCTCGATCCGGGCGAAGGCGCACTTCGAGGAAGCGGGCCGCGACAAGGCCCGAATCGTGATTACCGAGATCCCCTACATGGTGGATAAGTCCGCGCTGGTCGAGTCAATCGCCCTGCTCGTCAAGTCGAGAAAGATCGAGGGCGTCACGGACCTGCGGGACGAGAGCGACCGGGATGGGATGCGGATCGTCCTCGAGCTCAAGCGGGACGCGCTCGAGGATGTCGTCCTGAACCAGCTCTACCACCACACCCAGATGGAGTCCACGTTCGGCGTGATCAACCTCGCCCTCGTCGACGGGAAGCCAAAGTACCTCTCCCTGCGGGAGGAACTCCAGGTCTACCTCGACCATCGCATGCTCATGGTCCGTCGGAGGACGGAGTGCGACCTCCGGAAGGCGCGCGAGCGACTACATATCGTCGAGGGGCTGATCACCGCCGTCGACCACCTCGACGAGGTGATCCGACTCATCCGTCACAGCCGCACTGTCGAGGAGGCCCGAGGCGGCCTCATGAGCCGCTACCTCCTGAGCGAGGCTCAAGCGAATGCAATCCTCGCGATGACCTTGCGGCAGCTCACGGGCCTCGAAATCGAGAAGCTGCGGCAGGAGCAGCGGGACCTGAACGCCAAGATCGAGGACCTCGAGGCCATCCTCGCGAGCCGGCAGCGAATCTTGGAGATCATCAAGGCCGAGTTGCTCGAGATGAAGGAGAAGTTCGGCGACGAACGCCGCACGACCGTCGAGGTCCAAGCCGCGGAGATGGAAGTCGAGGACCTGATTCCCGAGGAGGACAACGTCATCGTCATCACGAACAGTCACTATGTCAAGCGGCTTCCGCCGTCCGAATACCGATTGCAGGGCCGCGCCGGGAAAGGGACGATCGGAATCCAGACCAAAGACGAGGACTTCGTCGTCGACGCGTTTGTCGCGAGCACCCATGACTCCCTGCTGTGCTTCACGACCGCGGGAAAGGTGTTCTGGCTGAAGGCATTCCGAATCCCGAAGGGTTCGAGGTACAGCCGCGGCAAGCCGATCGTGAACATGCTTGAACGGCTCCATCCGGGGGAATCGATCAGCGCGATGATCCCTGTGCGAGACTTTTCGGCGGACGAGTTCCTCGTGTTCGCGACGCGGCAAGGCATCGTGAAGAGGACGGTCCTCTCCAGCTATGGGCGTCCGCTCGTCAGCGGGATCAAGGCAATCCGATTGCGCGAGGGAGACGAGGTCGTCGACGTCCTGAAAGTAAAGGCCCCGGACGAGTTGGTGGTCGTCAAGAGCGGTGGGAGAGCCGTCCGGTTCCCCGTGATGCACGTCCGGGACGTCAGTAGGAATTCCATCGGCGTGAGGGGCGTCAAGCTAAAGGAAGGCGACCGCGTGGTCGCGATGGTCGTCGCGAGGGACGAGGGCCACCTGCTGACGGTGAGCGCGAACGGGTATGCGAAGCGAACCGGGATGAGGTACGATCCGGAGACCAGTAAGGGGTTCCGCACGCGCTCGCGCGCCGGGCTCGGGGTGATCGCGATGAGGGTCACCGGAAAGACCGGGCCGATCGTCGACGCGCTGACGATCTCTTCGGGGGACGAACTTCTCGCGTCCACGAAGAAGGGCATGGCCATCCGCTGCGAGACGGACAGGGTGAGCGAGCAGGGGCGGAATGCGAGCGGGGTACTTCTCATCCGATTGGAGGAGGGCGATGAAGTTGTCGCGGTCGCGCACCTCGCGAAGGAGAGCGCGGCGGAAGCGACGTCCATGAGCCTTCACGCTGTGCCTCCGGGCCGAGATGACACCCCGCATCCTTAGGGCTGCGTCACGAGAGCGTCATGCCCAACCCAGGCCGGACGGGCGCGACGAGATCCCCGTTCTCGAACCGCAGTCCGGACGACGGATCCCCCGCGAGGTTGAAGTGGGAGTCGAGGTCGATCATCCGGACGTTCTTGTTCGCGAGGGCGAACGCCAACCCTGCGGCGATGGACAGCTGCGGCTCCCCCATGCATCCGACCATCGTGGGGTATCCCGCGGACTCGCAGATCGTGTTCACCTCCCCCGTCGGCACGATTCCGCCGTGCTTCATCAGCTTCAGGTTCACCGCACGCGCTGCGTTCGCCCACCGGAGTTTCTTCGCGTCTTCCGCCGTGAGCACCATCTCGTCCGCCATGATTGGGATCGGCGAGGACTCCGTCACTGCGCGCATCCCTTCCCAGTCGCCTACGGGGACCGGCTGCTCCAAGACCACGACCCCCTCCCCCCGGACGTGCCGCGCGAACGCGAGGGCGTCGTTCCAGGAGTACCCTTGGTTGGCGTCGACCCGGAATTCGACTTCCGGCCCGACCGCTTTGCGCATCGCCTTCACTCGTTTCACGTCGTCCTTCCAGTCCCGACCCACCTTGATCTTCAGCGCCTGGAATCCGGCGCCGACCCAGCGTTCCGCGCGCGCGACCGCCGATGCCGTGTCCATGATGCCGATCGTCATGTCGGTCCGCATCCGGTCCCGCTTCGCGCCAAGGTATACGTGGAGCGGCTTCCGGGCTTCCTGGGCCGCGAGATCGTGGAGGGCGATGTCCAGCGCCGCCTTCGCGCTCGGCATCCCCGCGATAGCGCGGTCCGCCCAATCGCGAATCTGGGCAGGGCGGTCGAACTCGAGGCCCATCAGGGAGCGGGCGAACGTCTGCATCGCGTTCAAGGCGGAGTGGATGTTCTCCCGCGTCACGTCCGTCGGCGCGGCACAGCCTTGGCCGACCCGGTTGCCCGAGTGGACGGAGAGGAACACGAGCTCGGAGATCGCGGACGAACCGCGCGCGATTGTGAACGTCTCCTTACGCTGGAGCGTCATCGGGAGGAATTCGATGAGGTCGATTCGCACGCGGCCCCGAACGGACGAGGCGAATATCAAGGTGCTCGCACGATTCGCGTCCCTGAATACGAAGCCCCGTCGAGCGGCAGAGGACGCTCAGAGCGCCAGGATCATGCCGGCCGCTGCTTTCATGGCCCGGCGGGCATCGTCGAGGCGGATGTGCTCGTTCGGCGCATGGGCCAAGCTGCCTTCGTATCCCACGCCCGGGGGATGCGGCGCGGGGGTGCCTTCCCTCGCTCTGCCGCGTCGATCATGGATCGGGAAGCGCATCAGGCGCGATGAACTTGCGGATGCCGACGCGCTCGCTTGACCGCCTTCGCCCATTTCGTCCGCGGATAATGGCGGCAGAATCTCGTGAATGAACACTCGGGACACCGCGGGCCGATTGGCCGGCAGATGTCCTTGCCGAATCGGATGAAGAGCTCGTTGATGTGGAGCCAATATTCTTTCGGCACGGTCCGCATGAGCCGTCGCTCCGTCTGCTCCGGAGCTCGCGTGCGCACGAGCCCGAGTCGGTTGCTGACCCGGTGAACGTGCGTGTCCGTCGGGATGCGGGGCTCGCCGAAACCGTAGACGAGGACGCAGTTCGCCGTCTTCGGGCCGACCTGCGGGAGCTCGATCAGCTCTTCGTACGTCCGCGGCACACGGCCGCCGTGCCGTTCGAGGAGGACGCCGCTGACGTTCCGAATCTGGAGCGCCTTCTGACGGTAGAACCCGACCGGTTTGATGAGGCGTTCCAAGTCCGCGACATCGGCGGCGGCGATCGCTTCGGGCGTCTTGTACTTCGCGAACAGCTGCCGCGACGCGCGCTCGGTCATCTCGTCCCTCGTCCGCTGTGAGAGGATCGTCGAGATCAACACGAGGAACGGATCCTCGGTTTCGGTGACGATCTTCGCGAGGGCCGTTTCGCCGTCGTGAAGGCTCCCTCCGGGCAGGTACCGGCGGGAGAGATCCCGGATGATGAAGTCGATCCGGTCACGGGCGGACGCCGAGGTGGTCAAGGGCCTCTCCCGCCGTGTAGATGGATCCGGTGATCAAGACGATGCCCTCCGGCCCTGCTCCCGCAATCGCGGCATCGATGGCCCCTCGGACGGCGGGAACCTCGACCGCCTCCGCAAACGGCCGGAAGGCGGCCGCCACCTCCGCCGGGTCGAACGCGCGATGGGTCTTCGGTCGGCAGGCGTAGACCCGCTCGGCGATGGGGCCGAGGGCGGCGGCCATCGCTCTCAGATCCTTGTCATTCAAGATGCCGGCGACGAGGATCGCCTTGCGGTCCGGGAAGATTTCCCGCACGGCGGCCGCGAGGGCGACCGCGGCAGGCCCGTTGTGGGCTCCGTCCACGAGGACGGTCGGACGCTCGCGGACCACCTCGAGCCGCGCGGCCCAGCGCACCCCGGCGAAGCCCGTGCGGATCGCCTCATCCGGAATCTGAAAACCGACGGTCCGGAGTTCCGCGAGGGCCGCGATGCCGACCGCGACGTTCTCCGCCTGGAACGGCCCGAGGAGGGGGGTGTGGACCTCTGTCGAGCCGGACGCCGCTCGGACCGCGACCGTTTGTCCCCGCAGGCCCACCGCACGCCGCTCGAACCGCACGTCGCGGCCCACCACGCACAGGGGCGCGTGCACCTCTCGACACCGTGCCTCGATGACGGAGAGCGCCGGCTTCTCCCGGGCGATCCGCTCGACGCTCTTCCCCAGATGGTCCGTGTGCTCGAGGTCGACCCGCGTTACGACGGAGACGAGCCCGTCGACCACGTTCGTCGCATCCATGCGACCGCCCATGCCGACCTCGATGACCGCGATGTCGACCCGCTGTTCCCGGAAGTACTGGAACGCCATCGCGGTCGTGACCTCGAAGAACGTCGGATGGTCGATCCGCCGCGCCGCCGTCATCGCTTGAATCGCGGGTTGCATCCCGGACCAGAGCCGGAGAACGTCGTCGTCGGAAATCGGCTCGCCGTCGATCCGGATCCGCTCGTTGAAGCGAATCAAGTGGGGCGATGTGTACAGTCCGACTCGGTACCCGGCGGCCCGGAGGGCGGAGGCGGCGTACGCGCAGACCGAGCCTTTGCCGTTCGTACCGGTCACGTGGAGGGCCCTCAGGTCCCGATGGGGATCGCCGAGAAGGGAGAGCAACCGGCGGATGTTGTCCAAGCCCAGTTTGATGCCGAACCGCTCCAAGCGGTACAGATGTTCCAGCGTCGTTTGGTAGTCCATCGGAGGCGGACGGGCTAACGGACGTTGCGGGTTAAACCTTGGCGCGCGGGCCGAGCTTCGTCGCGATTTGCCGAGGGAGGACGACAGATATATACCGCGCACGTCAATCGTCGCGGGGATGCATCCGGCGGAACGCCTGCGCGGCGTGAAGAGCATGAAGCTCCAAGGCAAGACGATCGTCCTCGGGGTCACGGGGAGCATCGCGGCGGTCGAGACCGTCAAGCTCGCTCACGAACTGATCCGCCACGGGGCCGACGTCCATGCGGTCATGACACGATCCGCGACGGCGATCCTCCATCCGAACGCGCTCGAGTACGCGACGGGACACCCGGTCGTCACGGAGATCGCGGGCTCGATGGAGTATCTCGTCCTGTGCGGACGCGACGGGAAGGCCGATCTCCTGCTGATCGCGCCCTCCACCGCGAACACGATCGGCAAGATTGCCCACGGCATCGACGACTCGACCGTGACGACGTACGCGACGAACGCCCTCGGCTCGGGCATCCCGACCCTGGTCGCCCCTGCCGCGCACGAGTCGATGATGGACAACCCCGCCGTCGCGGCAAACTTGCGACGGCTCAAGGAGATCGGGATCGAGCTGATCGAGCCGAAGCGGGAGGAGGAGAAGGCGAAGATGGCGGACGTCGAGACGATCGTGGCCCGCGTTATCCGTCGCCTCGGCCCGAAAGACCTCGCCGGGATGCGCGTCCTAGTCGTCACAGGCGCGACCGTCGAGCCGATCGATGACGTCCGCATCGTGACGAACCGGTCGACCGGCGGCACGGGGATCGAACTCGCGAAAGTCGCGTATGAGCACGGAGCCGACGTCGAGCTCTGGCTCGGGCGACACGAGACGCCGGTCCCGGCATGGCTCCCGTATGCGTCGTTCGCGACGACCGCCGAGCTGGCGGCGATGGCCGAGAAGGTGGACGCGGATATCTGCGTCGTGCCCGCGGCAGTGGCGGATTTCACTCCGGCGAAGAAGCAGAAAGGCAAGATCCCGAGCCGTGAGGGCGGTCTCACGCTGGACCTCCAGCCCACGCCGAAGCTCCTCGAGAAATTCCGCAAAGGGACGCGGAAGGCGCTCGTCGGGTTCAAGGCCGAAGCCGGGGTAACGAACGTCGAACTCAAGGCGCGGGCGATGGCGCTCCTGAAAGAGGCCGACCTCGACCTCGTCGTCGCAAATGACGTCTCGAAGGTGCGGCCCGACACGACCTCCGTCACGATCTTCGACCGCAAAGGGCAGTCCGACACATTCGATGGATCGAAAGCCCTTGCGGCGGAGCGGGTCTGGCGGGCGGTCCTCCATGGTGTCCGAGGGTGAGGCTTTCTGCCCCGGCCACGTGACCGCGTTCTTCGAGGTCGTTGACGACCCGGATCCGCGGAAGAAAGGATCGCGCGGGGCGGGGCTCTGTCTGAGCCTCGGGGTCCACACGGTCGCGCGGGTGCGAGATGCGCCGCGACAGTCAATCGACATCCTCGTGAACGGACGGCGCGGCACGGCAGAAGTCACGCGGCGGGTGACGGAGAAGGTCCTTACGGGCGAGTCGCACGAAGTGAAAATCTTGAGCGAGTTTCCGCTTCCCGTCTCCCAGGGGTTCGGGGTGAGCGCCGCCGCGGCGCTCAGCACCGCCCTCGCGTTGGACGACGCGCTCGGTCGCGGGACGGCCCGTAACGAGCTCGTGGCGATCGCCCACGAGACGGAGATCGAGTGCGGCACCGGGCTCGGCGACGTCGTGCCCGCCTCCCTGGGCGGGATGGACCTGCGACGGAAACCGGGCGCACCCGGTTAC
>WNGE01001770.1_pt1 | contig 27095 bp, 22 predicted proteins | sample 5400651 | NCBI WGS metagenome assembly WNGE01 (sample SAMN13153370, study PRJNA577476) | soil metagenome | isolation source: 60 cm soil or saprolite under grassland replicate 2 | place: USA:California | collected 2016-06-15 | reverse complement strand
CTTCTCGCGTACGGCCTGGAACCTCACCATCTACACCAGCAACTACAGCAAACGCTCTGGTGTCACCAAGGTGGGCGACCTTACCGTCGACGAAGCCGCCGATCTCGCATCCCACGTCTTTCACGAGCTTCGTCACGCTGAACAGTACTTTCGCATCGCGCGCGTCCTGGCGGCTGAAAGCACGAAAACAAACACGGCCGACATCGCCAAGGAGATCGTCGCGAAGACTTCGATCAAGGCAGACGTAGCTCTCGCAGTGGCAGCCAAGCCGCTCGCCGCGACGAAAGCAACCAGTGGCCCCGTGGCTGAGGCAAAAGACTGGGAAAAGCATTACGGTTGGCCGACACGCTGACTACAAGGCGAACATGCTCAATTGGGGCAACGAATGCGACGCGGCCAGGGATGTGGCAGCCGCGGTCACGACTGCCACGCTTGGCGCTACAAGAACCGGATTGGACACGCACATCACGAATTGGAAGGGTGCGACACGTGGGCCCTTCGTCGACACCCATATCACAACCATCGAAGCGATCAAGAGCAAGGGCAAGATGGACAGGCTCGCGCTCAGCTCGCTCAAGAAGATCAAGCCGTTGTGGGCCAAAGTCGAGGCCTCCTGGACGACCGTTACCAGCGACTGGGCTACCGACAAGGACCCGGCAAGGCTTACGAAGATCGGCGCCACCGGAGCACTACTGCGCAAGCTGTCGAAGGTTTTGTACGCGGCATATCGTGACTACCTGCACGAGCACGATGCCTTCGAGACCGGTGATGCCGCGGGTAAGCGCTTCCGCTCGCTAGCGAACAAGAAGAAGAAGAAATAGGCAGCCGCCCTCAGATGCGATGTGATTGACGCACTCCTGAACCTCGCCGCGCTGTTGGCGTCGGCAGATATGTCCGCTGCAGCCCTCGCGGAGCGTTTGGGGACGCAGGCCGTCGACCTGCGCGGCAATATCCTGGTTCAACAGCCGAGCATTGCTGGCGTCAGAAACGCGAGCGTCGTTCGCAGCGTGCACGGGGATACACCGTCACTGATCACGCTCAAGCTCGAGCGGCCGCTCGCGCTACGCGACCTGGAAGCGGTATTCGGCGTACCGAATGTCGTTGCCGCGGAGCATCGCGGGCAGTTCTCGAGCGCCGTCTTCAACGTCCCTCAGCCCGACCTTCCGTTTTCGGTCGCGTTCATCGGCGTGATCGAAAACGGCGCGACGACCGAGATTACCCTGCGGCGCGACACACACCTGGGTTAGTGCTCGCGCGCCAGGTGCTGAGCTCAGGCGGGCCAGGGTTGAACGCCGCCGTCTACGCGGAGGACCTGGCCGCTGATGAATCCCGCGGCTTCTGAGGTCAGGAAAGCTACGGCGTGGGCGATGTCCATGGAATTGCCGTAGCGATCCAGCGTGTCGTCCGTCATCCGCGCGGGATCGAGGGGGCGGCTAGCAAGAAAGCGGGGGGTGACGATGCCGCCGGGGGCGATCACGTTGACCGGGACGTTGTAAGGGCGGAGCTGGACGGCCAGGCAGCGGGAGTACTCGATCACCGCTGCCTTGGCGGTGGCATAGATCGAGCCGTTGGCGATCCCGTGCAGCGCATCCACGCTACTGATCGTCACGATGCGCCCGTGGCGGCGCTCCATCATCTCAGGCGCGACCGCGCGACAGGTCAGGATGCACGACATCAAGTTGCGGTCGAGGACCGCGTGGAGGTCCTCGAGCGAGACGAAGACGGCGTCATTCGGATCGGGCTTACCCGCGTTGGGGCCACCGGTCCCGGCCGCGCCGATATCCCCGCCAGCGCAGGCGACAAGGATGTCGATCGGGCCCAGGCCTGCGTGGATCTCGGACACGATGCGGTCGACCGTGCGCGGGTCAGCGAGATCCCCGTGCACGGGCAGCGTGTCGGCGCCGTGGTCATGAGCGATCTCAGCGGCGACCGCGGCGAGCGAATCCGCCTCGTTGAAGGCGCGTGTCGAGGTCGGGCTGGTGCCGTGGACCGCGAGACGGGCGCCCAGGCTGGCCAGGTGACTGGCAACCACCCGGCCGATGCCACGCGACGAGCCCGTTACCCAGGCGACTCTGTTGGCGAGGGAGTCAGGCACCGATCTGGGACAGAAGCCTACCTGCCTGCAGGGCGATGTCGAGCGTCAAGCAGCGGCTGGCATCGCCCTGGAACGCGCCGAGGAGGTGCTCGATGCGTTCGAGGCGGTAACGGACGGTGTTGTAGTGGACGAAGAGCGCGCGCGCCGCGGCCGCGGCGTTGCGGTTCGCATCGAGGAATGCCTGCAGCGTGCGAAGCAGGTCGCATCCAGGGTGGGCGTGCTCGTACGCGACGAGCGGAGCCAGGACATCGGCGTGGAACGCGCTCAACTCGGGCAGCGGGCACGCGAGCAGGAGTCGGCTGAGCCCAAGCGACTCGTAGTCGTAGACCTGGTTGGGGCCACTGGCGTGGCGGCCGACCGTCAACGCGCGGACTGCCTCGGTGAAGCTCGCGCGGAGCTCGAACGGATCGGTATAGACGCGCCCGATGCCGATGGTCAGGGCGAGCGCCGGGAGGCGCTGCATGGCCGCGGACTCGAGCTCGTGCGCGGACGCGACCAAGCGGTCAGCCGGGGTGAGCGCGGCGATGCCGGCGCTGCGCTCCCAGATGATGGCGTCGCGCCCCAGGACGCTTCGGGCCACCTCGGCCAGACCAGTCGCAGGCCGCTCGCCAGGTGTGTCGATCTCGGCGACGAGGACGGCGCGCGGAATCGACAGGTCCCAGCCGAACGCGACCGCCCGCTCGTGGAGCACCGACCACTCAGTGAGATGGCCGGTAACCAGCTCGTCGAGACAGATGCCCTGGAAGCGGCGGTCTGCCTCCGACACCGCGCGCGCCTGAACCAGTCGCAGGGCGGCCACGGTCGAGGCATGTTCAATCGCCATCAGCTCGTCTTCGGTGAGTGCGCCGGGCTCCGCGAGCACGACAGTCGCACCGTGCACATCGGGCCCGGCCTGGATCGGTTGGACGGCGGCGGACCATGGCGGTTCCGCGCCGGCGGCGCTCAGCCAACGCAGCGGGCCAGGCTCGAGGCTATGCACAAGCGCTGACCAGTCTTGAGGTGGACTGAAGAAGTTCGGAGAGCGCGCCAGCACATCCCCCTCGAGGTCAAGCAACGCCACCGGGTGTTCGATCAGCTCCGCCAACGCCTGTGCGATCTCACGCGCCCCGCCACCGTTCAGGACGATCGCGGTGAAGCGCTCATGGACCGCGGCCGAGCGCGTGAGTCGCATGGCCTGTTGGTTCAGGATCAGGCCGAGGACGGCGTTGATGATGTCGGCCAGCGCGGTTTCGGGCGGCAGCTCCAGCAGTGGAAACGCGAGCCGATCGGCGGCCTCACGCATCACCGCGGGCACTTCGTCGATGTAGCGCGCGGGCTTGACCGCCAGTCCGGCCAGGCCACGTTGGGCCAGGCGTGGAACAAGCTCGGCGAGCGCGGCGCGATCATCTCGCAGTGGGTACGTCGTCGTCAGCAGCAGCTCATCGGGCTTGACCCAGTCGAGAATGTCTGGGACCTCCATCACGTTGACGAACCGGACAGTGCGGTGCAAACCCGACTCGCCGGCAAGGACGCGGACACCGCTCAAGGCCGACAGGGCGAGCGCTTCGCGGAGTGGAACCCCATCAATCACGGCTAGTTCCCACAAGAAACGCGGGCGAACACTAGCACAACCTGCCAATGCCAGGCTGGTGGTAGTCGGCTACTCTCTGCGCCGAGATCGAATCCAAGCATGGCCGGGTCAACGCGCGCGCGGGTGATCAGCACAGCGATTGCGCCCTATCTCTATCAGAGCGGCGTTCTTGGACGCGTCCACAGCGTGTTCCGCTCGGCGTTGAACCTCACTGTTTCCGACGAGCTGATCACGCTCGCGACTCCGAGCACGGGTGCATTGCCGAACGGCGTCGTGCTGGATTCGGAGACCGATCTGCGGCGGCTGCCGGTCGGCGCGCTGGTGTGGAGCTCGAGCCAGTCACTGAGCTGTCTGGACCTACAGGTAGAGCTGATTGACGCGCAGCTGTGGTCGCCGCTGCTCGAGGTCCGCGGGGAGTTTCGACCGCTGCACGAGGTGCGGGGCGCGCTGGCCCGGGCGCTCCAGCGGCGTGCGCCCAGTGGTGGGTTCACGGATGCGCTGCGGCGGCTTGCCGAGGGCGCTCGCGACGTGTCCGCCGGCTATCCCGCGATGAGCGAAGTGCTGCGGGCGGTCGGCGACAGCGATCTGGCACGGGCTCTTTCGAGCGCGCGCAGGCTCATCGGGCTTGGGCAGGGGCTAACGCCATCCGGTGACGACTTCCTGATCGGGTTGTGCGCTGCGTTGCGGGCAGCGGAGCATCCTCTGCACGCGGAGTTTGCGAGCGGCTGCTGGCAACAGGCGGAGGGTCGCACGACGACGGTCTCGGAGATGTTCTATCGATGCGCGGCGCGGGGTGAGTACAGCGGTCGCATCCACCGCGTCGTATCGACGCTCACAGATCGCGCGGCGGATCCCGCGGTCGAGCTCGAGCGTGCACTGGACTGGGGCGCGAGCTCAGGCGCCGATTGCGTGCTTGGACTGCTTCTCGGCGGCGCGGCGACCCGCCGTGCCCTGGTGGGTGCGAAATGACCGCGGCTGAGCATGTACTGGCGGTAGTGCGGGCGCACGTGGTGCCGAACACGTATCGGGATTCGGTCGAGCTCATGCGGGTGGCGGCCGAGATCGAGCGGCTGCCGGACGTACAGCGGGCCGCGCTCGTGATGGGGACGCCCGCGAATCGGGCGATTCTCGATGAGGCAGGGCTACTGGTCGGCGCAGCGCTCGACGTCGGGCCGAACGACCTGGTCATCGCGGTAGGCGGCGCCTCGGCGGAAGCGGTGCAAGCGGCACTCGAGGAGGCACGGACGCTGCTCGCAAGCCAACCGAAGGCGAGCGCACGGCAATCGGAGCTGGAGCAGCCGAAGACGATTGCCGAGGCCATCGCCGAGCAACCCTCAACCGGGCTGGCGATGATCTCGACTCCCGGCGCCTACGCTACCGCCGAGACGCTGAAGGCGATCAAACGCGGTCTGCACGTATTCCTCTTCAGCGACAACGTCCCGCTCTCAGACGAGATCGAACTGAAGCGACTCGCCGCCCGCAAAGGGTTGCTGTTGATGGGTCCCGACTGCGGCACGGCGATCCTCGATGGCATACCGCTAGGCTTCGCCAACGTGGTGCGCCGCGGCTCGATCGGCCTTGCGGCAGCCTCGGGCACCGGGTTGCAGCAGGTGACGTGTCTGATCGACTCGCTTGGCGAAGGCGTTTCGCAGGCGATTGGCGTCGGCGGGCGCGATCTCGACGAGCAGGTCGGCGGAGTGATGATGCTGGCGGCGCTCGAGCGACTGGCACCCGACCCGCAGACCACGGTCATCGTGCTGCTGTCCAAGCCGCCCGCGGCGAGCGTCGCGAACGAGGTGCTCAGACTGGCGCGTGGGGCGCGAAAACCCGTCGTGGTCAACTTCCTGGGCGACTCCCACGAGATCCAGCGTGATGGGAGCGTGGTGCGCGTGCCCACGCTGGAGGAGGCAGCAGTGTGGGCGGTCGCGCTGGCGCGGGGCGACGCGGCACCCGCGAGCCCGCGACTTGCGACGGACCTCGTCGAGCTGGCGCAGTCGAAGAGCAGCCGGCTGACAGCCGATCAGTGGCGGGTGCGCGGGCTGTACAGCGGCGGGACGCTGTGCAAGGAGGCGGCGCACGTCTTTCACGAGCTCGGCGCGCGCGAAGGGCACGAATTGATCGATCTCGGCGACGACGAATTTACCGTCGGCCGGCCGCATCCTATGATCGATCCCCGGCTCCGTAACGAGCGCATTGTGCAAGCGGCCGCGGACCCCGAGACGGCGGTGATCTTGCTCGACGTCGTGCTCGGCTATGGCTCGCATCCCGATCCCGCGGGAGCGCTCATGCCCGCCGTAGCGGCAGCCACCGCGGTCGTGATGGTGGCTTCGGTGTGCGGCACCCCGGCAGATCCGCAAGGACTCCAGCGACAAACGGCGCTGCTGCGCGATGCGGGCGTCGTCGTAGCTCCGAGTAACGCTCAAGCTGCGCGACTCGCGGCGTTAATCCTGAAGGACCGCACCTGATGCCGATCCTGGCGGAAGCCAACGGCGTCCTGAACATCGGGCTGGCCGGCTTTGCCGACCCGCTGCAAGCCCTTGGCGCACCCGTGTTGCAGCTCGATTGGCGTCCACCTGCTGACGGCGATCGCAACCTCGGCCTTCTCGTGGCGTTGCTCGAGGACGATCTCGACGACGTCATCGGCGCCCAGGTCGCGCTGGCCAATGCCAAGGCAGTGTCACGGCTGCTCGCCGCGCGCCCGCTGTTGCTCGACGTGCGGCCCGCGCGTGAAGTCGTGCCCGATCTGGGCGATCGACTCCTGCTGCACGCGGGCCCGCCGATCGACTGGTCCGACATGTGTGGACCGATGCGCGGCGCCGCGATTGGGGCGATGCTGTTCGAGGGCTGGGCGGCGGACCCGGACGAGGCGACCGCGCTGGCGAGCTCCAACGCGGTGAGATTCGCGCCGTGCCATGACTTTGGCGCGGTCGGACCGATGGCCGGCCTTCTGTCGCCCTCGATGCCAGTGGTGGTCGTTGAAAACGACGAGTGTGGCAACCGCGCCTTCGCGACGCTCAACGAGGGCCTGGGCAAGGTGCTGCGGTTCGGCGCCTACGACGCGTCGGTCCTGGAGCGGCTGCGGTGGATGGCCAGCACGCTTGGGCCAGGCCTGTCGCGGGCATTGCAGCAGGCGGGCCCGATCGATCTGAAAGTGCTCATGGGCCAGGCACTGCAGATGGGCGATGAATGCCACAACCGCAACGTGGCGGCGACCGCGCTGCTGAGCAGACAGCTCGCGCCGGCGCTCGTGCGCGAGGTCGAGCCGCCGATCGCGGCGGCCGTGCTCGACTTTCTGCTGGACAACAATCACTTCTTCCTCAATCTGTCGATGGCCGCGTGCAAGGCCAGTCTCGACGCCGCGCACGATCTGGCCGGCTCGACCATGGTCACGGCGATGGCGCGCAATGGGGTCGAGTTCGGCATCCGCGTGAGCGGCACGGGCGATACCTGGTTCACGGCGCCGTCGACGGTGCCCGATGGTCTGTACTTCGCGGGCTACGGGCCGCGGCACGCGAACCCGGACCTTGGCGATAGCGCGATCACCGAGACCGCGGGCATCGGCAGCTTCGCGATGGCCGCGGCGCCGGCGATCGTGCGCTTCGTTGGCGGCGAGGCGGCCGACGCGTTGCGCTACACGCTCGAAATGGGACGCATCACGCTCGCACGCAACGCGGACTATGCGCTGCCGAGCCTGGGCTTCGCGGGCACGCCCACCGGGATCGACGTGCGACGGGTGGTCGAGAGCGGCACCGCACCTGTGATCAATACGGGGATCGCCCATCGCGAGCCTGGAGTGGGACAGATTGGGGCTGGCATCGCGCGGGCGCCGCTGGCGTGTTTCGCGGCTGGGCTGAGAGCCCTCGGCACGCGGATGGGACTCACCTCATGATGGACAAGAGTGCGTTGATCGCGGTCGGCGGCAATGCGCTGATCGCCGATGGCCAGCGCGGGACCATCGACGAGCAGTTTTCCAACGCGCGCGTTATCTCGGCGCAGGTGGCGGCGTTGGTCGAAGGTGGCTGGCGCATCGTGGTCACCCACGGCAACGGACCACAGGTCGGCTTCATCTTGCTGCGCTCGGAGCTGTTCAAGGGCAGCCCGTTCATTCCCAAACTGGCGCTCGACGTGTGCGTGGCTGACTCTCAGGGTGGGATCGGGTACATCATCAGCAACAGCCTGCTCAACGAGCTTGGGCCCGGGCGGGTGGCGTGTCTGCTCACCCAGACCGTGGTCGACGTTGACGATCCCGCGTTTCGCAAGCCGACCAAGCCAATCGGGCCAGCGTTTTCCGAACGTGAAGCCAACGAGCGACGCGAGGCCGATGGCTGGACGATGGTCGAGGACAGCGGGCGCGGCTATCGTCGCGTGGTGCCTTCGCCGAAGCCCGTGCGGATCATTGAGACGCGCGCGATCCAGGCGCTGCTCGGGGCAGGGCAAGTCGTCGTCGCCGCGGGTGGGGGCGGCATTCCCGTTGTGGAAGTGCAACCCGGCACATACCGCGGAGTCGAGGCGGTCATCGACAAGGACCTCGCTTCGGCGTATCTCGCGGCCAGCCTGGAACTACCGCTGCTGGTGATTTCGACGGGAGTCGAGCGGGTCGCGGTGCATTACCGTGGCCCGGACCAGCGCGAGCTGGATTGGGTGAGCCTCGAGGAGGTGCGGGGTTATCTCGAGGACGGCGAGTTCCCGGAAGGGAGCATGGGGCCGAAGATCAGAGCCGCAATTGAGTTCCTGGAGCGAGGGGGTAAGGAGGTCATCATCACGTCCGTAGGGTGCCTGCAGGCGGCGATCGCCGGTCAGGCTGGTACGCACATCACGGTCAGCTAGCCCTCACCCCTGGATTAAGCCTCTCTCAGGGGCAGAGGCAGAAGAAAGGAGACAGCATGCCACGCGTCTCGGCGGAGCCGTACGAGTTCGAGTTCGAGCCAAGCTCCACGGCGCTGCTGGTCATCGACATGCAGCGCGACTTCGTCGACCCGGGTGGTTTCGGCGAAGCCCTCGGCAACGACGTGTCGCTGCTGCGGCGCGCGGTGGCGCCAACGCGGCGCGTGCTCGATACCGCGCGGTCCATCGGCCTGTTCGTGGTGCACACACGCGAGGGCCATCGACCAGACCTGTCCGATTGCCCACCCGCCAAGCGCATCCGTGGCCGACTGCGCGCGGGCATCGGCGACCCGGGCCCGATGGGGCGCATCCTGGTCCGCGGCGAGTATGGCCACGATATCGTCGACGAGCTCAAACCTGGACCAGGTGAACCCATCGTCGACAAGCCCGGCAAGGGCTCGTTCTACGCCACCGACCTCGAGCTCATCCTGCGTGACCGCGGCATCAAGAGCCTGCTGGTGACCGGCGTGACCGCCGAAGTGTGTGTGCAGACCACGGTGCGCGAGGCCAACGACCGTGGTTTCGAGTGCCTGGTGCTCGCCGACTGCATCGCGTCGTACTTCCCGGAGTTCTACGAGATGACGCTCCAGATGGTGAAGGCGCAGGGCGGCATCTTTGGCTGGGTCAGCACCTCGGATGCGCTCTTGGCAAGCATTTCGGAATCTGGCGTTCTGGCCGCTAGCGCGGCAACGGCCTGAGGGGGCGAAACGCAATGGCAACTGACAGCGGAGTACAGCAGGCGCGCATGGGTGGCGGTGGGGCTCGAAGCATCCCGCTGTGGGTGCCGGGCGATTGGAATGCATTTTTCGGACTGTTCACGAACGTCATTCTGAATGTGCTGGTACTGACCGGGCTCGTGCTGGGCGTGGTCAAGCTGCCCAACGACATCGTGTTCGGCCGCATCTTGCCCGCGCTCGGGATCGCTTTGCCCCTGGGCAACCTGTGGTACGCGTACCTCGCCTATCGCATGGCGCAGCGCGAGGGCCGTACTGACGTGGCCGCGATGCCCTACGGGCCGAGCGTGCCGCACATGTTCATCGTCGTGTTCGGCGTGATGCTGCCGATCTATCTGCAGACCAACGATCCCATCCGCGCGTGGCAGGCGGGTCTGGCGTGGTGCTTCATCATTGGCGTGATCATCCTGATCGGCGCGTTCGTCGGGCCGACCATTCGCAAGTACACGCCTCGGGCAGCGATGCTCGGCACGCTCGCTGGCATCTCGATCGCGTTTATCTCGCTGCGGCCGGCCTTCCAGAGCTGGGACGTGCCGTGGATCGCCTTCGTATCACTGACCCTGGTGCTGGTAGGCTGGACGGCCGGCATACGCCTGCCCGGCAACATTCCCGCGGGCCTGGCGGCGGTGATCGTCGGGACGGCACTGGGCTGGGCCACGGGGGTGATGAAAGCGCCCGAGGTCGCCGCCTCGCTGGGCACGGTTGGGATTCACCCACCGCTGCCATCGGGTGACGTGATCGTGGGCTTTGGCGCGATCGCCAGCTTGCTGGTCACCGCGATCCCGCTCGGTATCTACAACTTCACGGAGGGGATGAACAACGTCGAGAGCGCGGCCGCGGCTGGTGACAACTACCCGCTGCGATCGATTCTGATGGCCGACGGCATCGGCGCCATCGTCGGCTCCTTCCTGGGCAGTCCGTTCCCACCCGCGGTGTACATCGGCCATCCTGGCTGGAAGGCAGTCGGTGGACGTATCGGCTACTCGATGGCCACTGGTGTCTCCGTGGCCCTGGTGTGCTGGCTCGGCCTGGCGGCGCTGCTGCTGGCGATCATTCCGCTGGTGGCGATCCTGCCGATCCTGCTGTACATCGGCCTGGTGATCGGCGCGCAGGCGTTCCAGGCATCGCCGAGCCGACATGCGCCGGCGATCGTGCTGGCGCTGCTGCCAAATATTGCATCGTGGGGGCAGAACCAGGTCGACACGGCGATCAATGTCGCCGGGCAAACGCTCACGCCCGCCTTGCAGGCGAAGCTCTCGGACGCGGGTGCGATCGTGTACCACGGCATGGCCCGCTTCGGCGGCGGCGCCGTGCTCGCGGGGCTCATGCTGGGCGCGATCGCCGTGTTCATCATCGATCGCGATTTTCGGAATGCGACCATTTACGCCGGCGCCGCGGCGGTACTCGCGTTCTTTGGGCTGATCCACGGTACCGAGATTGGCTTCGGGGTCAATCTGGATATCGTGGGCGGATACGTGCTGATGGGGCTGATCACGGGCTATCTGGCGGTGCGGGCGCCGGCTACGGAAACGGAGGTGGCGGCGGTACCGGCGGGCGCGGAGGTCGCGACTCCGTGAGCATCGACCTGTTTGTCAACGGCACGCTGATGAGCGGCCTGGGGCTGCACCCGAACCTGGCGGGCGCCGAGTTTCTCGGCGCCTTCCAGACGGCGCCGCGCTATCGCCTGTACGCGATCGACGGCGTGCACCCGGGCATGTTCGAAGTGGTCTCGGGTGGCGTCTCGGTCGCAGGCGAGCTGTATCGGGTCCCGCTCGATGTGCTGCACAACGTGGAAGCACGCGAGCCGCCCGGCCTGTACCGCGGGCCAGTAGAGCTGAGCGATGGCCGCACCGTCGAAGGCATTTTGTTCCCGCGCGATCTCACCGAAGGGCACGTGGACATCTCCAGCTTCGGCGGTTGGCGCGCCTATGTCACACGCGCCCGCGTTGCTTGAGCTCGAGATAGGTCTCGATCAGCCGCGGGCTCAGCGTGTCGGCATCGGTGTCGACAGTGAGCACACCGTGCGCGGCGAGAGTGGCGATGACTGTGGCCCGGTCATCGAGGAGCTGCTGAGCGACCATCTTTTCGTACAGACTGGCGGCGTCTGAGGGCCGCTTGCGGGCGGGGCGGCGGACGTTTGGGTCGCCCAGTGTGACGCACACCACCAGGTGATGGCGGGCGGCTTGCGTCACGTGCGCGGCGAGCGTGGCGGACGACTCGCGGTCGGCGAGATCGGTAAACAGCACGACAAGCGAGCGCCGCAGATTGCGCTGCGCCAGGAATTCGAACGCGCGACCGTGGTCGGGCTCGACCGGCTCGGCGCGTAGCGCATAGAGCGCTTGGACCGTCGACAACAGCGCCCCGCGGCCGCGCTGGGGCGGCACGAACGTGCGGACATCGTCAGCATAGGCCAGGAGGGCCACGCGATCGCCGCGCACGCTCGCGACGTAGGCAAGCACGAGCGCCGAGTTCAGCGCGTAGTCCAGTTTCGTGAGGCCGGGTGCGGCGTCGTCGGAAGGTGTTTCGGCGAGCGCGGCCATGGTGCGGCCGGCATCGAGCAGGACCACCAGGTTCTGGCTGCGCTCCGACTCGAACTGATTGACCATCGGCTGACCGCGGCGAGCGGTGGCCTTCCAGTTGATGCGGCGAAACTCATCGTCGGGCACGTAGTCGCGGACGCGTTCGAACTCGGTGCTCGCGCCCGGGCGGCGGACGCGCTGCGCACCTGCCTGAAGGTCGAGTCCGCGGCGCACCTGCAGGTCATAGCGGCGCAGGTCGCGCAAGCTCGGGTACACGCGCACGGGTGTGGCGGTATCCGTCAGTCGCCAGGTGCGGTGTATCAGCCCGAGCGGTCCCAGTACGCGCAGGTGGAGGTCGCCGAAGCGAGCATCGCCGCGTTCACGGGGTCGTACGCGGTATGTCAGCGAGTGCGTTCCACCCGGTGGTAGCGCTGTGCTGAACAGAGGCGCCGGCGACTCGAGCTCGAACTGCGGGGGCGGCACGTCGCGCACGTGGAGGTGCTGCTGGCGCGCCGTGGGATTGTCCAGTTCCAGATGCACGGGGTTCCACGCCCCGAGAGACAGCTTGTCGGTCGGCAGCACGCGCGTGACGCGGAGTCGGGCGCCGTCGCGGGCGAGCCAGAAGTCCACCGTGGCGGCGACAACGCCAAGGGCTACCACCAGCACGGCGAGCGGGGCAAAGACGCCACCGAGACCGCCCAGTGGCGCGGCGAGCAGGAGGAGCGCGAACAGGCGGCGAGTGGGCTGCATGACCCGATGGCTAGCGGGAGGCGAGCTAACGCGGCACCGCGACGCTGTTCAGGATGCGCTGGACGACGTCATCGGGCCGCAGGCCATCGAGCTCGGCTTCGGGTTTCAGGATCACGCGGTGGCGCAGCACGGGCGCGGCCACGGCTTTGACATCATCTGGCGTGACGTAGTCTCGCCCGGCGAACGCGGCCATGGCCTTGCCCGCGTGCAGCAGGCCGAGCGCCCCACGCACGCTGGCGCCATACTGCACTTCGGGCGTGGTGCGCGTCGCGCGACCGATCGCGACCAGATACTCGGAAACTGACTGATCGACCTGCACCGCGGCGACCTGCGCCCGCACGTCGAGCACGCCCAATGGATCGACCACCGGCTCGAGGCCGGCCGCCGCCAGATCGGTCACTTGCAGTCCCGTGTGGTGGCGGAGCACGACCTGCCGTTCGGCTTCGGCCGAGCTGTGCTCGACAAGCACCTTGAACAGGAAGCGATCGAGCTGCGCCTCGGGCAACGGGTAGGTGCCCTCGAACTCGACCGGGTTCTGCGTGGCCACGACCAGAAACACCGCGGGCAGATTCAGCCGCTGACCTTCGACGGTCACCTGATGCTCCTCCATGGCTTCGAGGAGCGCCGACTGCGTTTTCGCCGGGGCGCGGTTCACCTCATCGGCCACGACGACATTGGCGAAGATGGGGCCTGGTCGGAAGGTGAAGCTAGCGGTGGCGGCGTGGAAGACGTTGGTGCCCAGGATGTCGGACGGCATCAGGTCGGGCGTGAACTGGATGCGCTGAAACCTCGCGGCATCGTGGGCAGGTGCCTCATCGGAGACGAGCAGCGCGGCCAGGCAGCGCGCCATGAGCGTCTTGGCGGTGCCTGGCACGCCCTCGATGAGCACGTTGCCGCCGACGACCAGCGCTGCCAAGAGCAATCGGAAGGGCTCGTCTTCATCGACGAGCACGCGCCGAGCGCGCTCGAGCGCGAGATCGTGAAAGGCTTGTGGCGTCATGCCCGGTCCAGTGCGGAGTCGGCCGCGGCAACGGCGGCGATCAGGGCTCCTTCGGTCTGCGCGTGCTGCAGGTGATCGAGTGCGCTTGCGAGAGCCGCACGCTGGGCTGGCGTGAGCGAGTCGCGCGCGCTGAGCCGCTGGTATTGGTGCAGGAGTGCGCTACGCAGGGTGGAGAACTGCCCAGAGCGGCGGTACAGCCCAGCCAGCATCTGCACGTGCTCGTACATGGTGCGCCGAACCTCCGCGGCGCCGCGCTCCGCAACGGCCGGTCCGAGTCGCCGGCCAGTCAGTAACAGGAACAGAAACGCCAGGCCGGCCGCGTACACCACGGCCCGCCCCAGCGCGGTATCGAACAAGAGATCGTTCATCGTGACCTGCTGACTCGCCCCGGTAGGCGCATACGAGTGGTGCACCTCGTCGAATGCGATGTCGCCGCTCGCCAGCACCTCGTGCAAGACGAATCGGGCGATGTCGTCGTTTCGCAGCGCGGAGTTCGTCAGCAGCTGCGGCGACGCCACGACCGTCAGCGTCCCGCCCAGGTAGGGCTTGCGCAGCGCGAGCAGATCGCCTTCGGAGCTTGTCAACACAGCGGTGGCATCGCTGGCGCGGAGGCGGTAATGGCTCACGACAGGCAGCTCGTCACCGATGGTCGCCACCGTGGGCTGGAAGTCCACGCCCAGGGTGCGGGCGTATGCCTGCAGCGACAGCGAGTCGCCAGCAAGCACAAGTGTGCCGCCCGCGCGCGGCACGGCGTCGAAGGCGCGGCGATCGCCCGCGGCCACAATCGACTCAGGCTGCAACACCAGCAAGGCGCGCGGCGTCGACCGTGAGTCGATCGCTGCCTGCTGTAGCCGCCGCGGGTTGCCGCCGACGGTCGCTGCCCACTCGTACAGCGCCTGCGCCCCGTCACCCTGACTCGAGTAGCTGCTGCCGGCCGGCAAGCGGGTGTCGCGTGTGACCTGCAGCCAGCTGACAATCAGCGCGCCCGAGACGAGCGCCAGCAGCACCAGACTCGATCGCAGGCGTGTCATACCCACGCCGCTCTGGCGCGCGCGACCAGGCCGCTTAGCTCGGCGAAGGCCTCCGCGGTAATCGGCGTGTGTCCATAGCGCAGGCGATCGTAGCGCTGCACCAGCTCCGCGAACGTGGCGCCTTGCTGAAGCCGCGGGTGCTCGCGCACCAGCTGCGCGGCGTGCTCGCGATTGGTCAGTCCACTCTGCACGTGCAACAGCGCGTGCTCATCGAGCGCGTACAAAGCCGACAGGTAGGCAGCCCTCACCGCGGCTGGCCAGTCGCCCGCGGCGGCGAGCCGGTGCGCGCTAGCCCAGAGCTGGTCAGACCGTTCGCGGCGTTCGGCGCGGCTCTCAGCTCGCAAGCTCGCCTCACGCACGACTGCCAGACGCACCGAGCGGACGAGGTACACCAGCACGCCAATCAGCAGCCCTCCGGCGACGACCATGGCTACCAAACCGAGCCAGCCGTCGCGGCCGCTCGCGGCATTGGCAACGGTCTGCACGAGCCGGGCAAGCTGGATGAATAGCCACTCCAGGAGCGGTGCGAGCAGCTGCTCCCACCACGGCCGCGACTCGCTGGTCTGGAACTCCGGACGGTTCAGGATCTCATGAAGCCGCTCGAGGGCCAGATCGTCGGGCATGGCTCAGGCCGTCGCGGCTTCCAGGGAGCTGATGCGTTCGCCGATGTCTGTGCCCTCGCGGCGATTGCGCAAATCGACGAACAGCATCACGTACGTGATCGTGCCGATGCTCGAGAACAGCACCTGCAGCACGATGGTGGCAGTGTTGCTGAGAATCGATCCGAGCCCGCTCTGGTCTGCAAAGGCGCCGGCGAGGCCCGCCAGGGCGACGATCATGCCGCCCAGAAATAGTGGCACGAGAACGAGCGCGGTCACGATCAAGCTAGCCAGCGTCAACACGGCGCCGGCACGGAACCATTGGCCTTCGACGAGTCGACTGCTGCGGCGCAGCGACCCGATCGCGCCTTCGCCTTCGAGCACGATGCTCGGTAGGAACAACGACCAGCGCACGGCGTAGTACGTCGCCAGGCCGTATGGCGCGGTCAGGATAATGAGCCACTTGAGCCACGGGCGCCGGCTCTCAGGCTTGACCCACCAGTTGATCAGGCCGATCAGCGCGATCAGTGTGCCGAGCGTGCCGAGCAGCGTGACGACGAACAGCACGGTCGAGGCGAAGAACAGCAGCATGAAGAGCACCAGGTAGACCAGCGTCGCCAGAAACAAGCGCGCTAGCCGTTTGAGCGCGAGGCCGTAAATGCCGCCCACGGTCGGCCGATCGCCCCCCAGGTAGGTCGCAGCCGCCGTGGTCGAGGCCGCGCTCCATAGAAGGCTGAAGAGTGCCTGGACCAGGGTAAGGCCAAGAAGCGCAGCCCAGTCCTGGGCCGACGGAAGCTCGATCGATGCGCGGACAAAACCACGCGTGATGCTGGTGGTCGACGACAGCAGCAGCACGAGCCACTGCGGCACCAGCGCGACCAGGCTGAAGAGTGCGAGCGTGATCCAGTGCTCGCGAAAGAGCAGAATGCTTTCGTCGAGCAGCGCGCCGACCGTGAGCAGCCGGCGGTAGCGCGGCTGTAAGGAAATCAACGATAGTCCCTGGCGAGGGCCCTTTTTCCCACTCGGAGTTGTAACAGGTTGATCAGGCGCGTTCGCACTGCACTCGGGGCGCTGCTGCTGGCGGGGTGCACGATCGCGCCACAAGCTGCTCCTCCGCCGCCCACAACCGTGCCGGCACCGGCCGCGACAAGCGTGCCCACTGCCGCGCCAGCCGCGACGCTTGCACCGGCGCCGGCGACGGCGCAGCCAGCCAACGTTGCGCCAACTGCCATGCCAACGCAGGCGAGCGCAGCGACACCGCAGAATGTGGCGACGGTGAACGTTGAAGCCGCGGCCCGCAAGCTTCTGAGCGGGATGACGCTCGAGCAACGCGTTGGACAGGTCTTCATGCTCGGGTTCGAGGGCACCACGCTGAATGGGTCCAACCGAACGCTGATCCACAACTTGCACCTGGGCGGCGTCACGCTGTTCGCGCGCAACATCGAGAATGGCCACCAGCTGGCCAAACTGGACGCGGACCTGCAGACCATCGCCGATCCATTCCCGCTCTTCGTGTCGGTGGACCAGGAGGGCGGACTGGTCGTGCGCGTCACGGACGGGGCAACGGTCTTTCCGGGCAACATGGCCGTGGGCGCGACCGGCGACACGGCGTTGGCCGGCAGAGTCGCGCAGGCCTCGGCGGATGAGCTGCTTGCCATGGGCGTGAACATGGCGCTCGCGCCAGTCGTCGACGTCAATACCAATCCGCTGAATCCGGTGATTGGCGTGCGGTCGTTCGGTTCGGACGTGGGCGACGTCGAGCGCATGGGGCAAGAGACGGTGAAGGGGCTGCAGGGGCAGGGCGTGAGCGCCGTCGCCAAACACTTTCCGGGCCACGGCGACACCGCCATCGACTCGCATCTGGATCTGCCCGTCGTGACGCACTCGCGCGAGCGGCTCGAATCAACCGAGCTCAAGCCGTTCCAGGCTGCGATGCAGGCAGGCGTCGACGGTGTCATGACCGCCCACCTGTATCTGCCCGCGATCGAGCCGCAACCGAATCGACCGGCGACCCTGTCACACGCGGTGCTGACGGGACTGCTGCGCGAGCAGCTCGGCTTCCAGGGCTTGATCCTGACCGATGCGCTCGACATGGAGGCCATCAAACGCGATCGCAGCGCCGCCGAAGCGGCCGTCGAGGCGTTCGAGGCCGGCGCGGACATGCTGCTGGTCGCGGGGATCACTGCCGAGGATCGCGCGCGATTGGGTGAGGGACCACCGGCGCTGCTCGCGGCGGTGCAGTCTGGCCGCGTCACCGAAGAGCGACTCGACCAGTCGGTGCTGCGCGTGCTCGAGGCGAAGCTGAAGCGCGGGATCGTCGCTGGCGTGGCCTCAGCGCCAGCAACGCCCTCGGAGTCTGTGCTGAACAGTCCCGAGCACCGCGCGCTGGCGCTCGAAGCGGCGCGCAAAGCCGTGACGCTGCAGCGAGATGATGCCCACGTACTGCCGCTGAAGAGCTCGCAGCGCGTCCTGGTGGTGGTGCCGGATGCGCCCACGCGCAGCCTGGCCGAAGATGACGAGCTTGCCAGCAGCCTCGTCGACGCGGTGCGCCAGTTCGCGCCACGCGCCATCGGCGCCTCGCCACGCGGCGCCGCGGACGCGGCGCGCAACGTCGACGTGGTCGTTTTCGGAACCTACGACCTGGCGCAGAGTGCCGATCAGCAAGTTCTGGCTCGCGGGCTGGCGGCCGCGGGTAAGCCAGTCGTGGCGGTGTCGCTGCGTGGACCGTACGATGCCGCGGCGGCGCCGTTTATCGGTACGTTCCTGACCGTGTACGGCGACCGCCCGGTCCACTTGCAGGCGGCAGTCGAGGCCTTATTCGGCCAGCTCGCGCCGACAGGCCGAGTGCCCTAGAGCACGCGCAGTCGACGCGGCCGCACCTCGGGGCTGCGCGCAACGTCAGCCATGAGCGCACGATAGTTCGCGCCCGGCACGACCTTGCCCATCACCACCGGGTGGAGCGCGCCCGTGCAACTCGGCACCGTGTTGGCGCGCCCGAACAGCGCCTCGTGGCCCATCAACGCAAAGTAGACCGCCTCTCGGCCCAGCGACGGCAGCCCGAAGTCCTCATGCAGGCGCAGCTGGGCGGGGTCGAGCAGCGCGGCCAGCAAGCCCATGAGCACCGGATTGCGCGAGCCGCCACCACCCACGATTACTTCATCCGGGCGACCGGGCAAGAAGCGACGGTACTGATCGGCGATCGAGTGCGCCGTGAAGGCGGTCAGCGTGGCGACGCTATTGGCCACGCCGAGACCCCGCGCGTTGGCGTTGTCGATGAACGCATCGGCGAATTGCGCTCCAAATAGCTCCCGACCGGTGCTCTTGGGCGGCTGGGCGACGAAATACGCGTGCCCCAGGAGCTCGGCCAGCAGCAGATCATCAGAGCGTCCGCTGGCGGCCAGTGCGCCGTCGACGTCGTAGCGGGCGCTGCCACCGGTCAGCCGCCACACCGCGTGGTCGATCAGCGCGTTGCCCGGACCCGTGTCGAAGGCGAGCATCGCCTCCCACTGCGCTCCCGGCGGGACCCAGGTGACATTGCCGATGCCGCCGATGTTCTGGACCGCTCGGCTGAGGTGCTCATCGCCGAACAACAGCGCATCACCCCAGCTGGCCAGCGGTGCGCCCTGACCGCCCGCGGCGATGTCACGCGGCCTGAAGTCAGCCACGGTGGTTACTCCGAGCCGCTCGGCGATCACCGACGGCTCACCCAGCTGCAGCGTCGAGCGCGTGTGGCCGGGCGCGACCTGATGCCAGACGGTCTGGCCGTGCGACGCGATCAGATCCGCCTCCACATTTGCTTGTCGCAACGCTGCCTGGGCGGCCGCGGCGAAGGCTTCTCCGATCAAAACGTTGACTTCGCAGACTTCGTCGATGCGGCTGCTATCGGGGTCAAACAACGCATGTACTCGCGTGCGCAGCGATTCATCGATGGGTGACTCGGTGTAAGCGAGCAAGCGCATCTCGAGGGTATCTGCGGCGAGCGAAACGGACACGACCGCGGCATCGATGCCATCAACCGAGGTACCGGACATCAGTCCGACGACGATCATGCTCGCTACGCTCGCGGTCTCAGGTGTCGGGTGTCAGGTTTCGGGTGCCTGGTCAACCCGACACCTGTGACTCGACACCCGACACCCGCCTGAACAGTGCCAGCCCGCGGCCCGCCAGGCTGTACGTGCCGCCCACTCGGCAGGTCACGCCTGAAGGAGCAGGCGGCGCCGCCTCCTCCGTGTCCATCAGCACTTCCCAGGCGCAGGTGCCTTCGCCGCCCGCCTCGGGCAACGTGAACACGAGGTCCTCGTGGAACGCGTTCATGAGCACTAGCAAGGTGTCATCAGAGATGCGCCCGCCTTCTGGCTCACGCTCGTCGATGGCCTCGCCGGCCAGCCGCATCGCCATCGAGCGCGTCTCGGGCTCGGCCCATTCCTCGTCCATGAGCTCGGTGCCGTCCAGCTTGAACCAGGTCAGATCCTTGATGTCGGCGCCGGGCACGAACAGCCCCTCAAAGTAGCGGCGACGACGCAGGATGGGGTGGTCCTTGCGAAACGCAATGAGCCCGCGCGTGAACTCGAGCAGCTGTCGCTGCTGGTCGTTGAGGTCCCAGTCGAACCAGCTCAGCTCGTCGTCATGGCAGTAGGCGTTGTTGTTGCCGTGCTGGGTGCGTGCGAATTCATCACCGCCAAGCAGCATGGGGACGCCCTGTGAGAGGAGCAGCGTGGCCAGGAAGCTGCGTAGTCGCCTCGCCCGAAGCTCCTCGATGCTGGCATCCTCGGTCGGACCCTCGACCCCGCTGTTCCACGAGTTGTTGTCGTTCGCGCCATCCTGGTTGGTCTCGCCATTGGCCTCGTTGTGCTTGTCGTTGTACGTGACCAGGTCGCGCAGCGTGAAACCATCGTGCGCGGTGAGAAAATTGATGCTGCCGCTCGGCCCGCGGCCGCTCAGCCGATACAGGTCGCTGCTCCCGCTCAGGCGATACGCCAGCTCGGCGATCTGGCCAGCGTCGCCTTTCCAGAACTTACGCACGTTGTCGCGGTACTTGCCGTTCCACTCGCTCCAGAGCACCGGGCAGTTGCCGACCTGATAGCCGAAGTCGCCGACGTCCCATGGCTCGGCGATCAGCTTCACCTGTGACAGCACAGGGTCCTGGTGCAGGATGTCGAAGAAGGCAGCGCCAGGATCGTAGGCCATCGGCTCGCGGCCGAGGGTGATCGCCAGGTCGAAGCGAAAGCCGTCGACGTGGCACACCTGAACCCAGTAGCGCAGGCTGTCCACGATCAGTTTCAGGGTCTGCGCCTGAGCAACGTTGAGCGAGTTGCCGGTCCCGGTGAAGTCGCGGTAGTAGCGCGGGTTCTCGGCCACCAGGTTGTAGTACATGCTGTTGGCGATGCCCTTGAACGACAGCATCGGACCGAGATGGTTGCCCTCGGCTGTGTGGTTGTACACGACGTCAAGGAACACCTCGAAGCCGGCGGCGTGCAGCTGCTTCACCATCTGCTTGAACTCGGTCACCTGCTGGCCGCGATCGCCGGACGCGTACCTCGCGACCGGGGCGAAGTAGCCGATCGAGTTGTACCCCCAGTAGTTGCGCAGGCCGCGGTCGAGCAGGAACTTGTCATCGACGAAGGCGTGGATGGGCAGCAGCTCCACGGCGGTGACGCCGAGCGATCGCAAGTGCTCGACGATCGGCTCACTGGCCAGTCCCAGATACGTACCGCGGATATTCTCGGGCACATCCGGGTGCAGCATGCTGATGCCCTTGACGTGCGTCTCGTAGATGATGGTCTCGCTCCACGGCACGTTGGGTGGTCGATCGTCACCCCAGTCGAAGGCATCGTCGATCACGACGGACTTGGGCACGCCGCGGGCAGAGTTGTGGACGTCGCGGGTGAGGTCCTCGGTGCGACTGCCTATGCGGTAGGCGAAGACTGTCGTGCTCCAGTCGACCTCGCCGCACAACGCGCGCGTGTACGGGTCGATCAACAGTTTGTTCGGATTGAAGCGCAGGCCCTCGCGCGGTGCGTAGCGGCCATGGACGCGGTAGCCGTAGAGCTGGCCCGGGCCAACGCCCTGCACGTAGCCGTGGAAGACATTGCGCGTTTGCTCGGGCAGCGCGATGCGAGCCGTCTCCTTGCCTGTGGTGTCGTCAAAGAGGCACAGCTCAACCCGCGTGGCAGGTTGCGCAAACAAGGCGAAGTTGGTGCCCTGTCCGTCCCAGGTCGCCCCCAACGGATCGGGCCGACCAGGCCAGACGGTGCGCGGCATAGATCAAGAGGTTAGCGCGGCGAGCGGAATGGGTAACCAATCGGGGCGATTGTTCAGCTCGTACAGCACCTCGTACGCCGCCTTCTCGAGCTCGAGCGCCGCGAGTGCTGGCGCGATGTCGGATGGCAGCAGGCTGGGTGCGCCGCGGCGCACGGTCTCGACGTAGGCGTCCAGGAACGCCTGCCGCACCGCCTGGTACCACTGCGTCGCACGGCCAGTGTCGGCGGAGTGACTGGCGCGCAGCGCCGCGTGCCGAGCGTAGTCGAATGAGCGCAGCATACCCGCGACATCGCGCAATGGTGACCGTTTCTCGCGCCTGACCGCGAGCGGCTTGGACGGCTCGCCCTCGAAGTCGATGATGACAAACGCTCCATCAGAAGCCTCGAGCACTTGCCCCAGGTGGTAGTCGCCGTGATGGCGCGTCTTACTCGCGCCGCGTATGTGCTCGATCCCGTCCGCATGAGCGACCAGCTGCGTCTCGTCGACGGCATGACCGTGCTGGCGCAGGCCGCGCACCGCTGCTGCGAGCTCGGCGTGAATTGCACGGCGCCAGGCCGCGACGTCAGCGTCAGTGACCGGCTCAGGATCGAAGTCGGGCCCGCCGCCTGGCTTCGCGAGCGCAACATGCAACGCGGCCGTGGTCGCGCCCATACGCGCGAGTGAGTCAATGGTTGGCCGCGGATCATCGCCGTCGAGGACACCCCGCAGCCGCCGCAGCGTGGTCTGCCAGGCATCGCCGACATTGGTAACGAACTGCTGCAACAGCGCCACCGACGCGGTGCTGCCATCAGGCGCGTGGTAGTCGAGGCTGCCCACGACAGCGGGCATGCCGTGGAACTCGGTGTGCTCGGTCAGGAACCAGCCGATCTCGACCTCGGGATTCGGACCGAACTGGACGCGGCGGAAGAGCTTGAGGATCAGCGCATCGCCGAAGCGCACCGACGTGTTGCTTTGTTCGCCCTTGAGCAGCACGATGGGCTGTGCCCGCTGCGCATCGATGCTGGCCAGCAGATGGGTGGGCTCGAAGTTCAGAGTGCCGCCCCGTTCAGTGGGAACCGATGCGCCGCGGAAGCGATCCAGCAGCGCGCGCGCAACAGCAGGTTCGTCGATGCGCTCGCCGAGGACGTACGTCTCCTTGCCGTCGTCTGCGTAGCCCACCTCGACCAGGCGCAGCGTGGAGTCCGGTATCCACTGCGCGCGGTCGACGACCGAGACGGAGCGGATACCGCGACTCTTACCACCAAACCAGCGCGCACCGCGCAGCTCGTCGATGAGGCTGGCCTGCGTCACGGTCAGCGGGGTATTTCCACCGAGAACACGTGCGCGGGTTGAACGTGTGGATCCAGACGCACCCAGTTCGAGCTGCCGCGCCACGTGTACCGCTGATCGGTCAGGAGGTCGTGCACTACATATGGCTGGTCACCGACGATGCCCCAGTCGTGCACGGGCACATCCAGCCACGTGGACTGTGCCCAGAATGGGTCGAGATTGACCACGCACATGATGACGTTGCTCGCATCGGGCGTTGCCTTGGAGTAGGCAAGGACCTGCTGGTTATCCGAGCTCATGAACCGCAAGTTGTCGTACAGATGGAGGGCGGGGTTGTCACGACGGATTTGATTGATGCGCGTGACGTCGTCGACGATGTTGCCTGGTCGATCCCAATCCCACACTTTGTGCTGGTACATCTCAGAATCGAGGTAGTACTCGGAATCAGCGCCGCGCGGTCGGTTTTCGCATAGCTCGAAGCCACTGTAGATGCCGTACACCGAAGACAGCGTTGCCGCGAGCACGAGACGCATGCGGAAGGCCGGCCGACCACCAACTTGCAAGATGCGCGGCAGAATGTCCGGGGTATTGGTGAAGAAATTCGCGCGATAGTACTCGCGCATGTCCGTCTGGGTGAGCTCGGTCAGATATTCGAGCAGCTCCCAGCGTTCGTTGCGCCATGTGAAGTACGTGTAGCTCTGCGTGAAGCCCAGCTTGGCGAGTGCGCGCATCATTTTCGGCCTGGTAAACGCCTCAGCCAGGAAGATCGTGTCGGGATAGGTCGATTGGACGTCGCGGATAGCCCATTCCCAGAATGCCAGCGGCTTGGTGTGCGGATTGTCGACGCGGAAGATGCGCACACCACGCTCCGCCCACAACATGATGAGGTCGCGCCATGCGCCCCACAGGTTTTTCCAGTCAGAAGTGCGGAAGTTCAGCGGATAGATGTCTTCGTATTTCTTGGGTGGGTTCTCAGCGTACTTAATCGTGCCGTCGGGTCGGTGATAGAACCACTCGGGGTGTTCCTTGACCCACGGATGATCGGGTGAGACCTGGATGGCGAAGTCGATCGCCAGCTCCATGCCGTGACGCTTCGCTGCGCCCTGGAAGTGCATGAAATCATCGAGTGTGCCGAGCTCGGGCGCGATCGCCTCGTGCCCGCCCGCCTCGCTGCCGATCGCGTACGGGCTTCCAGGATCGTGCGGACCAGCCACGAGCGTGTTGTTGGGCCCTTTGCGCTTGGTGTGGCCGATGGGGTGGATGGGCGTCATGTACAGGACGTCGAAGCCCATCGCCGCGATCGCCGGAAGTCGTGCTTCGGCCTCACGGAAGGTGGCACCGCGGGTTGGGTCGGTGCCCTGCGAGCGCGGAAAGATCTCGTACCACGCGGCGAATCGGGCCGCGGTGCGATCCACGATGAGCTCCAGCTCACGGCGGTAGCGCGTCGCGTCAGACCGATCGGGCCAGCGGTCCATCACATCGGCGAGCTCCTCGGAGATGGCCAGCTCGCACGCATCTCGCATCGCGGTCGGCCCCTTGAACTCGCGCCAGCGCTTGAGGTACTCCCGCAGCCGACCGCGATCGTCGCGATCGGTGGCGCGCTCGGCGGCCTGCTCCACCAGCCGCAAACCCTCGAGTAATTCCGAAGTGACGTCCTGGGCAGCGGCAATGCGTTTCTGCAGGTCGGCTCGCCACGAGCCGTACACGTCGGTGAACGCCAGGATCGAATACAGGTAGCGAGCGTTGCGATCGACGCGGAATTCGCCGCGCCAGCGGTCGTTGACCGTCGGCCGCATTGGTGCTTCCTGCCAGGCAGTGGCGCCGTGTTCGCGATACACGACCCGCGCGGTCAGCAGGTCGTGGCCTTCCTTAGAAATATCGGCTTCTACGCTGACGGTATCGCCGACAGCGCGCTTGATGGGCCAACGCCCGCCATCGATCTCGGGGTAGACCGCTTCGATAGCCAGCGCGGGAAAACTATCGAACGGCGGGAGCGCGCCCGCGGGACGAGCAGCCGCTGGCCGCGCGGTGCGGCGGGGCTTGGGCGCGCTACGCGTCGATACACCATTGGTCTGGCCATTGCGTGGCGCGCGCGCCGGCGCAGTGCCGCGGCGCGTGCTAGGGTTCTGCGAAGACGCCGAAGACCCCGAACGCGTGGACCGAGTGCGGGCGCCGTGGCCGTTTGAAGGATTTGATTCCATCGGACTGAACCATCCCGGCCGGCACGGAGCGTGCCACGTCTAGACCCTTTGAGGATAGCCAATGACTACGACGGAGAGGACGCCCCGGGCAAAGGCTCCGAGCGCACGAACCAGGACGAGAACCGCAAAGGTGGCAGCGCCGCCCGCGACCGCGCCCGGCGTAGCCAGTCCTCTGACCGACTTCGATCTGTACCTGTTCAACGAAGGCACACATGCGCGCGTGTACCAGAAGCTGGGCGCGCATCTGATGACCACCCCTGATGGTCGTACCGGCGTCTTCTTCGCCGTGTGGGCGCCAAACGCGGACGCCGTCAGCATCATCGGCGATTTCAACCAGTGGAACGCTGAGGCGACGCCGCTTCAGCCGCGTGGCTCGTCAGGCATCTGGGAAGCCTTCGTGCCCGAGCTTGGTCAAGGCACGCTGTACAAGTACAGCCTGCGGCCGCGCTTCGCGCAGCACCGCATCGACAAGGCCGATCCATACGGCTTCGCGGCTGAGGTGCGGCCGCGCACCGCGTCGGTCGTGTGGGACACCACCACCTACGCGTGGCAGGACCAGGAGTGGTGCGCGAACCGCGAGCAGCGCCAGGCGTTCGACGCCCCGATCAGCATCTACGAGGTGCATCTCGGCTCGTGGAAGCGGGTGCCCGATACCAACGGCTTCCTGACCTATCGCGACCTGGCCCATCAGCTGGCGGAGTACTGCCAATTGATGGGCTACACGCACCTCGAATTACTGCCCGTCTCAGAGCATCCATTTGATCCATCGTGGGGCTACCAGACCGTCGGCTACTTCGCGCCGACGAGTCGCTTCGGCTCACCCGACGACTTCAAGGCGTTCGTCGACATCCTGCACCAGGCCGGCATCGGCGTGTTGCTGGACTGGGTGCCGGCCCACTTCCCGCGCGATCCGCATGGACTGGCCAGCTTCGATGGCAGCTCGTTGTACGAGCACTCCGATCCGCGGCAGGGCGAACACCCCGATTGGGGCACCAAGATCTTCAACTACGGGCGCCACGAGGTGCGCAGCTTCTTGCTGTCGAACGCGCTGTTCTGGGTCGAGGAGTACCACATCGATGGTCTGCGCGTGGATGCGGTTGCGTCGATGCTGTACCTCGACTACTCGCGTGAGGCCGGCGACTGGGTGCCCAACCAGTTTGGTGGGCGCGAGAACCTCGACGCGATCTCATTCCTGCAGCGCATGAACGAGGTGGTGCACACGGAACAACCGGGCACCCTGACCATCGCCGAGGAGTCGACCGCCTGGCCGCTGGTATCGCGGCCGCCGTACATGGGCGGTCTGGGCTTCAGCCTCAAGTGGAACATGGGCTGGATGCATGACACCCTCGAGTACATCTCGAAGGAGCCGATCCATCGCCGCTGGCACCACAACGACCTGACCTTCAGCTTGCTGTACGCGTTCCACGAGAACTTCGTGCTGCCGTTCTCACATGATGAAGTCGTGCACGGCAAAGGCAGCCTGCTGAACAAGATCCCCGGCGACGCCTGGCAGAAGTTCGCCACTTTGCGGCTGCTGTACGGCTACATGTTTGGCCATCCAGGGAAGAAGCTGCTGTTCATGGGCCAGGACTTCGGCCAGGGCGACGAATGGACCGAAGCCCGCAGCGTCGATTGGCACCTACTGCAGTACCCGCTGCAGAGTGGCCTGCAGCGGTGCGTTGCCGACCTGCAGCGTGTCTACCGCGAGGAGGGCGCGCTCCACCAGGTCGACTTCGATTGGCACGGCTTCGAGTGGCTCGAATCGCACGACAACGAGAACAGCGTGTTTGCGTTTCTGCGTCGCGGGCACGATCCGCACGACATCGTCGTGGTGGCGATGAACTTCACCCCGGTGCCGCGCTTCGACCACCGCGTCGGTGTGCCGACTGGTGGCGCCTGGCGGGAGATCTTCAACACCGATTCGAGCCTGTACGGCGGCGGTAACCTCGGGAACGGTGGCCACGTCTGGGCGCTCGACGAGCACTGGGCAGGCCGTCCACATTGCGTGAGTCTGACGATCCCGCCGCTCGGGGCGGTGATGCTCAAACCGGGGCAGTAGGAGGACTGCCTCGTCCTGAGGCGAGCCTGCGAGCCGAAGGATCTACATTAGATCCTTCGCTGCGCTCAGGATGAAGCGGCGCAGCAGCTGCGCTCAGGATGAAGCGGCGCGGCGCAGCAGCTG
>WNGE01005921.1_pt1 | contig 27102 bp, 31 predicted proteins | sample 5400651 | NCBI WGS metagenome assembly WNGE01 (sample SAMN13153370, study PRJNA577476) | soil metagenome | isolation source: 60 cm soil or saprolite under grassland replicate 2 | place: USA:California | collected 2016-06-15 | reverse complement strand
CGCGGAGGCGGCTGAGCCCGAGCTGTTCGTCGACGAGGCCGACATGGGCGAGATCGTCGTGCGGACGATTCATCGCGTCGATCCTCTCGACGGTGAACGTGCGCGGGTCACCTACCGGATGGAGATCACCGGCCCGGCCACGGACACGCTTGGACCGCAGATCGGCCCGCAGATCAGCGCCGACTTTCCACAGACGATGGCTGCGCTGGTCGAGCGGGGCGCAATCCTGATGCCGCGAGCAGTACCTGTTGGCGGCGTCGGTCCGCTGGTTGCGTAGTGTTGCGCCAGAAGTAACTCCATGCTCGCACGCTGCAGCGGCAGCAGGCCGACGTCAATACAGATCGATGCTGAATCGAAAATCGGGCCTCAGCGAGTCGCCAACATGACAAAATCGCAGGTGACTCTACATGGCCCGCCGTGCTGTCAGCCCGCGCCACGGCTCGCTAACCATGAAGGAGAGGTTTTGCCATGCAAGGCCGTAAGAACTACACAAGAGGAGCTCGACAACTGCAGGACTGCCGTCGCTCAGCAGCTCTCGGCATACAGTGAGCTGGTCAACGCCATTGGCAGCGCGGCAACAGACGAGAAGGTCCCCGCCGCCCTGGAAGGCTTCGAGCCGTTCTTCTTCAGCAACATGACCCTCGTCCTCGACCGGTACTTCGTCCACCGGCTGCGCACGGTCACGGGCAAAGACGGAAATCCACTCAACGAAGTCGAAATGCTGTGCGACTCCCTGATGAGCAACAACGGAATTCTGCGCGGCAACAACGTGATCAAGTTCACGCCCGAACAGTCAGTGCTCAAGCTCAACATCGGCGATCCCATCAGGCTCACCGCGGAACAGTTCGGCCGCCTTTCGGCCGCGTTCTTCGCCGAGATTGAACGCAAGTTCGTGTAGAGGGATGCGGCCGGAAGAGATCATGAACCCGGACTGGCCGGCGCACGTGGGCCGACATCTCGTGTGCCGGTCACACGCCGCCGCCTCGTTTCGTCCGGTGGCCTGGGATGTTCAACGCAACGGACAAAGGAGACCGCCATGCCTCTAGAGGTGACCGCCATCATGATCGGCGTCAAGGACTTGGCACGCTCCAAAAGATTCTACGGAGAGGGCCTGGGCTGCACGATCGACCAAGACCATCCCACTTTCGTGTCGTTCAACCTGGGTGACGGATCGTCGTCGCTGGCCCTGTACGAATGGGAGGCGGCGGCCCGGGATGCCGGCGTCTCCTCCGAGGGATCCGGATTCCGGGGTGTCTCGTTCCACTACATCGTCCCGTCCAGCGAAGCGGTGGACCAGGTCATGGGCAACGCCGTGGCGGCCGGCGGCGGTGTGGTAAAGGAAGCCGCAGCCACTCCGTGGGGGTACTTCGGGTACTTCAGCGACCCGGACGGCTACTTTTGGAAGGTCGCGTCCGCCTCGCAGTGAGCAAACCTCTCCTGGCTAGCGGAATACGGAGAAGGGAACCGACATGAGGAGATTCATGCTGCTCTATGTGGGGCCGGCGACGCCGCCGAATGCATCACATGAGGGCTGGCCGGAGTGGTTCGAAAAGCTTGGAGGTAACTTGGTTGACCGAGGATCGCCGATGGCGGATGGACTTGTGCTGCACGGTGATGGCTCGGCCAGTGGCTCCGCAATTCACCTCAACGGCTACAGCGTCATTCAAGCCGAAAACATAGACGATGTGCGGGGCTTGGTCAAAGATCACCCCTATCTAACACATGGTCATGAGTACTCGATCGAGGTTTATTCCTTGCCATGACCGCAGGGCGATCCCCGCTGGTGCCGTGCCATGTCTCCGGGACATTCCTCCTGTCGGCCTGTCGTCACAAGAGCTGGCAGCTCGGCCGCCCTACGGTCTGGGGTCGGTGTGGGGGTCACTCCCGCCGAACCGCGGGGCCCGCCTCTAGAGATCGGCCCGAAGACCGTGCGGGCCCGGGTCTTGCAGGCGCCCTCAACCCCGGGCAGCCGCTCTACGGTGCCGGCGGCCCGGATTGGCTCGCACCACCGCGGCGGGCCCGGTGTGGGTCAGCCTCCTCAAGGCCACCGAGATCGCCCCGGTCAACCCCGCCACCGGAGAGCTCGAGCAGCAGCTCTTTGTCACCAAGACCAAAGGCACCCTCTTGCAGGCAACCACCTGCGAGGTCTGGGTGCTGTTGCGGACAGGTTCGAGTTCACGGCTACGTGGAGCCGCCGCTCGCACGGCTGCTCACACGACCCTCGGCGGATCTGTTCGGCGGCAGCGCGTCCGCGACCCGGGTTCTCCCTGGCCGGGCAGGCGGGCATAGTTGTGATTGGGGCGCCGGGGGCCGCTGAGCGGCCGTGCGCAATGTTGCTGATCGCGATCGCCGTGATCAACTTCAGGGTTCAGGCTGTTGCCCCGGGCACTGTGGGGGGTCGCCGCGGGTGGCCGTCTCAGGGCCGGCCAGGTGGTGGCGGGCCAGGGTGAGGAGGGCGCGGGCGGCCGGCGAGCTGTTTACGGGGTGCCAGACAAGCATGATGCGGCGGTCGAGCCTGGGCCGGGTGAGACGGAGCTGGGTCACCTTGGCGGCGCCTGCCAGCGCGGAGTGGGGGAGCACCGCGACGCCGAGCTGCTGTTGAATGAGGTCGATGGTGACGCCGAGGTCGCTGGTCTCGGCGGCGATCCGGGGGGTGAAACCGGCGGCCCGGCAGGCTGCCTCGAGGTTGCTGCGCTGTTTGCTTGCCGATGTGAACGCGACCATCGGCTCGTCTCGCAGCGCGTGCAGCGCGATCGAGCCGCGTCCGGCTAGCGGGTGGTCTGGGTGGACGGCGACCACGACCGGCTCCCGGGCGGCGAGCAGGGTCTCGGCATCGGGCGGAGGGCGATCGTAGCGGCCTAGCCCGATCAGCGCGGCGTCGAGCTCGCCAGTGGCCAGGGCCGCGAGCAGGGCGTCGGTCTCGCCCTCGATCAGCCTCAGCTCGATCCCCGGGTGCTCCCGGTGGAACGCGCCGAGCAGGCCGAGCAGGCGCCGGTCCGGCAGAGGCTGGACGAAACCGCACGCCAGGCGCCCGGTGAGCAGGCCGCTGACCGCGGCCACCGCCGCGCGGGCGTGCTCGGCGCTGGCGAGCGTGGCCCGGGCGTGCGGCAAGAGCGCTTCACCGGCGGGGGTCAGCCTGATTTCGCGCCGGTCGCGGACGAACAGCCTTTCGCCCAGCTCGGATTCCAGGCGGCCGATCTGCTGGCTGATGGCCGGTTGTGCGATCGGGATCCGCTGCGCCGCCCGCGTGAAGTTGCGCTCCTCGGCGATCGCGAGGAAGTAGGCCAGCTGCCGAAGTTCCATAAACATAGCTTATCGAGCCTAGAAAGAGCTTGTCTTGGACTTATCTATCGGCGGATCCCTACGGTGGCATAAAGACACCGTGGGCCGATAGCCCGTCAGCGGAACCACCGCGGGAGGTGCAACAGAGCATGAACGCTTCCCCGCAGCAGGGACGTCACCAGCTCAAACCGCTGCCGGTATGGCGGCCGGGACAACCGCCGTACCGGTCACAGCCGATCGGCATCCGGTCCCGGTCCGCGCCGGCGATCGGCCGATCCTGCCCAGCTGGCAACAGGCCACGGGCCGCTTGCCCGCAATCCGCTGGTAACTGGGTGCCGCCGACTGCACGTCACATAGACCCAGGCCCAGGGAGCGGACCTCATGACTCCAACTCATCCGAGAGAAACCAGCGGAGATGCCCGGCGCATCGACCGGAAGTACGCCAGGCTCATGCTCCCCGCGATCATGGCCACCGTCATGTCATGTGTGATGTCGCTGGTGGAGACGATCGCCCGGCGCGGGTTCGCACCGGATCTGGTGCCGGCCTGGCTCACCTCGTTCGCCATCGGCGTGGCCGTCGCGGTCCCGACAGCGGTCCTTGTCGCCCCGATCGCGCAGCGGCTGGTTGGCCATCTCACTGGCGAGCCCCGGCGCTGGCCCGTGCCGACGGCCAGCGCACATCCACGTAGCGATCCGGCCCACAGCCAAAGGGAGAAATCGTCATGTCCGGGACACAGTCCATGACCAAGCCGACGGCGGCGCAGGGCGCCGCAGTCGCCGATGCCGGCAGGCGCCGCAGCAGCGGGAGGATATCGGTGACCGGCATCACCTGCTGGTCTCTTAGCTTGTCGTTTAACCTGCGCGTTCGCGCCATGCCGTGAGCGAGGCATCACGTTTCGTCGTCTTGCCCACGTCGTGGCGGGGTGCGGGTCGGCGGTTCTTCGATCCTGGCGGCCGTCCGGGGCCGGGCTTGCCGGGTTTCGGTGCACCGGCTAGGCAGGGCAGGGCCGCGCGGATGTTCTGAAACCCCCGGCGGACCCGGGCGGGGGTCAGCCGCCCGGGCGGGGCGGGCCGTTCCCAGGGCAGGCGCAGGTCGGCCGCGAGGGGGCGGGCGAGGCGGAGCTGGGCGTGGCAGGTGATGATCAGCCAGGTCCACCGGTCCGCCGCCTGCGGGTCGCGGAGTTTCGGCGCGGTCCAGCCCAGGACCTGCTTGAACATTCTGAAGGTATGTTCAAGATCGAAACGGCGCAAGAACGCCTGCCACAGGCGGTCCACGTCAGCGGGCGGGGCGCCGGTGAGCGAGCACCACAGCCATACCGGCTTGGGGTCCCGGTCGCCGGGCAGGTGATCGACCTGGAGGCGGATCAAGGTGCCCTCGATGACTGGCAGCGGGCCGTCATGGCCGATCCAGGCGGACCGGTGGGTCAGCCGGGGGTGCAGCCGGTCCCAGGCCTGCGCGACGGCGGTGCCGTAGCGGGTGGTCGCCGTGGTGGTGGTCACGGCTGGGCCTGGCCAGGTGGCCGGGTCAGCGAGGGTGAACTGGCGGCCGTGCCGCGGCGGCCGGCCGTTCGTGCCGGGCTGGCGGGCCGGGACGGGGAAATGCAGCACCCGGTCGGAGCGCAGCCGGCCCAGCACCTCGACGGGCAGGTCCGTGAGCTGGTGAGCCAGCCGCATCGGGTCGTACCCGGCGTCGACGATCACCAGGACAGGAAGTTCGCCGTCATGCCAGTGCCCGGCCTCGATCAGCCGGGTGATGACCTCGCGGACCTGCGCGGCGGTGACCTCGGCTTCGTCGTCATCGGGGCCCAGGCGGACGGCGTCCAGCACCGCGGTCCAGGAGGTGCGGCCGGGCTCCAGCGCTGCCACGACGGAATACGGCCATCCCGGGATCATCTGCGCCTGCCCCTTACCCCGGCCATACACGTGGCAGAACAGCCGCTCCGGGCTGGTCGCCGCGCCGGGCCGCAGCCAGTTGCTCACATCCACCGCCAGCATCAGCCGCCCATCGGCGGCCCGCGGTAACGGCAATCCGGCCAGCGACCGGCGCAGCCGGGCGATCTCGACCCGCCCGCTGTTGACCGCGTCATACAAGGCGCCGTGGCCGCGGCGATGCCCCGGCGCCAGCGACAGTGCGGCCAGGTTCCTGACCGGGCCGCCGGCGCACAGCACCGCGTCGGCCAGCTCGGACAGCTCATCAGCCCGGGCGGTCAGGCAGGCATGGAACTCGCGGCGGAACCACGACAGTACGGCGAGTGACTCGACATCAGCGGCACCATCTTGCAAGCTGTCCATCACGGCCTTCGCTGGTGATCTTTGTCCTTTGGCGAGAACAAATGATCACGCGAAGGCCGTACTCACGCACCGCGACACGCCGGGCCACCCGGCAAAAGCCACGCGAAACGCCCAGGTCACAGCCGTGGAGGTTAAAGAACAAGCTTAGTGAGTGTTTGATAATTCGGGTCATGCGGCTACGGCCAGAGTCACAGGCATGACGGCCCGGGCTGGCTGGGCGGCCGGTAGCTGGCGGGCGAGCCGCCGGGCCATAAGTGCGATCATCGCCCATTTGATCATGGCTTCGTGGTGTTCGGGCAGGCGCTCGTAGTCGCGGACGCAGCGGCGGTGCTTGCTGATCCAGGCGAAGGTGCGCTCCACGACCCAGCGGCGGGGCAGCACCTGGAAGGTGTGCGGGTCGTGCTTGCGGACGACCTCGACGGCCAGGCGCAAGGTGGCGGCGGCCCAGTCGGTGAGCTTGCGGGTGTAGCCGGCATCGGCCCAGGCCAGGCGGATGCCGCGGTGAGCGGCGCGCAGCCGCCACAGCAGCGGCCGGGCACCGTCGCGGTCCTGGACGCTGGCGGGGGTGGCCACGACGGCCAGCAGTAGCCCGAGGGTGTCTACGGCCAGGTGGCGCTTGCGGCCGTTGACCTTCTTGGCGTTGTCCCAGCCCCGGCTAGCGCGGGAGACGGTATCAGCGGCCCTCACCGACTGGGAGTCGATCACCGCCGCCGACGGCGCCGGGCCGCGCCCGGCGGCCACCCTCGCCTGGGAGCGCAGCGCGTCATGCACCGCATCGAGGGTCCCGTCGGCCCGCCAGCGCGCGAAGTACCCGTAGACCGTCCGCCAGGGCGGGTACTCGCTGGGCAGGTACCGCCAGGCGCACCCGGTCCGGACCACATACAAGATGGCCTCCACGATCACCCGCCGCGGCCAGGCCGCCGGCCGGCCCCGGCCGCCGGGTAACGGCGCAGGCAGCAACGGGGCGATCACCGCCCACTGGCGATCTGTAAGGTCCGAGGGGTAGCGCCTGGCCAGCTGCCCGCCCATAGGCTGAGCAGGCGCGGGCCCTGTTGCTTTCCTGATCGTCACAAATCGGGATCATGGGGCCCGCGCCCCCACGGCCGCACCCGAACCCCGCAACCCGCACACCCGCCGGCTGATTTATCAAACACTCACCTAGTAGTACTTTGTTAAGTATGGAAAACCTGTCTTCCGCGGTTACGCGGTTCCTCGTATTGTCATGCCGGGATGACCCCTGAGCAGGTCGCGGTGGTCCGGCCCCGGCTGGCGGAGTTCACTTCCAGCATGCTGGGCGGGCTGGCGCGCAGCGACCAGCGGGCGGCCGGGGAGCTGTACGTGCGTGGCCTGCTGACGGATGGGCGGCGCAAGTCGATGCAGCCGATGGCGGCGCGGCTGGGGGTCGACCATCAGCGGCTGCAGCAGTTCATCACGTCCTCGACCTGGGATTACGCCATGGTGCGGCGGAATGTCGCGCGGTGGTTCGCGGCCAGCTGGCCGGTGGAGGCGCTGGTGATCGATGACACCGGGTTCGCCAAGGACGGGGCCGCGTCGCCGTGCGTGGCCCGGCAGTACTCCGGGACGCTGGGCAAGATCGGGAACTGCCAGATCGGGGTCAGCGTGCACCTGGTGGGCGAGCGGGCCTCGTGCGCGGCGGACTGGCGGCTTTTCTGCCCGGAAAGCTGGGATGACGCCAAGCTGGATGACCCGGTCGCCGCCGCGCGGGCCAGGCGCCGCCGGGAGCGGGCCCGCATCCCTGATGAGGTGCGGCATACCGAGAAGTGGCGGCTGGCCCTGGAGATGATCGACGAGATGACCGGGCCGGGCGGCTGGGGCGTGCTGGACCAGGTCACGGCTGCCGGTGGCGGGCCGCCGGTGGCGGTGGCCGATGCGGGCTATGGCGATAACACCACCTTCCGGCTGGAACTGGCCGCCCGCGGCTGGCCGTACGTGCTGGCGGTCAAGGGCACCACCAGCGCGTATGCGGGCGATGCGCAGCCGGTGACGCGAGCCCGCGGCGGCGGGCCCGGCCGCCCGCCCAGGCCGGCTTACCCGCAGCCGGCAGCGAACCTGCGCCAGCTCGCGCTCGCCCACGCCGCCAGCATCCAGCAGGTGACCTGGCGGCAGGGCACCAAGGCCACCAAGGGCAACCCCACTGCGGTCATGACCAGCTGGTTCCTGGCCATCCGGGTCCGCCCCGCCAACCGGGACATCCCCCGCGCGGACGACGGCAGCCTTCCGGACTGCTGGCTGCTGGCCGAATGGCCCGCCGAGACCGATGAGCCTGCCGATTACTGGCTGTCCACCCTCCCGCCAGATACCCCCATCGCCGAACTGGTCCGCCTGGCCAAGATCCGGTGGCGGATCGAGCACGACTACCGCGAGCTGAAAACCGGCCTCGGCCTGGGCCACTTCGAGGGCCGCTCGTTCACCGGCTGGCACCGCCATGTCACTCTCGCCGCCCTCGCCCAGGCCTTCTGCACCATGCTCAGAACCGACCCAAAAGTCCCTGCGCCGGGATGACCCTCTACCAGGTCCTGCACGAACTGCAGATCGTGCTCGCCCTCATCCTCGGCGCCTGCCCCCTGTGCTGCCAGCCCTTAACCCTTGACCGGCTCGCCGCCGCCCTCGCCGCAACCTAACAAAGTACTACTAGGCACCGGCGCCTTGTTGCTGGCTTCTGGCTGGTGCTGGCGCTCACCGGGATGGCTTTCGCGAACAGGGGAGCCAAGGCGCTCAGCCAGCAGTACTCGGTCCCAGGCCACGAGAGCTACCAGACCAACACCGCGATCAGCCGTAGCTTCGGTAACGGCGGCAACAGCGCCCCGGTGGTCGCTGTGGTCAGCCTGCCCGCCGGGACGAGCGCCGGCTCGCCAGCCGTCACGGCGGGTTTGCGCGGCATCGCGGTGCGCATTGAGCGCGCGGTGCCGCACGTGCGGGTTGCGTCGTTCGCATCAACCGGTGATCGTGCATTCGTTTCGCGTGACGGCCGCACCACGTTCGTGGTCGCCTACCCGCCGCCCGAAGCGGGCAGCTACGGCCAGAGCCCGAAGGCCGTCAAGGCGGCCCGAACCGCGCTGCATGGCCTGACCGTCGTCGGCGCCCCGGTGCACCTGACCGGCCTGGGCGCGCTGAATTCCTCAACCGGGCAACACAGCGGCCTCGGCGCGCTCGCCGAAGGGCTGACCGGCGCGCTCGGCGCGCTGATCGTGCTTGCCTTCGTCTTCGCGTCCTTCCTGGCCATCGTCCCGTTCCTGACCGCGCTGGTCTCGATCATGACCAGTTTCCTGGTGGTCTGGGGCCTGGCCACCGTGACACCGATCTCCTCGATCGTCGAGTTCCTGATCGCCCTGGTTGGCCTCGGCATCGCGATCGACTACACGCTGCTGATCGTGGTGCGCTGGCGCGAGGAGCGGGCCCGCGGCCACCGCGGCGACGACGCAATCGTCCATGCGATGCAAACAGCCGGGCGCGCGGTTGTCTTCAGCGGCATGACGGTCACGCTGGGCCTGCTTGCCTTGGTCGCGCTTCCGGTTCCGTTCCTGCGCAGCGTCGGCTACGGCGGCATGCTGATCCCGGTGCTTAGTGGGTGGCCCCGGAAGTTCGTCGGGGGTTGAGTTGCGGGTCACGGGTCTGGCTCGTGACTGAGCCCGGCGAGGTGGATCGTGCAGGCGGTGTCGAGGGCCTCTTGAGGGGTGCCGGCGGGCAGTCCGGTGAGCAGGACGGCGTCTTGGTAGCGGTCGTGGGCGGCGGAGTAGATCGCGAAGCCGAAGGAGTGGGCTGAGCCGCCGTAGCGCAGCCGGCATAGCCGGATCTGCTCGCCGTCTGCCAGGACGCCGGTGATGTAGGCGAAGGCGGCGCGGTAGGTGACCTCGACCTTTTTGAGCTGGGGCCAGTGTGCTTCGGCGTGGTCGAGCAGCCGTAGCGTGACCGAGCTTTTGGTGGAGGCAGGGATGGCGGGCATGGCCTCATTGTGCCGCGCGGCAGCTCCCGGCCCGGTTATGATCCCCGGCCGGGGAGCGGCTCAGCATTCCTGTGATTGCCCGGGAGCCGCCGATGCCGGCATTCCGCGCCGTGCCGGTCACGCTGACCGCCGCCGAGCGCAAGACCTTGAAGAAGCGGGCCGGGGGAGCCAAGACGGCCTGGCGGGACCGGCAGCGGGCCCAGATCGTGCTGCTGGCCGCCCGGCGCTGGCCGACGGCGGCGATCGCCCGCCGCCTGGGCATTACCCAGGACACGGCCCGCAAGTGGCGTGCCCGGTTCGCCGCCCGGGGCCTGGAGGGGCTGGCCGATGCGCCCCGGTGCGGGCGGCCGCGGCGGATCAGCGCGGCTGAGCGGGCCGCGATCTGCTCGCTGGCCTGCCAGCTTCCCGCCGATACCGGGGTGCCGCTGTCCCGCTGGACCGGGCCGGAGCTGGCCGCCGAGCTCGCCAGCCGCGGCCTGACCGGGCCGGTCTCGGCATCGTCGGTGCTGCGGATCCTGGCCGAGCACCCGATCAAGCCCTGGCAATACCGGTCCTGGATCTTCCCCCGCGACCCGCAGTTCGCCGCCAAGGCGAAGGTGATCGTGGACCTGTACCAGGGCTACTACCAGGGTAAACGGCTACGGCCTGGCGACCGGATCGTCTCGGTGGACGCCAAGCCCTCCATCCAGGCCCGTGGCCGCCGCCACCGGCCCGCCCCGCCCGGGCCCGGGCAGCCGGCGCGCGTCGAGCACGAATACCAGCGCAACGGCGCCCTGGCCCTGCTGGCCGCCCTGGACGTGCACACCGGCACGGTGCCCGCCGCCGCCACCCCGCCCACCACCGGGATCGCCCCGTTCATGGCGGTGATGGGCCAGGTCATGACCCAGCAGCCTTACAAGGATGCGCCCCGCGTGTTCGTCATCGTGGACAACGGCTCCGACCACCGCGGCAAGAAGGCGGCCCGGCGGCTGCGCGCCGCCTACCCGAACGCCATCATGATCCACACGCCGGTCCACGCGTCCTGGCTGAACCAGATCCCCGTTAACCGGCTCTCGGCCCCTGGCGACACGCCCGGATTGCCTGAGATCCCACGCCTGGGTGCTTATGGGGGCCCAGACTCAGGGCCAGGCGTGTGGGGGTGGGGCTATGCGGGGGAATGTGGTCCTGGCCAGCGATGGTCACCGTGTCGAGGGGTGCGGGGCGGATGGTGAGCTGGTCAACGGGTTCCTTGCGCATCTGGGGTCGCGGGCGTTCTCGCCGGCCACGGTGCGGGCTTATGCCTATGACCTGCTGAACTTCCTGCGGTTCCTGGCCGGGCGGAATGCCCGGCTGGCCGATGTCGTGGCGATGGACTTGTTCGACTACCTGGGCTGGCAGCAGCGCCCGGTGAGCACGGCGGGGCGGCCGGTGGTCCGGCTGGGTGCCAGGCGCGGGGCGATGCCGGCCACGATGAACCGGCGGATCGCCGCCGTCCGGGGGCTGTTCGAGTTCGCGGTGATGACCGGGGGGCGCGCGGACAATCCGGTGCCGGCGGCGCGGCGGGCCAGCGGGCTGCGGGCCAGCCGCCGCGGCCTGCTGGGGCATATCGGCCCGGGCCGGCCCCGCAGCGGCGGGCGGCTGGTGCGCCAGCCGCGGCGGCTGCCCGAGGCGCTGGAGCCGGAGGATGTCGCGGTGTTCCTGGCGGACCTGCGGACTTTCCGGGACCGGGCGATCACGCTGCTGATGCTGGTGGGCGGGCTGCGCGCTGCCGAGGTCCGGTCGCTGCGGCTGGCCGATGCGGACATGGGGCTGCGCCGGGTGCGGGTCACCGGGAAGGGCGGCAAGGAGCGTGTCGTCCCGGTGGATGGCGCGTTCTTCGCCGAGCTGGCCGCCTACCTGCGCGAGGAACGGCCCGCCAGGTGCCGCACGGCGGAGTGCTTCGTGGTGCTGCGCGGCCCGACCGCCGGGCAGCCGCTGACCGAGGCCGGGCTGCGGCGGGTCTTCCGCGTCCACCGGCTGAGCTCGGGGGCGCTGCGGGTGCGGCCGCACCGGCTGCGCCACACCTATGGCACAGAGCTCGCCTCGGCCGGCATTGACCTGCTGGCGCTGCGGGCGCTGATGGGCCACGCCAGCCCGGAGACCACTGCCGCCTACGTGCACTTGTCGCCGGAGACGCTGGCGGCTGAGTACGCGCGGGCCAGGGCAGCGACCCGGTGAGCCTGCCCGCCGCTGTCACCCTGCGCCGCCGGGGGGCACCGGATCTGCTGGTCACCTACGCTGACGCGCTCGCAGCACTGCCGATCGGCCCGGACGCCCGGCGGATCCGGCGCAACGCCGCCGGGCGCCTGCTGGCGGCCTATCCGCAGCTGGCGGCGTGGATGAGCCGGCCGGCTCCGGCGCGGGTGGCCGACCTCAAGCGCACCGGGGCGTGGCTCTTCCTGGCCTGGTGTTTCACCGAGGAGCACCTCATCCCTGATCTGGATCTGCTGCTGGCGAAGAACCCCGGCGGCCTTTACCGGCAGTGGGCCGCCCGGCATCCCGGTGACGTGCAGCAGGTCACCGGGGTGGCGCAGCGGTTCGGGTGGAGCGCGAACTGGACCCGCGATGTCTCCCGCGGCGGGCTCGCCCTGCTCTGCCTGACCGCAGGCAAGACCCTCAGCCAGCTTGACGACGGCGACTTCGCCGTCTTCGCCGAGGCCCTCGCGGAGGCGCCCAGCGCAGGCCATCACACCTGGGTGCACAATTCCTCCCGGGCGTTCAGCCTGCACCAGGCCTGCTATGAGCTGCGGATCTGCCAGGAGCCGCCGCGGATGGCCAGGCCGGGCAAGGCCACCATCACCCAGCGGGTGCAGGCGATCAGCCAGCCCGGCCTCCGCACGGCGGCGCTGCGCTACCTGGCCACTGTCGCTGCCACGCTCCGGCCCGGCACGGTGGGCCTGCGCGCCGACAGCCTGATCGTCTTCGCCGAGTACCTGGCCGCCGCGCACCCGCAGGTCCGCAGCCTGACCCAGCTCACCCGCGCCCACATCGAGGAGTTCCTCGCCTACAACCACAAGCGGCCCTGGCGCGGCCGGGTGGCACGCGACCAGCCCGTATCACCGGCCGTCAGCAAGCGGACCGTCATCGACCTGCGCTGCTTCCTCGACGACCTGGCCCTGTGGGGCTGGGCCGAACGGCCACCGGGGCGGCTGCTGTTCCCCGCCGACATCCCCCGCCTCGACAAGCCGCTGCCCCGCGCCCTGCCACCCGATACCGACCGGGACCTGCTGGCCGCCATCGCAAACCTGCCCGACCCGTTCGCCCGCACCGGGCTGACCTTGCTGCGCGGCACCGGCATCCGCCTCGGCGAGCTGCTCGACCTCGAGCTGGACTGCGTGTGGGACTCGGCCAGCCACGGCAGCTGGCTGAAAGTCCCGCTCGGCAAGCTCGCCACCGAGCGCACCGTGCCGCTCGACGAGCCCACCCTGGCCGCCCTCGACGAGTGGATCGCCCAGCGCGGCCCGCAGCGGGCCCTGCCCCACCCGAGGCTCAGCCGGCCAGCCGACTTCCTGTTCACCGAACGAGGCAAGCGGCCGACCGCCTGGCGGCTGCGCCGCGGGCTGGATGACGCCGCCGCGGCCGCCGGGCTGCGCGGCCGCGACGGGCAGACCCTGCACCCCACCCCGCACCAGCTCCGGCACACATACGCGACAACCCTGGTCAACGCGGGCATGTCGCTGCAGGCTCTGATGGCCCTGCTCGGCCATGTCTCCACCGAGATGACCCTGCGCTATGCGTCGCTGGCCGCACCTGCCATCCGCACCGCCTACGAAGAAGCGATGGGCAAGGCCCGGGCCCGGCTGATGCTGCCCATCGCCCCGGCCGGCCAGCCCATCATCCCCGGCCGGGTCGAATGGCTGCGCGCCGAGATGCTCAAGACCCGGGTCGCGCACGGCTACTGCTCCCGCCAGCTCGCCGCCGAGGCCTGCCCCTACGCCAACGTCTGCGAGCAGTGCGACAACTACGCGCCGCCGAACGCGGCTGGCACACCGAAGTCGCCCGCCACTCACGCGTCATCGCCAGCATCCAGGCCCACCTGCAACGGCTCACACGAAACACCCAAACAGGACACAACGCCTGATTCCATCCCCGAGAGCCGGTTAATAGAGATCTTCTTCTCCATCGTGCAGAAAAAGGTCGTCTCGCCCAACGACTTCGCCAGCACCGCCCAGCTCTCCGCCACCCTGCTGGCCTTCACCGGCCGGTACAACCAGACCGCCCGGCCATTCAACTGGAAATTCACCGCCGCAGACCTCGCCCGGCTCCTCGAACGGATCAGCGCCCGCGAAGAACCTCCCGGCAAGCCGGCCAGCCTGCCAGGCCGCCTGATGACCCCCGGCGAACCTACCCGGCCACCCGCTAAGATCCCCCGCTGCAGCCCTTCACGCCGTGGCGGTGACTGTGATCAACCCGTCGGCGTCCCGGCGGAGGGCCGCGGCCAGCTCGCCACGTGCTGCCTCGGGGACCCCGTCCGGGAGGTTGCCACCACTCGCGGCCAGGTCGGCGGCGTTGCCGAGGTACCTGGCGGCACGGCGCAGCAACGCGGGCGGGAACATGGCCTGTGCCGAATTCCCGGCCTGGCTTGACGCGGCCCCGGCGGTGATCTGCCCGAATCCCGACAGCATCTGCCCGTAAGTGGCGACCACGCCGCCAAGGCGATCAGATGGCTCGTTCGCCGCCCGGACCTGCATTGCCTCGGCCAGCGCGGCAACGATGATCCCGACAAAGACAAGCGGCACCGGGACCGTCCTTGGCACCTCCAGCAGGTCGGCGCCCGGCTGCTCGGCGGCGAACTCGAACAGCATCCGCCGCGCCATGTCCCTGACTGTCTCCTCGTCCAGGTACTTGCGGGCGGTCGGCGCGGTGACCCGCATGAGGGCTGCTACAGCGCGGACCCGGTCGGTGATCAGCTCACCGGCACGTTGCCGGTCAAGGTCCATGCCAGACGCAGCGAGTTCCTCCAGGAGCGCGTCGACCTTCTGGTCGAGCCAGGTACGTCTCGGCACGCTGGAAGTCTCCCACTCATCCCGCCACGGAACTCGGGCTTGAGACCGCCGCACCTTGATCGACCCCCGACGAACTTACGGGGCCACCCACTTAGTGTCGCTGTCACGGTCACACTGCTCCCGGTCATCCTGGCCACCATCGGCCCGCGGCTCGACTGGCCCCACATCCGCACCGACGACCGCGCCAGCCGGTCCTGGACCCGCTGGGCCAGCTTGGTCGTCCGCCGCCGCTGGGCCGCGGCGGCAACAGCGCTCACCGTGCTCGCGCTGCTGGCCGGCGCGGCGGCCACCCTCACCCTCGGCGCCGCCGACGGCAACCCCAACGTGATCAGCCCAGCCGGCGACGCCAAGACGGGCCTGATCGCCCTCCAGCGGTCAGGCATCGGGCCCGGCGTGCTCACCCCGGTCGAGATCCTCACCCCGCGCACCGACGCGGTCGGCCTGGCCCACGCGCTCGGCCGGCTGCCCGGCATCCAGGGCGCGACCGCCCCGGCCGCTGCCAGCTGGGACCACGGCACCGTATCCATTGTCGACGTCTTCACCCACAACAACACCGGAGCGGCGCTTGCCAGCGTCCAGAAATCCGCGCACGCGTTCGGGTCAGGCATCCGGGTCGGCGGGATCGACGCCCAGAACCGCGACTTCATCTCCGCCGTCTACGGCCACTTCCCGCTCATGATCGCGCTGATCGCGTTCCTGGCCTTCGCCCTGCTCGCCCGCGCCTTCCGCTCGCTGCTGCTGCCCGCCAAGGCCGTTGCGCTCAACATCCTCAGCGTCGCCGCCGCCTGGGGCGCACTCACCTTGATCTGGCAGCACGGCTACGGCTCCCAGGCACTGTGGGGGATTCCCGCGGCCGGCTCCATACCGTCGTGGCTACCGGTGATCGTGTTCGCGTTTTTGTTCGGGCTCTCGATGGACTACGAAGTGTTCATCCTCGCCCGGATGCGCGAGGAATACGACGCGACCGGCTCCACCGACGGCGCCGTCATCCGCGGCACCGGCCGCACCGGCCGCCTGGTCACCAGCGCGGCGCTCATCTTGTTCCTCGCCTTCGTGGCGATGAGCACCGCCCCCAGCACCCTGGTCAAGATGATGGCCACCGGCCTGGGCGCCGGGATCATCCTCGACGCCACGATCATCCGCGCGCTGCTCGTCCCCGCGGCGGTATCCCTCTTCGGCCGCTGGAACTGGACGCTCCCAGCCGCAGCCGCCCGTCTCCTGCGACTTCCACCACCTGCAATCCCGGCCGCTCCACAGCTCGATCAGGCTGCAGGCCGATCAGCTGGGCTGCCTGCCGCCCGCGCCTGAAACGGCCCACGAAGGAGGCGGGGGCGACGCGATCGGGATCGAAACCTGGGTTGGTCAGCATCCCGGCTCCGCGCAGACGCCCGAAACCCCGCGAAGGACAGCAAGCATGCAAGCACCGATGAACAACCTGGCGACGGTCTTGTCTGGCGCGACGCTAGCCATCCAGCGCCTGTTCCAGGCCACCGGAAAATTGGCGTGCTGCCCGCCATGCTCGACCTCGTCCACCCGCGCGCCAGCCAAATCAACGGCTGCAGCGCCAAGAAGGCCAGCGAAACCGGCGGGCGGCTGTTCGCGGTTGCGGCCACCGGGCTGGCCAACCGGCCCGACCCGGTCCCCGGCCGCACTCTGGGACCAGGCCGCCGAGCCCACCCGCAACCGTCTCGACATCACCGCCGGGTCCGCTGGTCCAGTCGATCTGAGCCAAACGCATATGCGGGCCTCGCCTTCGCGATCCGTCTGGATCGCCCGCTGTACCGTGGAAATGACCGAGCACGACCGGCTGCGCGAGATCGCCGAGGGACGCTGGACCGTTCGCCCAGCTATAGCCGGTGATTCCACAGACGCGGCGCTGGCCGGAGGGCTGGCCGTTGCGCAGGCCCCGTACTCGACGACACTGAGTAGGACGCGATCCAGGCCACCAGGAATGCGGCGCCGCGACTCACGCAGCAACCAGGGCCGCCGCGGCTCACGCCGTCACTCACGCAGCAACGCATGCCGCGGTCCTGGCGGCAACCCATGCGGTAGCGTACGCCGCAGCCTCTGTCGCACACTCCGGCACTGCGGGAGGCGGCCACGGCGGGCACTGAACCCAGCAAGCGTGCGATACGGAACCCGGAGCAATAGTCAAGAGTTGTGGTTGGGCGGGTCCTTCAGCAATGCCCGAAGCCTCGTGATCTCGGCCATGAATGCGGCGTTGGCGTCCCAGCGTTCGTCGGCGACTCGATGTAGCGCGGTTGCTGGACGAGGGTTGCGGCGATCATGGTGGAGTGGTCGAAGTCCGGCCAGCGCTCAGCGAGCCCGGTGTCGGGCTCGGTGCTGATGGCCACGAGGTTCATGGCCCAGTCGTCATCGAGGCTTCGACAGGCCGTACGACGCGAGCATCATCGGTAGCACATCGACCGGTCTCGCCTGCTCGACCGCCGGGAACAGACACCATTCGTCACGAACTCTCAGCGGGTCTCAGGCTTCGTCACTGGCCGGACCTTCCATAAACGCGGTGGCGTGATCGGCGGCCCACTGGCGAAACGATCGCGGCGCCGATCCGAGGACGCCGGACACCGTAGAGGTGATGAACGCCGGCCTTCCCATCGTTGCGCCCCACGCGGCGAGCAGCATGTCCACGACCGGGCGCGGCCAGCTTCCCGCCGTCTCGCTCCGGAACTCGTCCGGCGACAGCTCCTCAAATCTGATCCGGCGCCCCACGACGTCACCGATGATGCTCACCTGCCCTGCCTGACTCAGTGACTCGGGGCCGGTGAGGACGTAGTCGCCTCCGGCATGTCCGTCCTGATACAGGGTCCGCGCCGCGACGGCTGCCACGTCGCGGTCATCGACGGGTGCCGTCTCGGCAGCGCCGTAAGGCCACCGGACGACACCGCCGGCGCGAATCGCGGCCGCCCACCAGAACAACGCGTTCGACGCGAACATCCCCGGCCGGATGATCGTCGACTCGAGCCTGGCGGCCGCGATGTACCGCTCAATATCGGCGTGGAGCACCGCCATCGGATTCGGCTGCTGGAAGAAAGGGTGCGGGGCTTGGTGCGGTGAGGAGAGAGAAAGACGACACGCCGCGCGTAAGTGGCGAGACGCCCGACAACTGCCGGAGCACTCGCCGGCGGGGCGGTCCAGACGAGGAAGACGGCACCGGCACCTCGCAGTCCGGCGTCGAGCGATTCGGGCACGGTGAGGTCGCCGGTGACGACTTCGACGTTCGCTGGCAGCGCCGCCGCCGCCTCGGGAGCGGGAGCGGCTGGAGCGGTTGTTGCCCGCGACCGCGCCGAGGCGAGGTGGCCGGTGGCGGGGCCATCGGACGGTGATCAACGGGGTGATCTTCCGTGCCCGGGCAGGGTGTGCGTGGCGGGATCTGCCGGAGTGCTACGGGAACTGGAAGACGGTCTATAACCGGCATCGTCGCTGGTCGCTGGATGGTACGTGGGAAAAGATCCTGGATGGGCTGCGGGCCGGCTGTGATGAGGCTGAGGGCAAGGATTGGACGGTCAGCGCCGACTCGACCATCGCCCGCGCCCACCAGCATGCGGCCGGAGCTCACCGCATTCCAGCCGCTGACGGCCTCTCAGGGGGCCGCATCGAATGACAAGAATTCCGGCGCCGGCCGGGAGGCGCTCGGCCGCTCCCGCGGCGGGCTGAGTACCAAGATTCATCTGGTCGCCGACCGCAGGTGCCGCCCGATCGCGCGGATTCTGTCTCCCGGCCAGCACGGCGACTCGCCACGGTTCATCCCGCTGATGAACGCGATCCGTATCCCGCGTCGTAGGGCAGGGCGGCCCCGCACCCGTCCCGGCCGGGCGATGGGTGACAAGGCCTATTCCTCCCGTGCCAACCGCGCCTACCTACGCCGACGTGGCATCAAGGCGGTCATCCCAGTCAAGGAAGACCAGGCGGCCAACCGCGGCAAGCTCGGCTCCCAGGGCGGCCGCCCGCCGGTGTTCGACCGGGAAACCTACAAGGAACGCAACACCGTGGAGCGCTGTTTCAACAAGCTCCGCCAATTCCGCGCCGTCGCCACCCGCTACGACAAGCGAGAACGCATCTACCAGGGCACCGTCGACGTCGCCTCGATCCGGATCTGGCTCCGCGACCCGGTCACATGACCCGAGGTCCCTGGGAATCACTGAACGGCGCTGATCCGCCTACGGTCCGACGTGAACGCCCCGGCCATTCCCTCCAGGGAATTGCCGGGCCGTAGTTCCCGCCTGCAAGCTCCCGAATGGCGCGAAGGTACCAGCCTTATGGGGAAGCCATGACCAACATCAACCCGCAGGACCTAGCCGACCGCTACATCGCCTTGTGGACTGAGCCAGATGCCGCGCTACGGCGCAAAGCCATCCAGCACCTGTGGCGGGGGACGGCGCCCATGTCCTTCAGCCGCCCGTGGAGATCCGGGAGGCTGCCACGGCGTTGGGTTTGAACTCCACCACTTTGGAAGCCCACGGGTACGGCGCGCTCGAGGCCCGGGTGACCCGAAGCTATGAGCGGTTCGTCGGCCCCGGGCAGTATACTTTCCGGCCGGGGGACGACGCATTTCGCCTCCGCAACGTCGTCAAGTTCACCCGGGAGACGGTGCCCACCGACGGCGGCGAGCCGGTCGGCGGCGGTCTGGAAGTCCTCGCCCTGGACGACGACGGCCGTATCAAGATCGATTACATGTTCCCCGGACCCTGACCCGACGGTCTTGGCCCACCCCAAACAGGAAAAATCCGAGGCCAGCCACGGGCGGCCTGACCGTCCGAAACGAGCAGACCGCCAAGGGCCCCACCCAACGGGCGACCGGCACAGCGGCTGCTGCGTCAGGACGGCCTCGAGTTCCGGTGAGTACGCCGGGCGGCCGTAACGGTAGTGGGGCAGCAGAGCCGAGGTAGATGGTCAGGTCATACGGCACCGCACCAGTATCCCTGGTCCACAACCCACTGTGACAGCGTGCTTCGGCTGGTAGTGGCGGTTGGCTGCCTGATCGGGGCCGATGATGAACCAGCGGCAACCACGCTGGTGGCGCAGGTGCCGGACCTAGCGGACTCCGCGCAGCGGGGGGCACGTGGCCCGGTGGCTACACGATCTCTACCCAGGGCAAGGCGAGGCGGGTGGGGAGAGGGAATGGATCGGGGCGCTGCGTCCCGATCGGGTCGCTGAGCATCTGGTCGTCAGTGAACTGGCGCAGCGGCCGGATCTGATACCGGCCTTGTTCACCGGACTGAGTGAGCGCCGTGCCGGCTGGGCGCTCGCCACGCTCACCCGTGGCACACTGACCCGCCTGGAAGCAGCGGGCCTGCTGCGGAGGGCGCTGAGTGCAGACTTTGAGCATCTGGCCGTTCCGGCGTTGGCGGCAGCGATCGAAACCAGCCCTATGCTGGGCGACCTGCTCGGCGACATGCTGAAACTCAGCCGGTGGCGGTAGGTGGCTCGTTAGCTTGAGTAACCACCTGGGTGGTCTGGGGCGGCGGGAGGAGACCGGCGGCAGCACCAGCGACTTCGTCTGGCAGCCCAGCCAGATCTCGGACGGCTACCCGGCGACCCCCGGTGGCCAGCTCTCGCTCGTCAGCGACGAGCTGCCCATCCTCGCGCACGTGCCGGGCGGGTTCGGCATGGCCTGTTCTACCGGTCACCGGACTGGATCCCCGGCGTGGGCTGGGAACCCGGGGACGGTGTGGGGTAGCCCAACGTCAACCTGACGCTGTTCGACTTCCAGGGCGCCGCGCTGACGTCCATCGGCATCTTCCAGAACCCGGCGCGGTCTGCGCCAGCTACAACCCGTGGAACGCCCCGTGCATCATCGGCTCGTGACCTCGCGGGAGCCCCGGTCGGCCACGTAGAGGGAGATCAGCGAGCAGATCAGCGCCACGCCGGTCAGCATAGCCATCGCCGCCGATGTGCTGTCACGGCCAGAGTCCACGAACGACGCGCCGGAGGAAGCCGCGCCGAGCACTGCCAGGAGGAACACCGCGGACAGCACGATCAGGGCGCGGTTGCGGGACAGAACCGACCTTGCGACCAGGCTGATGGACCCGAGCACGAGCAGCAGGCCCAGCCCGGCGTGTATGCCGAGCGCCACCGGGCCGTTCGCCAGTGCCCGGCCGATCGCGGCCAGGAAGCCGCCGCCCTGATCGTCTGCTGGCACCGTGACATAGAGGTTCACCCATGCGCCCAGCGCGTACTGGACAACCACGCCAATCCCCATGCCCAGGGCTGTCCGCCGCGCCATCTCCAGGTGGGCAGCCCTGGCGCCGCTGCGCACTTCAGTGGAACCCGCGTCGAGCATCGTCGCCACCTCCGGTGCGAGAACTAATTTCCATGCCTTGCTAGGCTGGCCGTTCAGCGGTGGCCAGCGCCTCGCCGCGCTTGGCCTGCAGCAGCTGCTGGCGCTTTTTATCCTTGACCCACCATGAGGACGAGCCGGGCTTGCGTGCCTCGTCCGCCAGCTGCTTCACGGCGCCTTTGCAGAAGGACTCCTTGAGCATGGCGCCTGGACGGCCGCCGACGTAGAGCCTTATCGCGGCGTCGTTGCTATGGGAGACCTGGAAGACGGCGGCGCGACGGCCCAGGCTGATGCACTGGCCGTAGAACCCCACGAGGATGGGCGCGGGCTGCTCACCGGCGATCCGGCTGAGCACCGTGTCGGCGGCCAGCGGGCCCAGCTGAATCGCGGCCTGGCAGCTCATTCGGAACGGCAGGTCCGACGGTGCCGCCGAATCCCCGGCCGCGACGATGCGCACGTCGTCCACGCTCGTCAACGTCTCGTCGGTGAGCAGTCGGCCCAAGGCGTCGGTGCTCAACCCGCTGCGCGCGGCCAGATCCGGCGCCACGAACCCGGCGGTCCAGATGGTCACCGCGCTCGGCAACTCGCGGCCGTCACCAAGCCGCACGGCATCGCGAGTCACCGCCGTCACCGTCGCGCCGGGGCCTTCGAGCACGGTCACACCGAGCTTGGCCAGCCGCCCGGCAACCGACCGTCGGCCCCGCGGATGCAGGTACGGGCCGAGCACCCTGCCGCAGACCAGCGTCACGGTGCGGCCCAGCTCCGCCAGCTCGGCGGCGGTCTCGATGCCTTGCGGACCGGCTCCGACCACCGTCAGTGCGGCCGTTGCGGGCACGGCATCGAGGACCGACCGCAGCCGCTGCGCCGCCTCCAGCGCGGCAACCGGGTAGGCGAACTCGGCCGCTCCGGGCACACGCCAGCCGTCGCTGACACTGCCCACCGCGTAGATCAGGTAGTCGTAGCCGACCGTGCCACCGGTCGCCAGCGCCACGCCGCGCTCGGCCGCGTCAATCCGTGTCACGGTATCGACCACCAGCCGGACGCCGCCGGCCAGGATCTCCCGGTAGCCGACGACCGCGTCGTAGGACCCGCCCACCAGCTGGTGCAGGCGGATCCGCTCGACGAACGCCGGGCGCGCGTTGATCAGCGTCACCGTCACGTCGTCGCGCCGCGTCAGGCGATTGGCCGCCAAGACGCCGGCGTACCCGCCGCCGATCACGACCACATCGGTGTTCTCAGGCATCGTATCTCCTTCGTTTCTAGGGCTTAGCGGGCGTGGTGCAAGTCCCAGGCGGCCAGATAGGCCAGCGCGCCCCGGCGTTCGTACTCGGGCTCGACCCGCATCACCCGGGCCGGTGGCAGGGTCGGGTGGCACCGGCAGCGGGCCTGAATCGAGGTCTTCTCATCGGCGCTGACGACGTACTCACCTGCGCCCAGCGGCGCACCGTCACAGACGCGCTGGTACATGTCCAACACCACGGTGGCCTTAGCGGCAAACCCCGGATCGCGGGGAAAGATCCACAAGTGGTGGTGCCACGGCCTGATCGGATCCCCGGCCAGCCAGCGCCACATCGTGGCGGTCGAGGCCTGGCTGGCCAGCAGCTCGGCGGGCAGCCGACCGCGGCCAGGCACGGCACCAGCCTGCTTGCCGATCGCTCCGGTCGCACCAGCCACCACCATTCTCACCAGTGGCTCCTCGGTCGAGGGATCATCTACACCTTTACGACGAGACGGCCGCCCCGGCTGTGACACCTCCGAACACCCCAGCACGGGAACGGCCTCGGCCCATAGGTATGCGTGAATAGCAATGCTTGCCATACACGCACGGTGCCGTCGTTGCCGCCGCTGGCCAGCAGCTTGCCGGCAGGACTGAACACCCACCACGAATATGGCGTTCAGGGCGCCGGTCTGGAGGGGCGCGCCGATGGGCTGGCCGGTGGCCGGATTCCACCCCGCAAGGTGCCGTCCCCTGCGCCGGTGACCAGCAGCTTGCCGTCGGGGCTGAACGCCACCGCGGACACGCTGGTATCAGGGCCGAAGCCGGTCTGGAGGGGCGCGCGGACGGAACGGTCGGCCATGTGCACCAGCACCCAGCGCAGTGAACCGCGGCGCTGACCGCCCCACCCAGAATGCGTCTGGCCCAGCGCCGCATCCTCGCTCTGCTTGAGCAGCGCCTTCAAGATGCCGCGGGACCGGTTGACCCGCTCGGCCCGCAAGCCCACAGATCGTCGCGTGCTGGGGCTCGGAGGTGTCACAGCCGGGGCGGCCGTCTCGTCGTAAAGTTGTAGATGATCCCTCGACCGAGGAGCCACTGGTGAGAATGGTGGTGGCTGGTGCGACCGGAGCGATCGGCAAGCAGCTGGTGCCGCGCCTGGTTGCCGCGGGCCACGTGGTGCATGGCATGACGCGCAGCGAGTCAAAGCAGGCGATGCTCGGCGAGCTGGGCGCTGTGCCGGTGGTCGCGGACGCGCTTGATCCCGATCAGGTCGCGCAGGCCGTGGCGCGGACGAGGCCGGATGTGATCGTCCATCCAAGCTGGCGGCAGGGGTTCGCGACGTGAGTCCGCGGGAGGAACTGCTCCAGGAGCTGCAGCCGGTCGCGTTCGCGATCGCCTACCAGATGCTCGGCAGCGTCTCCGATGCCGAGGACGTGGTGCAGGAAGCGCTGCTGCGGGTGCATCAGGCGCTGGAGGGCGGCGAGCAGATCGCATCGCCGCGCGGGTTCGTGGCCACCGTGACCACCCGGCTGGCGATCGACGAGCTGCGCTCCGCGCGCGCCCGGCGCGAGGAATACGTGGGCCAGTGGCTGCCGGAGCCGATCATCACCGACGGCCACGATGATCCGGCCCGGCACGCGGAGATGGCCGATTCGCTGTCGCTGGCGCTGCTGGTGCTGCTGGAGAGCCTCTCGCCGGAGCAGCGAGCGGTCCTGGTGCTTCACGATGTGTTCGACTACGGGTATCCGGAGATCGCGGCGATCGTCGGCAAGAGCGAGGACAACGTCCGTCAGCTCGTGACGCGAGCGCGACGCCACGTCCAGCAGCGGCGGCCCCGCTTCCAAACCACCCGCGAGCAGCGCGACGAGCTGGCACGACGGTTCTTTCAGGCCGCCGAGCAAGGCGATCTCGCTGGGCTCGAGGCGCTGCTCGCCCACGACGTGGAGCTGACCGGCGACGGCGGCGGCAAGGTTCCTGCCTTGGCGCGCACGCTGCGCGGGCGCAGCCGCGTCGCGCGCACGCTGATCGACTGGGCCCGCCTGGGCGCCCGCGCTCCGGGCGCGTCGTTGCGCCTGGTCGAGGTCAACGGCGGCCCGGGTGCGCTCTATCTTGACGCACAACAGCGGCTGATCGCCGTGGTGGCGCTCGAGATCGCCGGCGGTCAAATCACCAGCATCAGCGCGATCGTCAACCCCGACAAGCTGACGCACCTCGGGCCGGTCGCCGACGTCAGATCGCTACGGGGGCAGGTGAGATGAACTCCGGCGCTGTGGCGCCTCGGCCCGCCGCCCTGATCCCCTTGCTCCGCCAAGCAAACGCCCGCCCTTCACCCAGCGACGCCAATCGTGGACCGTCTACCAGTACCCACAGCACTCCGGCAGATCCCGCCACCGGCCACCTCGCCTCGGCGCGGTCGCGGGCAACAACCGCTCCAGCCGCTCCCGCTCCTCGTCAGACAGATCATGACGATTCAGCCGCTCACCCACACCCAAACGGTCTACCAGTACCCCTCGATCAAGATCCACGGGACACGCCCTAGCAGGCCGACTACGGCGCGCCCAACCCGGCCGGTCGCTCCGGTGACGAGCACCGGAGGCACTCGCGTCCGTGTCATGAGGACCCCGGCGTCGTCTGTGGCAGGTGCACGGAGTGAATCATGCCATCTTCCCGGGAGCGGATGAAGATCATTACGCGGCGTTGCTGACGGGCTGATTCGAGGCGGCGGGCGACTGAACAGGGGTGTCGTCGGCGGCTTGGGTGGCCTCGAGTACGGGGTCGCGTTCAACGAGCTTGCCGCATTCGAAGCGGGCCCCGGCGCGGACGAGCGCGACGAGGCGGGGTGCGTTGACGGCGCGCCAGCGTTCCTGGGCGGCGTCGATCAGCTTGAATGCCATGGCGATCCCGGCGGCCGTGGAGCCGGTGATCAGTTCCTTGCGGCCATCGGCGCGCACCCGATCAGCACCAGCAGACACAGCCGTTCCTCGTCCAGGCGGACGTTGACGTGCACGCCGTCGGCCCAGCAGTACACGTAGTCCACCCCGCTTAGGTCGCGGGCCTGGAAGGCCCTGGCCTCCTCCTGCCACTGGGTGGTCAGCCGGGTCACCGTGGCCGCGGACAGGCCCGCCGAGGTGCCCAGGAACTGCTCCAGCCCGGGAGCGAAGTCGTTGCCGGACAGGCCATGCAGGTACAACAGCGGCAGCACGTCGGGCACCTTCGGGGACTTACGGCACCACGGCGGCAAGATCGCCGAGGTGAACGGCTTCCGCTGCCCAGTCGCCTCATCGACCGCTTGTCGTTCACCCGCGGCGCGACCACCTCCACCGTCCCCGCACCAGTGGCCAACTGCCGTGGCTGGGCGTGCCCGTTACGGACCACCAGCCGCCGGCCCTGCTCGTGATGGCGCTCACCGAGCGGTCCTGCGCCCGACCTTGCGGCCTGATGTTGTCCCGCCCTGCGCATGCGGGCTGGCCTGGGCAGACAGAATGCCCTGGACGGGACTGACAGGGTCCTAGACAAGATGTGCGGTGAGCCGCATCGGCCTGGCCCGCTTTACCGGGGAGGCCGGTAACTCGGGCGCGGCCCGGGACCTGTTCGCCGCGCTGGTGCCCGCGCCTTGGTATATCCTTCCTCCAGCAGGCGAATCGCATCGATGCGTTCATCTTTGCTGGAGCGCCGTCCCTTGCGTGCCACAAAGTCATTTTAGCACGAATAACCAGAACCTCCAAAAACTTACGTTCTGGTTGGTAACGGCTCACGGTCCAAATCATCTCCCGCTTGCAGGGGGCGCCTGGTCCGTGCCAGGGGTGCGGCCGGTCACGTACATGGTCCTCGGCGCTGGTCCGCCGCTCCGGGCAGGCTTGGAGTTCGTACCGGTCCTGCGCTCTGGGCCGGTCCCGATCTTCTGACGGGTGTTCCGGTTGGTCCCGGTGCCAGTCGTGGACCTACCTCTCCTTAAGTCGCCGCGCGCTGCGACCCCATCACCGCCGGGCAGCAGGGCGGCCACGAGGAGGCGCTCAGCGGCTCACGCCCCGCCATCCCCTGCCTTGCCTGGCTGCTGGGCGGCTGTGACGCCAGCCAGCGAGCCGGGGTCGTCAACATCCCACCACCGCCGCGCGGGACTCGGTCAGCAAGTACAAGGTGTCGCGGGAGGCGGCGAACACGGCCGGGCTGAACGCTGGCAGCAGCGAGGATCGCGGTGTCACCCAGGCCATGATCTCCTCGTCGTGCAGGCACGACGCGGCCGTCCGGGCGGTCTGGTAGATGCCGTCCCGGGTCTCGGGTGCACCGTTCTGCGCGCCGCGCAACGAAGATCCCAGCACCCGGAACCCGGCGCGTCCAGCAGTTCCGCCGGGGTCGGGGAGGCGGTGTCATCCAGCCACCGCGCCACGTCCCGCAGGGACCGGCCAGAGGCGGCCGCGGCCAGGAACAGTGCGCACAACAGTTCCTGCGCGGCTGGCCCCCACAGATCCCGTTGCCGCCCGTCTGCGACGGTGAGCACGAAGTGGACCGCCAGCCGGTGGGCGGACTCGACGCTGGCCAGCCCGCGCAGCGGGTCCCACCACCATTGCTGCGGCTGGCAGGCGATCCGCCGGGGATCGAAGAGCCAGGCGGTGCCGCCGCGTCCGGCCCGCAGCGCCGCGGTGGCGGCCCACAGGAGCGGCACAGCCAGCCATGCGATTGAGAGCCGCGACGGTGGGCGCGCAGATCGCCCGCATCTGGGCTCCTCACGATCGCGCCGTCAACAGCTTGGTGAGCCGCGCAGATCGGCGGGACTGCGCGCGCACTGGCTCCGCGATCACGTAGCGGACTGTGATCGGTGCCGGGGTCGCCTCTGAACTCGCAGCTGACAGGTCGCTCCGCGGACCCGGCATTAGGGCATGAGCTTCCCGGGCAGCCTGCCCTGCGGACCTGCTGCCGCCGGAGGTGGCGGACGGTGAGATCACCGCTACCGGAGAGCGGTTCAGCCGATGTCCCGGCCGTTCACGGTCAGCATCACGTCGATGTTGCCCCGGGTGGCATTGGAGTA
>WNGE01001769.1_pt1 | contig 27102 bp, 23 predicted proteins | sample 5400651 | NCBI WGS metagenome assembly WNGE01 (sample SAMN13153370, study PRJNA577476) | soil metagenome | isolation source: 60 cm soil or saprolite under grassland replicate 2 | place: USA:California | collected 2016-06-15 | reverse complement strand
GGATTTGTCCCCAACGCGTGGTGGCCGGCGAAGAGGATATACTTCCCGTTCGCGTAATGGTGAACCGCCGGCTGGTAGGTCGAGCGCGCCTGGAGGTCGTTGGTACCGACTAGTTGCATGTTCTTGTGCTCAGCGGCATGGGCGAGTTTGTCTCCCTGTGATGGCTGTTGCGAGGCTGCCAGCGCTAAGCCGGCACCCCAAGTGAGTAAGGCAACGGCCATGCATGTAACCATTGAAACGACGCTGTCTAATAGCTTCTTCATGTTAGCCTCCTGTTTCATTCTCGTTGTTTCTTGACCTGCTCCTACCTTCCACGTCAATAGGTGTCCCCCACAGCGCTATGACGAGTTTTCAGCTCTTGTCAAATGAATTGTTTTGATACTATGATTCGTTTTTCCGATGGATGTTTCGACTGATTTTCTTAGGACTTTCTTGGCGGTGTGTGAATGCAAAAGTTTCACGCGCGCGACCGCTAGAGTGCACAAGTCCCAAGCTGCGATTAGTACGCAAATCGCCAAGCTTGAAGAGCAAGCCGGTTCGAAGTTCATAGATCGCTCCCAGCGACAATTCAGGCTCACGCAGGAAGGAGAACTATTTCTCAATTTTGCGCGCGAGATCGTCGCCAAGACCAACGCCGCGCAACAATCAATACAGGCGCTACACAATGGACTTAGGGAGGAGGTGCGGATCGGCACGACGAGATCGGTTGGGATTTACATTTTACCCGACGTGATCAGCAGCATTGCCAAAAATTTTCCTAATCTGAAAATCTCCTTGCTGACGCAGGGCCGAACGCTCACATACGAGCGTCTCCAACAAGGCAGCGTGGATCTTGCGATCGTTTTGGCCGATGTTGTGCCGAGAGGATTTTTTGCCAAGCCGCTGAGATCCGAGCCTCTGTGCTATGTCATTACCCCCAAACACCCATTGGCTAGAAAAAAAACTATTTCGAAGCAAGAGTTAAAGACTGTTCCTTTCATCTCCGGTATAAAAGGCAATGATTTTTCCGAAATGATTGACGAGGTCTTTGAGAAAGAAGGCATTCCCAGACCCACAGGAGACATCACCATAAATAATCTTCGGGTAAGAAAGGAGGCCGTACGGGCCGGTGTTGGAGTCACTGTCTTGCCCAGTTTTACAGTGAGGGACGAGGTCCAAAGCAAAACTCTTAAAGTCCTTGCGATAGAAGGAGGTCGCTTACCGGAAACTCAGTTAATGATCGTCGAAGCGCGTCGCCGCTCTCCAAATGCTAACGTGGAACTGGTGAAGAAAGCTCTCGAAGAAAAGTTGGCAACGGGGAGCCGTCACCACTGATTTACTGTTAACCCATCTCACCGCGCCGGATTCACAACGCACCCGTCTCCTTGCCCTTACCACTTCTTTCTCCTCTAACCACACTTTCTTTCTCCTCTAACCACACTTTTTGGCCGCCCATTCATTGAACAACAGTCCCTCTATGTCGCGTGGGGGGTACTGACGAGTGACAACTTGCTTTACCCATCCACGAGTGATAGACGCCCATCCATCCCAGATACATTACGGGAATAAGAATGGAGAAGGAGGACACAAAATGAAACTCACTTTCCATGTTTTCCTCTTGCTCGTAACGCGACTCTTTTTTCTCTCCTTGAACTCCGCCGCGGCGTGGGAGCCAACCAAGCCCATTGAATTTATCATTCCCGCTGGCACGGGTGGTGGCGCTGATCAAATGGCGCGACTGATTTCGGGCGTTGCGGAAAGGCGCAAGCTGTCTCCACAACCTCTGATCGCCGTCAATAAATCCGGCGGTGGCGGCGCCGAAGGTTTTCTCTACGTCAAGGAGAAAAAAGGCGACCCGCATGTCATCATCATCACGCTATCGAATCTTTTCACCACGCCGCTTCACACCGGCATTCCGTTCAATTGGAAGGATCTCACGCCGCTGGCGCGTATGGCGTTGGATCAATTCATGCTCTGGGTGAACGCGGAGACGCCCTACAAAACAGCCAAAGACTATATGACCGCCGTCAAGGAACAATCGGGCGGAGCCAATCGCATGAAGATGGGCGGCACCGGCTCGGCGCAGGAAGACCAAATTATCACGATCCAGTTGGAACAGGCTCTTGGCGTTAAGTTTACCTACGTCCCGTTCAAAGGCGGCGGCGAGGTCTGCGTCAACCTCGTTGGCAAGCATGTCGACTCGACGGTAAATAATCCGGCGGAATGCGCGAATCATTGGAAAGCCGCGCGCGTACGTCCCTTGGGCGTCTTCGATGCGGCTCGACTTTCAGATCCAGATTGGCAAAGAGTGCCGACCATCAAGGAAGCACTAGGGGTCGACATCCAGTACCTTATGCTTCGCGGTATTTTTGGCGCGCCGGGGATTTCGAAAGATCTCGTGGAATGGCACACCGATTTTCTGAAGAAAGTTTATGAATCCGCTGAATTCAAAAAATATGTTTCGGATGGCGCTTTAAAGCCCGCCTTTGCCACCGGCGCCGAGTATGTCAAATGGGTCGAAGAAAACGAAAAGCTCCACCGTGACCTGATGGCGAAAGAAGGGCTAATAAAAAAATAGCATGCGCACAGCTGACCGTATCACTTGATGATCGTTGAGGCGCGTCATCGCTCTCCGAATGCCAATGTAGAACTGATAAAGAAACCTCTTGTAGAAAAGTTGGCGGTCTCGAGGCGTCACCAAAGCTGAATTTTAGGCGCGATCCAAAAGGACGCGCAGATTTTTCTCCCACACAACCCATTTTTCAGTTTCCGATAATCTCCCAATACTCACCTCCCTGCTGGCAGGTTTCCTTGCCGCCCCGCATGGGAGTGCTTGCTCAAATCCCCTCTGCCAACTGCTGCCTTCTTCCCCAACCACCAAATGTTGCGCGTGCCATTTATCAGGCAAAAGCCCATTTGTTTGGCAAAGGATTGGCAAATACCATTTGCGTTGCACGGGCACAAGTGATAATCGGCTTCCCAGAATGGAGAAGGAGGATCCAAAATGAAACTCACTATCCATGTTTTCCTCTTGATCGTAACGCGACTCTTTTTTCTCTCCTTGAACTCCGCCGCGGCGTGGGAGCCGACCAAGCCCATTGAATTTGTCATTCCCGCGGGCACCGGCGGGGGCGCTGATCAGATGGCGCGACTCATTTCCGGCATCGCGGAGAAGCACAAGCTTTCCCCGCGTCCTTTGATCGCTGTCAACAAGTCCGGCGGAGCGGGCGCCGAAGGCTTTTTGGAAGTGAAGGGCAAGAAAGGCGACGCGCACGCGATCATCATCACCCTCTCTAATCTCTTCACCACACCGCTCGCCACCGGTGTCCCCTTCAACTGGAAGGATCTGACTCCGGTTGCGCGCATGGCGCTCGACCAATTCATCCTGTGGGTAAACGCCGAGACGCCTTACAAGACCGCCAAAGAGTACATCGCCGCGGTGAAGGAGCGCTCCGGCGGCGACAACCGGATGAAGATGGGCGGCACCGGATCGGCGCAGGAAGATCAGATCATCACGATCCAGCTCGAGCAGGCGCTCGGCCTGAAGTTTACCTATGTGCCGTTCAAGGGCGGCGGCGAAGTCTGCGTCAATCTCGTCGGTAAACATGTGGACTCGACGGTGAACAATCCGATTGAGTGCGTGAGTCACTGGAAGAACGGGAGCGTGCGTCCGCTCGCCGTCTTCGACACGGCGCGCATTCCGGCCGCGGATTGGAAGGGAATTCCCACCGTCAAGGAGGCTCTGGGCGTCGACATCCATTATCTGATGCTGCGCGGCATCTTCGGCCCTCCGGATATGCCCAAGGACGCCGTCGAGTGGTACACAGGCTTCCTCAAAAAAGTTTACGATACGCCGGAGTTTAAAAAATATCTCGAAGACGGAGCGCTCAAGCCGGCCTTCGCGACCGGCCCGGAGTACGTCAAATGGGTGGAGGAAAACGAGCAGCTCCACCGCGATTTGATGGCCAAAGGCGGTCTGCTTAAGAAATAGATCCGATGCGCGCCGCAGAACTCGTTACGGCATCGGTGTTGATGCTGCTCGGCGGCGTCGTCCTTTTCGATGCCGTTCGGCTCGGCTTCGGGTGGGGGCCGGACGGGCCTAGAAGTGGATTCTTTCCATTCTGGCTGGCCTTGATCATGGTCGTCGTGTGCGGCGTGATTCTCGTACAGGCCGCGCGGGGCGGACAGGGCAAGAGCTTCGTCAGCCGCGAGCAGCTGAATTCGGTCCTCAAGGTGCTCTGGCCCGCGACTGCGGCGGTCGCGCTGATGCATTTCGTCGGCCTCTACGTCGCTTCCGCGCTTTACATGGGCTTCTATATGCGATGGGTCGGCCGTCACTCGTGGGTGACAGTCATTGCCATCGCTCTTGGCCTCTCAATCGGCTCCTTCCTGATTTTCGAGAAATGGTTTCTCGTGCCGATGCCCAAGGGGCCGCTCGAACAGTGGCTGGGTTATTAATCGATGGGCATCGAGAACCTTTTACTCGGCTTTCACATCGCGATCACGCCCTTCAACCTGTTTGTGGCCGTAGTCGGCATCTTACTAGGCACGATCATCGGCGTGCTCCCTGGATTGGGAGGGGCCAACGGGGTGGCCATTCTGCTTCCCGTGACCTTCACCATGCCCCCGACCTCCGCAATCATTCTTCTCACTTCGATCTACTGGGGCGCGCTTTTCGGGGGCGCCATCACCTCGATACTTTTTAACATTCCCGGCGAGCCGTGGTCGGTCGCCACGACCTTCGACGGTTATCCGATGGCGCGCCAGGGACAGGGCGGCCAGGCTCTCACAGGCGCGTTTACTTCGTCGTTCATAGGGGCCTTTTTCTCCATTGTGCTCATCACTTTCTTCGCGCCCGTCCTCGCGCAGATCGCTCTCAGGTTCGGCCCGCCGGAAATCTTTGCTATTCAATTTCTGACTTTTTCCAGTTTCGTGGGGCTCGGCGGCGGCAACCCGCTCAAGTCGCTGGTATCGATTCTAATCGGCTTTATCCTCGCCACCGTCGGGCTCGACATCGTCACCGGCCAGCTGCGCCTTACGTTCGGATTCACTGAGCTCATGAAAGGCTTCGATTTCATCATCGCGGTCATCGGCTTGTTCGGCATCGGCGAGATTCTGCTGAGCGTCGAGGAGGGGCTGAGCTTTCAGGGCACGAGGACGGGGATGAACCTGCGCGTGGTGCTCGACACCTGGAAAATTTTACCGCGCTATTGGCGCACGTTTGCGCGCAGCTCATTTATCGGTTTCTGGATGGGTTTCAAACCGGGGGGCGCGACACCGGCGTCATTCATGAGCTATGCCTTTGCCAAGCGTTTCTCCAAAAACGCCGACCGATTTGGCAAGGGCGAGCTGGAAGGGGTGGTGGCGCCGGAGACTGCGGCCCATGCCGCAGGCATCGCTGCGATGCTGCCAATGATCACACTGGGGATTCCCGGCTCGCCCACAGCTGCGGTCATGCTCGGCGGCCTGATCATTTGGGGATTGCAGCCCGGTCCGCTGCTATTCAAAGAAAATCCGGATTTCGTCTGGGGGCTCATCGCGAGCATGTACACCGGCAACGTCATCGGCGTGCTCATGGTATTGGCCTTCGTGCCGCTGTTCGCGGCCATACTGCGCATACCGTTCGCGATCTTGACGCCGCTCATCGTCGTGGTCTGCGCGATCGGATCTTACGCCGTGCACAACAGCATGCTCGATATCTGGTACATGCTGATCTTTGGCGTGATCGGTTACGTCTTCAAAAAGCTGGACTATCCCCTGGCGCCGTTCGTGTTGGCGCTGGTGCTCGGCGACATGGCGGAGAACGCGCTGCGCCAGAGCCTGATCATGTCGCAAGGGTCGCTGGCGATTTTCTTCATCCGGCCGATCGCGGGAGCGATCACTTCGGTAGCCGTCTTCTTTTTCATCCTGCCCATCATCACCCCGTGGTGGCGGCGAATGCGCGGCGTGCCTCCAGCACCGCTCAAACCGATCGCCATGGATTCCTGACCCAGACAGCCGTGGGAAATGTCGACGACACGGCCGGCGCCGGCCAACACGTCGTAGAATTTACCTGTGGCTCTGGATCGGTTAAATCGCCTGCGCCACACACAAGACCGCGCGCGCGTAGACGGGCCTTCAATGAAACAAAAGACTTTTGTAAGTAGAGGGATGGCATCGGTACTGCGATTTGGATTAAGATACCTTTCACTCGGCTCTGATTGGAAAGGAGCAGTTATGAAAACACGCTGGTCCCGTCGTGACTTTCTAAAAAGCACTACCGCTGCCGTCGTGCTCGGCGCCGCGGAAAGAGCCTTGGGCGCGGCTGCAACCTCATTGCCCAAGCGTCGGCTGGGAAAAACCGGCGAAATGATTTCTTGCATCGCCTTCGGCTCCGGCACCCGTTTTTGCTCCATTGAAAACGAAGAGGCTGCACAGGGCCTGCTCGAACGAGCTTTCAATCTCGGCATCAACTACTTCGATACCGCCGGCTCATATACGCGGCGCCCCATCGAACGATTGAGCGAGAAGCGGCTCGGCGAGTTTTCCAAGAAGCGGCGCAAAGAAATTTTTCTCGCCACCAAGATCGATCCCAGAGATCGCGACGGCGGGCACCGTTCCGTCGAGGCGAGCCTAAAGTTTCTGCAAACCGACTACATCGATCTGATCCAAATCCACAGTTTGAGCAATCTCGAAGACCTCGAACGCATCAGCAGCTCCAACGGCGTCCTTGCCGCCGTCAAGGAGTTGAAGAATCAGAAGGTGGCCCGCTTCATTGGCATCACCGGCCACAACGACGGTGCCGCAATGACCGAAGCGCTGCGCCGACACGACTTCGACACGGTTCTGATGGCGCTCAACGCCGCGCAATCCGCCAATCCGATCGCACAACGAAAAATGGAACCGATCCCCGCGTTCGAGCAATCCGCCTTGCCGGTAGCGTTGCAGAAAAACATGGGCATCCTGTCGATGAAAGTCATGGGACAAGGAATGCTTGTCGGCAACGGTGCCGGCCGCGCCTCCGCTGCCGAGCTTCTGCAATTCAATCTCAGCCAACCCGTCGCCAGCGTCGTCATCGGTTGCGAACAACTCGCGCCACTCGAACAAAACGTCCAAGCGGCACTGAACTTCACACCGATCAGCGAAAGCGGCAGGCAACGCTTACAAGAAAAAGTTGCCCCGTCGCGCTCGGCATGGGAGAATTTCCTTCGAACGCACGAGGATTCGTTACCAGTGTGAGGAAATGAAACGTTCGCGCAAGGATGAATTAGTGTGGAAAGCGCGCCGAAATACGGCCACTACTTGAATGGCTTGAATTGCAATACTTTCAGTTGCAGAGGCGCAACGGAATCATCGACGGTCCCCTCAATCGAGATCGAGCCTTCGGAGAGAATTTTAGGAGACCCCACCAGAAGAAACTTATCTTTACCCGCCACAAAGAACCGCTTACTCCCTTCTTCATGGACACGGCCCCGGGCAATAATTCGGAACCGCACCACCTCCACTTTCGCTTTTGCCACGGCCGCGCGAATATTCCATGGCTGGAAACTAGCCCCCGACTTATAGGTAACCTGGAATCTCTGCTCCGAGACGCTTATGGAAATCTTGTCGACACCGTCCAGGCGTCTTAGAGCGATCTCCATGACCGCCGCGCAAGAAGGTCAGGTAATTCCCTTTGCATCCGCCATCACCTTGCTCACCTGCGCTAATACCGGGGTTCCTACCATCAGCACCAGCAACACCGGCAACCAAATTTGTGTCCGCCGCTTCATTTCCAAATCCCTTTGCCAGCCGATGTCACTTCATACGATTGAGAGATAAATCTCTTACCAGTAACGAAACCATAGCACGACCCAGGAACCCAGGACTGCGAGATTCACTACCAGGCTGGCGCCGAGAATCGCCTTGACTCCCACGGTGCGCAGAGCAGGCAGCTGGCGCCGCACGAGCCAGCTCTCATAGGCGAGCGATCCGAGCGCTATCGTGAGGAAAACCGGCTGCAGGCGCTGCAGCCATAACAAACAACTAACGCTCAGCAATGAAAGTAAACCAAGTCCTGCCAGGACTTGAGGTAATACTCATCAACTGGGCAGCAGCAGGGCGGCGATGATGGACAAAAGTCCCGATCGTTTCGGATCCGTTTCCATATCGAAATATATACGAACCGGCTGTTCCGACTGTCAAGATTTGGGCGAGTCAGGGAACTAAAGGCGGTCTTCGTCGCCTTGCATTCTTCTCGCCGGGCCACACGGGTTTACGCCAAGGCCACCAGCACGGGCGGCTCGGGCAACCATCGTCCGCCGATCAAACTGTAGAGCCCGCTTTATCTTGACAGCATGGCGTCGCATATAATAGCTCTGGCTCAACTACGTAGAGTAGATTCCTGGACGGAAGGGGCAGAAATTTATGAGCGGGAGTTATCGATTGCGATGGACTTATCGGGTGATGTTTCTGACTCTAATGGCGGTGATCACCGGATGGATCTTGGTGGCGGGGAATGTCAAACTTCCCGAGCTTGTCACCGCGGCCTTACGGCAACCCACCGGCTCTGCCGACCTAGTCTATTACGATCCATTGCCTGCAGGGGCAATGGACGACGAAAAGTGCGAGTGGGTGCCTGCCAGCGCCGGCACCGTTCTCGCGGCCGCTCCGCAAGACGGAGCTCCGGCCCTTGCTGACGCGTCCGGGAAAAAACCGGTGCGCATGATCCGCGACCGCTACGCTTCTTATAGCGCCGTGGCGGTAGATCCCAGCAATAACGAAGTAGTTCTCACCGACGAAAACCTGTTCAATGTGCTGGTCTATAACCGGTTGGCCAATACGTCTGCCGCTGCCAGAACCGAGCCGAAGCGCGCCATCGGCGGACTGAAGACCAAGATCGAGTTCCAAAGCGGCGTCTATATAGACCCTAAGAACGGCGATATTTACGCCGTGAACAACGACACGGTGGATACACTCGTGGTCTTTTCACGTCAGGTCAAAGGGGATGTGCGCCCCGATCGTGAGCTTCAAACCCCACATGGAACATTTGGCATAGCCGTGGATGAGGAGCACCAGGAGCTTTTGCTTACCGTGCAACATGATAGCGCCGTGGTAACGTTCGAAAAGACCGCCGAATCCGAAGACGCGCCCATCCGGCTTCTCCAGGGCGAACACACTCTGCTTGCGGACCCGCACGGAATCGCTTTGGATACGAAAAATGACCTGATATTCGTCACCAACCATGGCAGCGTCCATCAGGTTCGCCCGGGCGCTGTGGCCACCAGTGGACGCAGGCGGGACCGCAATCTTCAAAAATCGAATTGGCCGCTGGGATTCAGCAATGCCATCCCTGGTTCCGGCAAGATCTTGCCTCCTTCCGTTACGGTTTATCCCCGAACCGCCAGCGGCGACGCCGCTCCGCTTCGTGTCATTCAAGGCCCCAACACTCAAATGAACTGGCCGACGGGAATTGCCTTTGATCCGCGGCGCAACGAACTCTACGTCGCCAATGACATGGGAGATTCGATCTTGGTCTTCAATGCCTCCGCGAGCGGCGACGTGGCGCCGATCCGAGTTCTCAAAGGTCCCAAGACTATCATGAAAAATCCCACCGGGATCCACGTCGATACCAACAACGACGAGCTCTGGGTGGCCAACTTCGGCAACCATACAGCGACGGCCTATAAACTCAGCGCGGCCGGCGACACAGCGCCTTTGCGCGTCATCCGCAGCGCGCCGGCCGATCAACCGACCTTGAGCATCGGCAATCCGCACCCGGTGGCCTATGACAGCAAGCGGGAACAGCTTCTCGTACCCAACTGAGTGGTGCATCCGCAGATTGCGGCATTCGCCAGGCTGGCGGATGGAAATGCCAAACCAGTTCGGAAAATCGAAGGACAAAAGACGCTGTTAGGGCGGACCATGCACTCCATCGCCTACGATGAAATTCACGATGAGTTCGTCGTGCCGCAGCAATTCGGCCAGGCGATACTGACTTTTCGCGGCGGCGCCGATGGTGAGGAAGTTCCGGTTCGGGTGATCCAGGGTTCACTCACCCAGCTGCGCAATCCCGACCGGCTGGCGATCGATCCGGTGCACAACGAAATTTTTGTTCCCCAGGGGAATGCGGTTCTGGTCTTTCCGCGGGAAGCAAAAGGAAACGTGGCGCCGATCCGAGTTCTAAAGGGTCCCGACACGCAGCTGGGCGCCAGCGCGCTCGCCGTCGATCCGGTCCATGACTTACTCATTGTCGGCGGCAACGTGAGAGGCAGGGGCAGCCGCCTGCTGATTTTTAACCGCACGGACGAAGGAAATGTGAAACCCAAAGGGGTCATCGGCGGCCCCAACAGCGGCCTCACACAGATCAGCGGACCCTTCGCGGTCTATCCACCCAAAAACGCGATCGTCGTGAGCGTCCGGGGATCGAGCAGCGAGAGCAACGAGATGTCCTCCGATGAATGCTTTGTCGGAGTGTGGAGCACCCAAGACAACGGAGATGTACCCCCGCGCTGGACCATCGGCGGGCCCAAGGGGATCTTGAGGATGGTGCGCGGGGTCGATCTAGACCCCAAAAACAAGAGTGTCATCGTTACAGATAAGAGGCTCAATGCTGTGTTAACATTTTACTTCCCCGAGATGTTTTAATTTGGAAACTTCAAAAGGCAGCGGTGGCAGTGGCATAGTTTTCGATCACTGCTCTCCGCTCTAGTTACTTGTAAATGAAACCTCGGTTGAAAGCGAAATTTTTAGGGAGCGTAAAAAGGAAGCATTTTATGTTCCATCAGAATTGTCACTCGCGAACACTTTTTCAAATCACTATGGGACTAGTTATGTTGGTGGCTGTAGCCGAGGCACCAGCGCAGCTGGGATCGCGGGAAACCAAAGAATGGATTCAAAATCTAGACCGGCCGGAAAGGATCGCCGGGCTCAAGATAGACAAGGTCTTGCCGCTGCTGAAGCTAAAGCCGGGGGACAAAGTGGCGGACATCGGCGCCGGCGCGGGCGCTTTCTCACTCCCTTTCGCCAAGGAAGTCGCGCCGTCCGGCAAAGTTTATGCGGTTGATATCGATGCGGGGCTTTTGGATTACATCGCCCAAAAAGCAAAAAAAGAGAACATAGCGAATATCCAAACGGTCAAGGGGGAATTCAGCGACCCTAAGCTGCCGACCCGTGACGTGGATCTAGCTTTTTTTCATGACGTACTTCATCACATTGAAAACCGCCAAGCCTATCTAAAGGCACTTGCCAGTTATATAAAACCGACCGGCCGGATCGCGCTGATCGAGATGAACCGAGATGATCCCAAGACTCCCCACCGGAACAATCCGGATATGCTTTTGAGCAAGGACGAAGTTAGAAACTGGATGGCGGCTGCTGGCTTTTACCCAGAGGAAGAGTTCGATGTATTCGGTAGCCCGAAGTGGTTTATCATTTATACCCGGCATTAATGGGGAATGCCTCGCGATCGGAAAGCAGAGGTTCAGGCTTCGTAAATCAACAAAGACAGTCAGGTCATCGAAGCCTGATGTGGTTTCCGGCGTCCGCCGCGCCTCCGCTGCCGAGCTTCTGCAATTCAATCTCAGCCAACCCGTCGCCAGCGTCGTCATCGGTTGCGAACAACTCGTGCCACTCGAACAAAACGTCCAAGCGACACTGAACTTCACGCCGATCAGCGAAAGCGGCAGCGCCTGACGCCAAAGTTCTCACCACGGTCGCGACTATTTCGGCCTTATTCCCAGCTCCTTTTGCGCTTCTCTCAGGATCGAGAGATCGGCGATCTCGTTGAGCGGTATTTCGCGCTCCACTTTGGCCGTTTTTTTCGCTTCGTCGACGATCAGCCGCAGGCCGGCTTCCGGCGGCGCGCCGTCGTCGTTGAAAACCCGCACGGCGCTGTCGTAGTTGGCGGTCGCCGTTTCCCGATTGACTTTCTGCCATTCGATCAAAAACTGGATCGTTCCCTCGCGCTGGCTGCGAATATACCGATTGGCCTTGATGCCGGCGCGAATCACGCGTTTCACCTCGTCCGGCTTCTCTTTGATTTTTTTCAAGGTGGCGATCAGGCCGTCTTCGGGATAGGTGAGAATCTCGTCGGCTCGGACGAGCGAGTTGAAGCCGAGCTTTTTTCCCTGAAAATCGAACGGCGGCGCTATCAAGCCTACCGCGTACAGCCCCTGTTCGAGAGCGAGAAACGTCCGCTCGTGTGAGTTCAAGTAGACGAACTTCACGTCCTTATCCGGATTCAAGCCGAGATGCCTGAGCGAAAGCTTGGCGATCACGTCCGGTGAGCTGCCGGGCGGCGCCCCGATGCCCATAGTTTTGCCCTTCAGATCCTGCGCCGACTTGAACTCGGGGCGCGACATCACCACGAAGGGCGGACAGTTCACATAAGCGGCGACGACTTTGACCGGCAAACCTAAGATCGCTGATTGGACGATGAAGGCGATGGTCGTGTAATAATCGATATCGCCGCTTACCAGAGCCGATCTGCCGGACGGACCGGTGATGCGAACGATTTCCGCATCGAATCCTTCCTCTTTGAAAAAGCCCTTTTGTTGCGCCAAGGGAAAAACCATCCAATGCACGACTTGTTGCGGCACTCCGATTCTAATTTTATCCGCGGCGCGAACGGCGCCGGAGAGAAGCATTAAAATCGTGACTGCTGCCACGAGAATTATTTGCATCGCGCACCTCCGATCAACCGGTTCCGTCGGAACGTACCAAAGGCAGGAAAATTAACCAAGAGCGTGAGAGAACGCCGGCACTAAACAAACCAGCAGGCGATCCTGAGATCCAATCGAGCTAACCCGAAGCAAAAAACTTCCGGCGAGCGCCGGGGAGAAAAAGGCGCGCCGGCACAAGTAGCATGACAGAATTTCCTGGAACGCACGAGGATTCAGTAACGGTGTGAGAGAAAAGAAACGTTCGTGCAAAGATAAATCAGTATTGTGTCCCTGGAATTTCTGTTGCTCACGCCTTGCCACCCGCGGCCAAAGGGGAGGGGCAACGCGTGAAATCCCCTCCCCTTTGTGTTTAACGCCTAGAGAAACCAGAACCTAAAAACCGAGATGCTACTTAATGGTTGCCTTTGCCTGCAACGTTCCTGCCGTTGATACGAATATGTTGCCGCCGAGTAACGCCTGTCCCCTCAGCACGCGGACGCAAGTCGCATTCCCAGAGCTAACATCGCAGGGGACCACCTCGTTGCCAGCCGTGGTCGTAACAACCAGTACAGTTGGAGTACCAGAGGGCACACCCGAAACCGTGGCATCGATAATAAAGCCTTCCTCAATGAGAACTCTGCCGGTTGTCGGTGGGCTTGCTAGCGGTTCGAGCTTGATGTTGCTAGATTCTTTTAATTTTGGCTGGACCAAGGGAGATGTATCTTCATAAACGAGCACACCGGGAGTGCCCCCAGAAGCCGCAGGAAACTGCCTGGCTCCCACATAGACCTGGTTGGCAATAGTGTCGACTCCTAGGCCATGCGCGTTAACCCCGGAGCAATCGGCTCCTACTAGCCTGGCGAAAAGGGTTTTTTTCGACACTTTTGCGGGCGCAGCAAATACTCCGATGACAGGAGTTACCCCCCCTAATGCAGGGCACGAATCGGCGCTGACTGTATTGTTGCTCGATCCGGTATACCAGCGGCGGAGATTGGCATTGAACTGCAGCGTATCGGTACCTGTAACGCCGGGGAAACTTGTCGGGATGGTTGCGGTGTTGAAATCCAGCAGAAACTGCGCAGCGGGCGCGGCGCACCCTATGACACCCGTGTTCGTCACCGGATCGATGTCAATGCCGCGGACCGCACAACCCGTCGGCGCCGAAATAAACTTCGAGAGTGCCGCGGGTCCGGTCTTGGTTGGGTCCACTACATAGACTCCATCAGCCGAACCGCCGGTAGCAATCGTACCGTCGTCGGGTATCGTAACGTAGATCTTCCCATCGACCGGGTTAAAACGCGGCTGCTCAGGATTGGACGGCAGTGGAATTGTATCGACGATTGTATCGGTTACAACATCAACGACCGTCAAAACACATGGACAGGCGGTGTTGGCCACGTAGGCCCGGCGGTTAACGGGGTCGTAATCCAATTCGTCGGTGTCTGTACCTGTCGTATTTATGGTGAGCTGAACCGGCGCTGAGTTGGGTATCTTTAAGTCATAGATAAAGATGCTTTTGAGGTGAATCGTAGTTCCGCTAACAGAAGTGTTCCGATCCGTGACGATGAGCTTGCGCTGGTCATGTACTACTTGCACGCCGCTCGGACACGACCCCGGTACCGCCCCGGCTACGTTGCAGCTAGGAACGGGGATGGTACCTAGGTATTTATTGTTTCTGGTATCGATGACGGTGATTCCCTGGTTGACACGGTCGGCAAAGTACATCGTGTTGGTCGCAAAATCGAACGAGAATATGTCAGTGCTGGCTTGCGTGGCTCCGCTAGTCGTCCAGTCGTGCAAGCAGTTTGGTGTTACGGTTTGGTTGACACAGTGAATCGGGATGAGCGCCACTTGTGTCATACCTGCCGCCGGCGTTTGAGCCAGCGCTGTTTGAGCGCCCCCGAGTCCAAGTACAAGCGCCAGGAAAATTGGCAGCGCTATCTGAGCCTTTGGTTGTCTATTTATTTGTTGTCGTTCAAATAATTTCATATCGCCTCCAAAGTTTTAGAAACAGATGTGTCTAAATTAAAGTTTTTCGTGCCTGTATTTCGGAACAAGAGTCGAGGCGGCAAAAAAACGATCAGTGGTAGGGAGACGCATCGGCGACCGAATCCCGTGGCAGACCTACCCGGTAGCCGTGGGAGCGGGCGGAGTCGAGTCTAGTGGCTTTGGTCTGCCACAGAAGCCGGCTGCACTTTTCAAAAAGATCTGTGAACAGAAGCGCGACGCTGCGCAAGGGAGCAGCATGCTTGCGGGTATCTTGAATTTCTATGACAACGAGCGTCTCGGCTACGATGACGGCTCTTGCGACCGGCGTCAGCAGCCTAGGAAAGTTCGATCCGTCGAGGTCGAGGACGTCGAAGAAAATATAAGAACAGACTAAAACTACACAAACTATGTAGAAGACGCAGTGGAATCGGGAAGGAAAGATGACACGAAAGTGCAACAGCAGCACTTCAGCCCTCCTAAGTTGTTAACGCGCCTGCGCCTATTGAGTCTGTGGTCGCGTATATTTCCATTACCGTCGCTTGTCAAGAAGCTTCGCGGTAGACTATCCGACGTCTCAAACTGCTTCTCGCCCTACTGATTATCGGCTGCCTCAGTATGACTAACTCAGTTGTCGCTCAGACGCCGAGGCTCAAAATCGGTACGTTGGGCGCTGCGTCCGCGAAGCGTTTCGGAAGGTTCAGGAAGGTTCAGGGTCGGGGAAGCTTCAGGGTCGCGGGGAAGCTTCAGGGTCTGAGTATTGACTTATCTATTTCTCGGTCCTGCGGCGTTGGGGCTAGTGTTGATGCTGAACACGATAAAGGAACACGATAAATTTCCTGCACTCGGGGATCTTTTCCTGCACTCACCCTTCTCTTACGGTTCTCCATAGAATCACACCGCGTTATCCCACATGAGCTTGCGTAAGGTTTCAGGACCCAGGCTATTCCACGACAGGACTTTGTCTATAGATTCGGGGAATCTGGATTCGGCATGAGGGTAATCAGAATCAGAGGCGTAGATCAGCAGGGATAGGGTCAGGCGTGATACATACTTGCTATTTGGACAAGGAAAATAGCAAATACCATGCTTGACCCAAACTATTTGACCCAACTACATTCCGAGCGTGGCAGCGAGAACTAATATTACAAATTTTTTTCATGGTATTTTGCTCTGGCTCTGCAGATGCTCCTTGAAGAAATCCAACGTCCTTGCCCAAGCTTCCTTCGCCGCTTCCGCAAAAACAATTTTAAATTCCCAACAACTCCATGATTTTGGCTTGGTCGAAGCCGACCACCGATTGGCCGTCGATGATCGTTACCGGCGTGCTTTGAAAGCCGAGATCGATCAATTCTTTCAACGCCGCTTGATCGGCGCGGACGTTTTTTTCCACGAACTGAACGCCCTTTTGAGATAGAAACTCTACCTCTTTGTGGCAAGGTCCTCAGCCAGGCTGCGTGAAAACGACTACTGATTTTGCCATGATCGTTGCCTCCGTCGGTTTTCTTTGCCCGGTTTATAACACTTCCTATAAAGGTGATCCACTGCCAGCCGGAAACTGGGAGCGGATCACCTTGAGCGAATGCGCGGGGCCTCGCCTTAACGGAAACCAGAAGCGAATCAAATTTAGTTCCGCATCGTATGCAAAGCGCTAGCTCCCGAGTTAGAAGTCCTTTAAGAAGTCATTTGGCTTTTTCCGTCATGCCGGTGAAAACGGCATCCAGCCGAGGGCGTATGCCATACGCCCCTACAAAAATTCCTGGATTCCGGGTCGCCTCAGCCTGAGGCGGATTTGGCCGGAATGACGCCGGACTTATTTAATGAATTTTTGATTCGGGATACTACTGCATAACGCATGGCGTCAGCGCCGGTCGTTGCCTCCGTGTTTAGCGCTTTGCTCTACGTCCCTAGCGCCCCGCATCGCGACCGCCATCAACTTCAATTGGCCGTATCAAGCATGCTAATCTAACTTTCTGTATGACGTTCAAATCCGCCGTGAGATTTAATCTTCGAACACTGCTCACCGGTCTGACTCTCGGCTTGACGATAGCCGTCGCCCTGTCGGGTTGGACTTTGGAGCTCGTCGCTCAGATCCCAAGTGCAACCGACGAACTCCGCCGCCATGCGAAATACTTAGCTTCCGAGGAGCTTACCGGCCGGGGCGTCGATACCCCCGGAATCAGACTTGCCAGAGATTACATCGCTGGTGAATTCGCCAAGTACGGCTTGCAACCGGGCGGCGACGGCGGCAGCTATCTGCAAGGTTTTGACGTCGCGATCGGCGTCATTGTGAAAGAGCCCAGCAGCCTCGCGCTGGGTTCTCAAGCGCCATCGCCGCTCAATGACGATTGGATTCCCCTCGGACTATCGACATCCGATAAGACTGAGGCCCAAGTCGTGTTTGCCGGCTACGGCGTTACCGCCAAGGACTACGGTTACGACGACTACGCGGATATCGACGTCAAGGGAAAGATCGTTCTGGTGCTCCGTTATGAACCACCACCCAAGAACGACAAGAGCCCGTTTAGAAAATTGCCCGACTCGTCGACTCATGCCGCGTTGCGCACCAAGGCCAACAACGCCCGGGATCACGGCGCGGTGGGTATGATTCTAGTCGACCTCACTCACACGGGGGAAGATAAATCCGAATTGATATCGACGAGAAACAGCCTGTGGCGTGGCGGAAATAGTTTGGTTGCCGCGCAAGTAAAACGCCGAGTCGTCGAAGGTTGGCTTAATTCTCACGGAATCTCGCTCACGACACTGAAGGAACGCATCGACCGGGAAGGAAAACCCGCGTCAATGGCGATCCCGGGGGCGACCGCCAGGTTGCAAGTTAGCTTGCAAGAGGTTCGTCAGCGAACGGAAAACGTCGTCGCTATCCTGCCCGGTGCGGATCCGCCGTTGAACGAAGAAAACATCGTCATTGGCGCGCACTACGATCACCTGGGCTTTGGTCATTTCGGCGCGCGTGAGCGGGCTTCGGAAGGACAGATTCATCCCGGTGCTGACGACAACGCGTCGGGAACCGCCGTGCTTCTCGAGTTGGCGCGCCGGCTGAGCCAGCTGCCTGCCAAGCCCGCCCGCACCGTCGTATTCGTGGCGTTCTCCGGCGAGGAACTTGGACTTTATGGCTCGCGGCATTTCGTCGACCACGCGCCTTTTCTCTCCTCGACCAAGACAATGATCAATTTAGACATGGTCGGGCGACTGCGTGAAAACCGGTTGACGGTCTTTGGCGCGCGCTCGGGTGAAAAGTTTTCCGATATCATTTCCGAGGCGGCGCGCGAGCTTGGGCTGGAAATCAGCCAATCCGATAGTGTCGGCCGCAGCGACCACATGTCCTTCTACAACAAGCAAATTCCCGTGCTTCATTTTTTTACCGGCAATCACGCGGATTACCACCGGCCAACCGATACTTGGGAAAAGCTCAATATCGAAGGTATGGGAAAAGTCAGCGATCTGATTTTGCTTACAATATTGCGAATCGCAAATGCTAAAGAGGTGCCCAAATTCGTGAGCCTGCCCTCACGCCCGCTGGCCGACAGTCCGGGAGAACGACAGGGTTTCAGCACCTACCTGGGAAGCATCCCGGACTATGACGCGAATACCGACGGTGTCCGGCTTGCCGGAGTCACCAACGGTAGTCCAGCAGCTAGTGCCGGCTTACAAGAAGGCGACATTATCATTCAACTGGCGGATAAAAAAATTCAGAACATCGAGGACCTTACTGCCGCGTTACGGGCCCAGAAACCGGGAGACGAGGTTGCAATTGTCGTTCTGCGCACCGGCAAGCCGGTCAGTCTCAAAGCCATCCTTCGGGCCCGCGGTTAGGTTGTTGTTTTTAGCATATTGTTGATGTTTGGGTCATTCTATGTCGATTTTTGTCCTCTCCTGCCCAATTCCAAACGGCAGGAAAAAATGCTCGCAGGCAACAAAACCTTATGTTAAGATGCCGCAAGTGGTGAAGTTAAGGAGGTTAGTTGTCGATGATCAAGCTGTACACGTTTCCACCCTCGACCAACTCGCGTAAGGTCCGAATCGCCCTGCTGGAGAAGGGACTGGAGTTCGAGCGAGTTAACGTGGACCTTTCCAAGAGAGAACAGAAGAGCCCGGAATATCTCAAAATTCATCCGTTTGGTCAGATTCCAGCACTGGATGATGAAGGATTCATAATTTATGATTCGACGGTCATTAACGAATATCTCGAAGACGAGTATCCCTATCCCTCATTGATGCCGAGCGATTCGGAGGGGAGAGCCCGGGCGCGACTGCTGGAAGACCTTCGCGATACTCACTTCAATCCCTATTTCGTTCACATCATCTACGAAATGCGCAAGCCTGAAGGCGAACGGGATAGCCAACGCATCGAAAATGCCAAAGCGGAAATCATCAAGTGCTTCGACAGGATCGAAGCGGAGCTCGAAGGCAAAGAATACTTAGCCGGGCCGTTCAGCTTGGCTGACGTTGCCTTTATGTCGAATCTCGAGCTACTGGACCGCTTCGGCATCCCCGTGGCCGCTGACAAATACAAGAACACCGTCGCCTGGATCGCCCGTCTAAAGGCCAGACCAAGCTTTACCGCTTCCGCTACCTAATCCGGCCGGATGTCGCGGAGTCTCATCCTCGCCTGGCTCGTTCATCTATACACTGCCCTCGGTATTGTCGTCGCTTTCTTCAGCCTTCTCTGCATTGAGCAAACGAATTTTCGAGAAGCGTTCTATCTAATGGCTTTGGCCGTCGTCATCGACGCTACCGACGGCACGCTGGCTCGCGCTGCCCGGGTAAAAGAACTGATCCCCTGGTTCGACGGCGAGCTGTTAGATGAGATCGTCGATTATTTCAATTATGTCATCGTTCCCAGCCTGTTCTTGGTTCGGGCAAACATTTTGCCGCCGCAAGACTCTCTTTGGCTGGCTGCGCTGCCGCTGCTCTCGAGCGCTTATGGCTTCTGCCAGCGGGAGGCAAAGACCGCCGACTATTTTTTTCTCGGCTTTCCATCCTACTGGAATATCGTGGTGTTCTATTTGTACGTTCTTCAGACGCCTCTCTGGGTAAACGCGTTTCTGATTATCGCGTTGTCGATCTTGGTTTTTGTCCCGATTAAATATGTCTACCCGAGCCGTAGTCCGCGCTTTCGCTCCCAAATCAATGTCTTGGGAGTTCTTTGGGGCGGCGCGGTGCTTTATCTTATTTACCAGCTGCCGAACCCGTCTCGCGTTCTCTTGTTTGCCTCTCTGCTATTTCCAGCCTACTATACGGCGCTATCGCTTTGGCTCGAATATCGCCGAGCGATATCCTCTGCGAAAGGGTAAAGATGCGAAGATCATTCATTTACTGGCCCCATGGAGCGATTCTTCTTTTCGTCGCGCTGTGGTTTTTCTCTTCTCCTTCGTTAAGCCAAACTCCAACTGTTACCAGCCGCACGCCAAAATACGTCTTTTTCTTCCTCGCCGATGGCGGCGGCATGGCCCATTTGGAAATCGCCCGCCAGTACAGCCGCCAGATCCATAATGAAGGTTTCGTCATCGTCGACAAGATCATAAAAGAAGGCACCGTCGGAGTGATGACGACTCATGCGGCCGACGCCCTCTCGACTGATTCCGCAGCCGCCGCCACAGCACTTGCCGGAGGTTGCAAGGCCAATCTGGGAGCGCTCGGAATTTGCGCCGACGGCATTGTGCCTGTCAGCGCTATGGAACTGGCAAGGCAGCGCAGCATGAAGCTCGCCCTCGTGACAAACGCGACTGTCTACGACGCTAGTCCGGCAGCTTTCGTTTGCCACGTGCCCAATCGCCGCGACTACGGCGCGATCGTCAGCCGGTATCTCGATCTAGAGCCGGACGTTCTTTTGGGCGGCGGTAAGGATCAATTTTTGCCAAAGAGCCGTCCTGGCAGCCGCCGCACCGATGAAATCGATATGGTTGGAGCTTTCGAAAAGAAAGGCTATCACTACGTAACGAACAAGTCGGAGCTGGATAAGACAGCGCGAGGCAAGGTCCTAGGTTTGTTTAGCCTAAGAGATATGAGCTTTGAGATCGATCGAGACAAAAACAATGAACCATCGGTCTATGACATGACGCGCGCCACGATTCGCGTGCTCAACAACCAGAACCCCAGAGGTTTCTTTGCCTTTATCGAATCGGAAAACATTGATACCGCTGGTCACCTTTCCGACATCGCCTCGATCATTCACGATTATCGGGAATTTGACCGCGCCGTAGGACTGGCCTATGAGTTTTACCGGAAATATCCACGTGAGACTTTGATCATCGTTACGTCCGATCACGAGACCGGCGGGCTGGGTTTTACCTTGGGCTTAAAGGATCTAACCAGCACCAAGGCCGACAACCAAGTGGCGGGGACCCGCGAAGAATTCAAAAAGATACAAACTATCGACATCTCCCTTCAGCAGGCTTCGCAAATCCTCGGGCGCAGCCCTACCGGAGACGCGGTCGACAAACTGATGAACGAGCACTTTCGCGGCTTCACGCTCGCGCCGGAGTTGAAAGAGGCGATCGTTAAACGACAGCCGATTTCCCGCACGTTATTTTCGGATCCCACGGCTCAGGCGCTGGGTGCCATGATTGCCAACAACACTCAGGCTTACTGGCTAACATCGGCGCATACGAACCAGCCGGTGCTGGTGGCCGCACTCGGAGTCGGTGCGGAACGATTTAAGGGCTACTACGACAACGCCGATTTCGGTAAGAAACTCAAAACGCTGATCGAAGGCAAGAATCATCACTGAATTTTCCCCCGGACCGACTAATTACATTCTTCACCACAGAGACGCCGAGTACACAGAGTTGAAGCACCTTTTCCGCGTCCTCAGCGCCTCCGCGGTTAAATTTCTTTTACTTAACCAGCGACCGACACACCGAGGAGCCAGCCTACGGAATAGGTGATAGCGGATGCCAACAGTCCGATGCCGAGCATACGGACTCCGCTGACGAGCGGGCCGCGCGAAGTGAAGATCGAAATCAGCGCACCGACGCCAAACAACGCGAGGCAACTTAACAGACCGCTGGCCGTCCAGGCAGCAGTCCCCGAAGTGAATAAATACGGTAATACGGGAACCAAAGCCCCAATAACGAAAGCCGCGAAAGAACTTCCCGCGGCAATCCAGGGCGAGCCGAGCTGAGAAGGATCAAGGCCCAGTTCTTCGCGCGCCAAGGTATCGATGGCGACTTTCGGATTCGCCACGATACGGCGCGCCAGCGTACGCGCTTCGTCTTCCGGTATGCCTTTGGCTTGGTAAATGAGCGCGAGCTCTTCTTCCTCTTCTTTGGGCGACATCTCCAGTTCCTGCTTCTCCATCGCGATCTGCTGTTCAAACAGCTCGCGTTGCGCCCGCATGGAAACATATTCACCGGCCGCCATCGAGAAGGAGCCCGCTAGAAGCCCAGCGACACCAGCCAAAATGACGTATTCCGGCCGAGCTTCCGCGCCAGTGAAGCCCATGACCAAACTGAAATTGGACACCAATCCATCGTTGATCCCGAATATCGCCGCCCGTAGGCCTCCGCCCCGCGTGCCAACGTGCCAACGTTCGGTACCGACAATGGACGGCGCTCCTGGCGAGCCACCAGACATGGCCCAGAGCGTTCTGCTGTGCGCTCGCTCTTCTGCCGGAAGCCCAGCCGCCTCCGGCTGTTCCTTGTAACCCGCCTCGTCACGCGCTTCCATGCTGCTGATGATCGGTAGCACGCGTCCGGTACCAAAGTTTCGAGCGATCCAGCCGAGGGCTCTCACTCGCAAGCCCGGGCGATAATCCGGCACCGAGCGGCCGGCCGATTGGATCAACCGGGCCCATCGTTGCGCGTGGCGCTCTTCGTTTGCGGCGAGCTTCTCGAAGATCTCGGCACGCTTGGCGTCTTCTTCGGCGGCAGCCATCATACGGTAAAGCGCGATGCCCTCCATCTCGACCAAATAGTTCTGACCGTAACGGAGGAGATCCTCCTGGGTGGGAGTACTCTCTGTATTTATCGCACGCTGCCTGTCGAATTCGCTCATCATGAACAAACGTCGAATCTTTCTTTGCCGCAGTCTCTTGGGTCAACTAGACTTTACGCGAATCGTGTTGCATCTGCCAGGGTTTTTATCTTAACGTTCTAGAGTGATCAGCTTCGTCGATATAGAACAAGCGCGCGAGCGGATCAAAGAGCAAATCTATTTTTCCCCGTTCCCCTATTCCGAAACCGTCAGCCGAATTACCGGCAATCGAATTTTTTTCAAACTGGAAAACTTGCAGATAACCGGCTCGTTCAAAGAGCGCGGCGCGCTCAATCGGCTACTAACGCTTACTCCCGAAGAAGCCCGGCGCGGCGTGATCGCTGCCAGCGCCGGCAACCACGGCATGGCTGTCGCCCTTCACAGCCGGCGTTTAAACATCTCTGCAACCATTGTTATGCCCTCGGTCGCTCCGCTCATCAAGGTCACGCGCGTGCGCCAGTATGGCGCCCAAAGCGTTCTGCACGGAAACGACTACGATGCAGCTGTCGCTGAGGCGTTGCGCCTGAGCCAAGAGACCGGACTGACTTTTGTCTCGCCATTCGATGATCCGTGGATCGTCACCGGCCAGGGTACTATTGGTCTTGAGCTCTACGAACAAAATCCGGATTTAAATGCTGTTATCGTTCCCGTCGGCGGCGGCGGTCTCATCGCCGGTATCGCGCTGGCGTTGAAAACGCTCAATCCAAAGATCCGCGTGATCGGGGTCCAAGCCGAAGCGGTCCCGGCTATGAAAGCGGCTCTCGAAAAAGGTGAACCGGTTTGCGTGCCGCCGGCGACGACCATTGCCGACGGCATCGCCGTGCGCGCCGTCGGCGCGACGCCGCTCGAGCTGATAAAACGCTATGTGGATGAAATCGTCACGGTCAGCGAAGGCGAGATTGCCAATGCGGTCCTTTGGCTGCTGGAAATCGAAAAAACGGTTGCCGAAGGCGCCGCCGCCGCTCCGCTCGCTGCGGTGATTAACAAGAAAGTTTCCCTCACTAACAAGAACGTCGGTCTAATCGTTTCCGGCGGTAACATCGACATGAATTTAATCGCGCGAATTATTGAGAAAGGCCTCATTCAAGATGGGCGGTTGAGTCGAATCTCAGTTGTGATCTCGGATCGGCCCGGCAGCCTCGCGCGCCTCGCTCAGCGCGTTGCCGAACTCGGGGCTAACATTTTGCAGATCAGTCATAGCCGCGGCTTCGGCGAGATGGCGATCGGCGAGACCGAAGTCGAATTGATCTTGGAAACCACCGGCGCCGAGCATATTCAGCACATCCATCGGACGCTGCGCGATGAAACATTCAAGATCAAAAACGAATCCTAGGCATCCGTCATGGCTCTCTTCCCAATCTCATCGGCAAAAGAAAAACAACTACTCGAGCGCCTGCGGGCTTTAGGCATTCGCGAGCAGGACATCGAAGAACAATTCGTCCGCTCCTCGGGAGCGGGCGGTCAGAACGTCAATAAGGTTTCGAGCTGTGTCCTGCTCCACCATCGGCCCACGGGGATTCGCGTCAGGTGCCAGAAAGAGCGCTCCCAGGGGCTCAATCGTTTCCTGGCTCGAAGACTTCTACTGGACAAGATCGAGGCGAAGATCACAGGAGCGGTCGCCGCAGAGCAGCAACGCTTTGCCAAGATTCGCCGCCAGAAAAGAAAACGCTCGCGCCGCGCCAAACTTCGCCTGCTGGCAGACAAGCGTCATCAAGGCGAGAAGAAATCCTGGCGCGCCGCGGTAAGGCCGGATCATGACGATTGACCCTATGCCCGTCGCCATACGTGTCCGCTACTTCCGTAGTTTGTGACGCCGCACGTGGCTCGTCAGTAACCACTGCGTGAATTGACTCAAAGCAATTTGGTGATCAGTTCGAGAACGAGGTGGAAGTGATTGGCATCAGGCAGAAAGCGAAAATCTTCACCCGATCACGTTTCTTCGCTTCAGCCAGCAGAGATAGGAAAGCCTCGTAGTCTTGAGGCTTGTGAAATACTGTGGCGCGCCATTGCCACAGTTAATGACGTGGTCAGCCTATCTGCCGTCCTGGCGTCGTGGAATTCGTGGAACGATGGGCTTCTAACATACGGCGGGCCTTTAGCGTTTCAATTAAACGTAGCCTATCCCCTTTTGTAATTTCTTCTCTCCTCGGTGATGCTTGTCCCCCCAACTAATAGAATAGCTTCCAAGCTGCGCTGATTCCGCCGAGCATTGCCGTTATGATCATCGGAATTAGAATTTTCACTCCGGTCTCGCTCCCGGCAACGACCATAGCCAGAATACCCTTGGTCAAGCTGTTAACCCCAGCTGCCAGTACGATTGCATTAGCAGCGGTTTGATTCGATAGCCCGTCTTTAGCCATTCGTGACACGGAGAGAGTAATCGCATCCACGTCAGCGAGTCCGGAGAAAGTTGCTAACGCGTATATACCAGGTTCCCCGACCCAGGAAATCAGAGCCTTGCCAAGCAAAAGAATAAGCGTCAGAAATAAACCGAACTGAAGTGCCTGCATTAGTTCCACCGGGTTGCGCACGGATAGTTCGGCGTTTGCCGAGTCGCCACGATATTGCCGCCAGAACCAAGCAGCGCCGCCAACCGTCGCTAGCGTCATGACGCCCAGGGGTACTGTGAGGGATGCGAGAAGCGAAGGATTTACGACGGCTACTTCAAGAAGGATGCGAGGAAACATCACAGCCGCGGCTAACAAAATGCCGCCACACAATAGCGGTCGGATTTTCTCTTTCGCAGCCAGGCGCGAGAAGCTCAGCGTAACCGCCGTCGAGGAAACCATGCCGCCGAGCAGACCCTAACTATGATGCCTCGCGTCGAGCCGGCAAGTTTCATGGCAAAATAACCGGCAAACGAGATTCCAGCGATTAAGACGACAAACAACCAGATGTCGTGGGGATTAAGCGCATTCCAGGGACCGTAGCCGCGATCCGGCAACCAAGGTAGGATCACGACGGAAATCAGCAAGAGCTTGAGCGCTGCAAAGAGCTCGGTTTCCTCCAGCTTCTTCAGCCATCCGTGGAGAAAGGATTTCAGACTTAAGATGACCGCCGTGATCACGGCGCTGGCGGCCGCCACGGCTTCGTGACCTTGCACGGCGATAGCTCCAAGCGCAAAGGTTAGTAGCGCCGCAATGACGGTTGTGATCCCAACATCTCGATCCGCGCGAACATCCAGGACGTGGGCCACGATCATCACCAGTGCAATGGCGAGAAAGGAAAACCCAAGAAGAATCGTTCCCAGTTCTTGAGCGAGAAGCGCCCACAGACCGCCCAGTAGACCGAGGAGCCCGAAGGTACGGATCCCCGCGACCCGCTCTCCTTCAGTGGCCGAACGTTCTTGCCATCCTCGTTCCGTACCGATCAGTAGGCCGATGAAGAGCGACAGCCCGAGTCGTTGCAGCAGCTCCATTCACGAAATGTAGAGTCGATTAGCTTGCGGTTCAAGAAGATCAGAGAAGATTGAAGCGGATCTCGGGAATCGTCTCTCCTCTCGAAAGAGGATGTAGCTAGTCAAAATATTTGATTAGCGGCGAAGGCGCGCGGCGCGGAGTTTGAAAGGAAGGCTAGTCACTCGTTGTCGACGTCGAAAAACTGATCTCTTGGAATCCCGAGATGGCGCAGGGCGAGGTTCAGTTGCGCCATCCAATCATTTTGTCCGACTAGTCGCCTCGCCGGTTCTCTAACGATGAAGCAGAGAAGCAAGCACACGGTCTGGGATGAGCGGTCATCTTTCCGGCACCGATAATGTTTAGTCCACCGAAGCCCGATGTACGAACACTATATGGGATGTCTCTTGGTTGGCGACCGCTCATTCTGTCAGCGCTATCCGTTATGCTACAACAACATTTAGACTGGACGATTGAACAAATCGGCGGTTTGGATTGTCCGTGACGAGGCGATCCGAAATTCGGACCGGCCCATCGCGGTCAGATCAACCAATTTCAGTCACGACCAAGCCGTCATTTTCTTAGCTTAGTAACTCGGATACCACTCTGAGTTCGAAGCCGCGCCACTAGCGTCGACGCGCCTAAAGTTTGTAGCCAATTTTACGCAATAGCTGTTTACGCCAGGCGATTCCATTCGCGTCCTCGACGCCTTTGCTCTTGGCGCCATCGATTACTCCCATGATGCCTCGCCCTTGATCGGTCTCGGCAACCACGACCTCGACCGGATTAGAGGTCGCGCAGAAGACACGACAAACCTCAGGAACCATTTTGATGGCATTGAGAATGTTGACCGGGAAAAAGCCCGCGCCGAGAAACAGGATGAAACTGTGACCCGCGGAGAGAGCCAGCGCGTTGCGCTTGGCTAATTCGATCATTGATTCGTCTGTGCCTGTCCAGCGAACTAGCATTGCGCCCGAGGCTTCGCAGAAGGCGAGACCGAATTTGATCCCGGGGATCGACTGAACCAGCGCTTCGTGAATATCCTCGACGGTTTTGACGAAGTGGCTTTGACCAAGGATGAAGTTGATATCATCGGGCTTGTTGATTTTAACGGTCGTGAGTTGCAT
>WNGE01001901.1_pt1 | contig 27103 bp, 23 predicted proteins | sample 5400651 | NCBI WGS metagenome assembly WNGE01 (sample SAMN13153370, study PRJNA577476) | soil metagenome | isolation source: 60 cm soil or saprolite under grassland replicate 2 | place: USA:California | collected 2016-06-15 | reverse complement strand
CTTACGAGCAAAAATATCAACAACGACGCTTTAAAGGAATGCAAAAACAAGCACTTGCGATGGGTTATCAGTTAGTTCCCATCAACTGAGTTTCTAAGAAGTTAAACGTGCTGTCTAGCCGCAAGACACATTTCACTCCTAAAGGAGTAAGCATCTGTGCCGGCTCGATGGCTATAGACATGCAACCACTACGTGGTTGTTTGCCTGCGGCGTATTGGTTCTCCTCAGCCACAAAACTTTGTTTCTGAAGCCAAGTTTCCAAGTACTGATTACATAGAGAATTGTATGAAGAAGTCGTTAGTTATTTCGGTAGCATCCGTCCTTGTATTTGCGTCATTCGCTCTGCGTAACTTCGGGCAACAGACGGGAGTCGGCGGGAGTACATTTCATAAGAATGACATTACCTACTCGACTGAGGTTGTGACGCCCCACGTCAAGTGGGCGCCTGTGCTACCCGGCGGTCCCATCAAATCTTTTTTCATCCCTTCCGTCCAATACGGGCGCGACATGGTCGAGCTAATGCAGCGCCTCTCGCTCCAGCCGACCACTGTTTCGATTGATAGCAACTGGGACATCAACTGTTGGGGAATAGGAGATTACTACGGGCACGAATATCGCGGCGACCGCGATGACTTCCAGATCGTTTACGGCTACGTTGAAAAAGATCTGACGGGCGCAACACCCTTTGAGGTGATGGTTGTTCCGGGACTCAATGGCTGGTCGCGAATGACGCGTGCTACACGCGAAGCAATCCTCCGCCGTGTGCAAGAAGGTGCGGGTCTCGTGCTTCTGCATCCGTTCGTGGGCGACGTGAAAGGGCATCCTTTTAAAGGCGACGAGCCGGCGGGTGAAGAGCGCATTTGGGAGATCTCCCCACTAGTTGGCGTGCCGAACGACACTGTTAACGAGCGCGGCTATCCTGAAGTCAATCGAGACGCGATCACCAAAGGCAAATGGGAGATTGTGCAGAAACACTTTATCACCGACGGGCTGCCGCTGGACCTGCTCCCGGAAGGCAACGTCGGCGGCTCTTTTTACAAGTATCAGGCTAACGGCGACGTGCTAATAAAGTCAGGGACGTCCCCGGTTGTCGCTGCTAAGAGTTACGGCCGAGGTCGCGTGGTTGCGCTCGCTTACGTCGAAGAGGGGTTTACGCCCCAGAGCGTGAATCCGGTAGAAACAAAAATTTATTGGGACTACTGGGAGTATCAGTACTCGCTGCTCGCACGTGTGATTTTGTGGGCATCTGGTCGCGAGACGAACGTGGCAATCAACGCATTAAGCGCGAGCGACGAAGCCATAAAGCTTGCGCTCAAAACGCCGGCGCCGCGCACCGTCCAGATCGAGATTTCCGGTAAGAATGAGTTCGGGCAATTGCTCGGCTCGCGCCGGCTGTCCAAATCCCTCGTGGCTGGCGACAACCTGATCGAGATACCGGCGGAGACACTAAAGCCGAAAACTGGTTGGCCCGGAGGCAGGCAGATTTTTGACGTCATTATTCGCGAGCCGCAGACCGGCGCCACGCTCAACTGGGGCGCGGCTACCTTCCAATCGCCTAAGCGCGCGATGATCACTGTAGCAAAACCCGCTGTTGATGTTTACAAGCGCGGCGAGACTTTGAGTGCCGTGCTTCGCGCCGCCGGCGATTTGTCGGGGCTGCAAATGCGAATGCGTGTGGCAGACGATCTTGGTCGCCAACTCAGCGTCATCGCACGACCGGCACGCGGCGAGCGGACCTTTACGTACGTCCTCGCAGATTTTCTAGGCAAGTTTGCCCTCGTCACGGCCGAACTTGTTGACGAGCGCGGCGCAGTCATTGATCAATTGCGCGCCAAACCGGTGATGGTCGTGCAGGATACGCGCCGGCAAAAAGAATATACGGCGCTGGTCTCCTTCGGTGGTACCAAACATTACCTGCAAGACGCGCAGATGCGGATGGTGCGCGAGGCTGCGGCTGACACCGGATTCACCTGGGGTGGCGATGTGGACAACTCCCTCAACATTCCGCGCGGCACTTTCGGTGTGTACTGGTACGATCGCGGGCCGACTACGCCCGTTGGTTTGAACCAGGCCATCGCGGAGTACCAACGCAACGGCGACTTCGAGGCGCTTGGCTACCTGACGAAGAAGGAGCTCTTCAAGCGGACGGGTGACAAAAAGTTCTTGCGGCGAACCCCTTCTTTCAACGACCCGTCGTTCATGCAAACGCTCGCCGACATTGTGCGCGCCGCTGCACGTAATAAGGCGCGGTATAACATGGACTACTACTTCGTCGGCGACGAAGGCTCGCTCACGTCCTATGGCGATGCGGTCGATTTCGATTGGAGTCCCGGGTCGCTCGGCGAATTCCGCGCATGGTTGCGGCAGGAGTACGGAACACTTCTGGCTCTCAACCAGGAATGGCGGACCGACTTCAAAGATTGGGATTCGGTTCAGCCTTATACCACTGAGGAAGCGCGTAAGAGCCGCAATTTCGCTCCCTGGGCCGACCACCGTACCTTCATGGAGATCACTTTCGCACGCGCCTATCAAACGGCGCGCGACGCCGTCGTCCAGGGTGATAGCGATGCCCATATCGCGGTCTCCGGCACGCAGGCCACGAATGCCTACGACGGCGCGGACTGGTCTCGTCTGGACCGTGTGATCGACGACTTCCTTTCTTACGACGGCGGAAATCAGTGGGACATGCATCGCTCGTTTGCCAAGCCTGACGCAATGATCGGATTTTGGACAGGCTACGGATCACACGGTCTCGCCGTTCAGAACGCGATCTGGACCGCGGCGATCCATAACGTGCTTCACCCGAATATCTTCTGGATGTACTCATTCCTGGATCCCGACCTAACTTACTCGCAGTCCGCGCGCGACATGGGCGTGGCGTTCAAGTCGCTGAGGTTCGAGGGAGTGGGCAAACTCCTGATGGAATCAACACGCAAGCAGGATGGCATCGCCCTTCACTACTCGATGCCCTCAGTGCATGGAGCGAGCATTCTGGGCTACCACCAGCGCAGCAGCGATGACGACGATGAGGCGCCGAAAGAAACGTCCTTAAGTTTTCCCGCGAACCGCGACGGTTGGGTGCGCACGATTAAGGATCTGGGGCTGCAGTTCGACTTCCTTTCCTCTGAACGGATCGAGCACGGAGGCCTCGCTATCGACAAATATAAAGTTTTGATTCTGCCACTCTCGCTGGCCCTCTCGCCCGGAGAAGTAATGAATATTGCGCGTTTCGTTCGGGAGGGCGGTGTAGTGGTGGCCGATGCTGCAGCAGGCGTGATGGATGATCACTGTGGCTGGCGGGAGAACAGTTCATTCAATGAACTGTTCGGCATCGCAGCAATGCCCGCAGCCAAACGCTCGCTTAAAACCGGCGCCGGTGCAGTCACGGTCACGGAAGAAGGCGTGCGCTGGGGCTTGGCGGCGAAGGAGCTGAGCGGTATGGTCACGGCCGAACCTGACATCAAGACCGCAGGAGGTACAGCATTGCTGCGCATGGGTGAGACCGATGCGATCGTGGTCCGCCAAGTCGGCAAGGGATGGGCCATCTATCTCAACACGCTTTTTGACAAGTATCCAAAGGAGCGAGCGAAAGATTTTGGCGGCGCGAGCTACCGTGCCCTCGTTGATGCGTTGCTCAGCCGCGCGGGCGTGCGACCGGCAATCGAAGTGTTGTCCGCTGATGGCAAGCGTCTGACGCAGGCGCAAGTCGCCCGCTACCGCTTCGGCGATGCGGAGATACTTACCCTGGTCAAAGATAACATCGCCGTTTCTGGGATCGTTGGGCGGGACGGAGTTACTACCTACAACGACGCTGCGCTCGGACAGATCGCCAGGCAAGATATCATAATCAAGCTGCCGCGGAAGCTCTATGTTACTGATGTGCGCTCTGGTAAGCGACTCGGCTACACAGACGTGGTCCATTCGTCTGTACTCGTTGGCGACGCCGCTCTGCTGGGCCTGAGTTCGGCTGAGAATACAATCATGCTTCGCGGGCCTGCGATTTCGTCGCGCGGGGAACATCCGGCGTTTTCCATTTCATCCTCAATTCCCGGAGAGAGACTAATACGCTGCCACGTTTTCGGCCCCGACGGTTCAATGCTGCCCGTATACGCGAACAACCTGCTCATGGGCAATAGGAGCGCAACCTTTGTGCTTCCGTCCGCACTGAATGATCCCGCGGGCACCTATACCATCCGCGCCACTGACGTGGTGACCGGTGCTACCGCGGAAACAAAAGTTACTCTGAATTGAACAGGCTTAGAACTGAAGGGGCACCACTCCGTGAGTCTGTTTCAAAAACTGTTGCGATCGGACCAATTTCTCATTCACAAGGGGCTCTAGCCGATGTTCCAACCACGGAGTGGTTGCACGTTTATAGTTCACCGGGCCGCAACAGATACTCACTCCGTCAGGAGTGAAATGTGTCTCGCGGCTAGATGACACATGGAACTCCTAATGGAGTTCTTGCTTCTCACCTGTCGCATGCTATAAACATTGAACTTCTTACGGAGTGCCAGGCGCAGAATTAGAAAGTTGGTCCATGTTTCCCGTTTTGAGACTGACTCCTCCGAAGGCGCCCCGCGACTCGATGAGTTTTATGAACGTAGCAATCTTTGCTTCAAAACTAGAACTGGCCCAGGCGGCCGCCGATGATGCTGCGCGTATCATTCGACAGGCATTAACCGAGCGGGGACAAGCATATCTGATCGCGGCCACCGGAGCCTCTCAATTCGAGTTTCTCGACGCACTTGTGCGGCAGCCGAACATCGATTGGGCCAAGACTGTTTTCTTTCATCTGGATGAATATGTTGGTATCTCGCAATCGCACCCGGCCAGTTTCAGACGGTATCTTCAGGAACGGATTGTTGATCGCGTTCACCCTGGAGCTTTCCATTTCATCCAGGGCGATAATCCGGATCCCGCAGCGGAGTGTAAGCGCATCGGCGAGTTAATTTCGCGCCAGACAATTGACGCGGCGTTCGTTGGCATTGGCGAAAACGGACACCTCGCTTTCAACGATCCGCCAGCCGATTTTGAGACCGAGGAACCATATCTGGTTGTTGAACTCGACGAGAAGTGCCGACGCCAGCAGGTGGGCGAAGGTTGGTTCAAGACCGTCGATGATGTGCCGCGGCAGGCCATCTCCATGTCTGTGCAACAGATTCTAAAAGCGAGAAGCGTGCTTTGTGTCGCGCCAGATCGGAGGAAGGCGCAGGCTGTCAGGGACTGTCTCGAGTTGGAAGTCAGCCCGCTGCGTCCGGCCTCTATTCTGCAACAGCATCCACAAACAACCATTTATCTGGATTTAGACTCGGCCGCGCTTTTGCAGGAGTCTATCGTTAAAAGAGCTTCTGACATCTCATTCACACCGCGGCTTTAGCCCGGTGATAAAAACGGCGACTGCGTCGAGAAACCGTTTTAACGGTTTCCAACGCCGCGGATGCACTTTCTTGCGAGCACATTTCTATTCAGGTTTATTGGGAGGCAGCAGCTTACCTTTTCAGGCTACGTAGAAACTCCGGAGAGAAAACCGTTAAAACGGTTCGCATTACTTATCGGCTTCAGATCACCGGGCTAAAGCTACGGTGTGAATGAAAAGCGCGCCGATTGCTTTTTCTGACAGATCCTAAAGTCGCGCATGAAACACCGGCTTCCCACTCCAAAATCGCTTTTTCCGATTAGCTGGCTTAATGAGCGCGTGCACCCAAGCGAAGCTAGTGAACCGACATGACTGATCGTTCATATCTACATCTTGGCGGCATACGCGACTTAGAAACATTTCGGCGCTATTTGGCGGAGCAAAGTATCTCGATCCCATGCGACCAGGAGCTGCTCGCCGGCGAGGCGTCACCACTTGCGCAGCCACTCGACTGCGACGACTTCACCCTAGGCAATCGTTTCGCCATTCACCCGATGGAAGGTTGGGACGGGACTTCGGATGGACGGCCAACGGAGTTGACCTTTCGCCGTTGGCGTCGCTTTGGCGCCAGCGGTGCAAAGCTCATATGGGGCGGCGAGGCTGTGGCGGTCTGCCATGAGGGGCGCGCCAATCCGAGGCAACTCGCCATCGGCCCGTACGCGATCGCCGATCTGTCCCGACTTCGTGAAGAGCTGCTCGAGGAGCACCGCCGGTCAGTCGGCTCAGTCGAACACTTGATAATCGGATTGCAACTGACGCACTCGGGCCGCTACAGTCGGCCAAACGCGCACGATCGTCCTGAGCCTCGCATCCTCTATCGCCACCCTATTCTCGACAAGAGACTTGGCATCATTGACGACCGCTCGATGCTTGCGGACGATGAGATCGGAAAGATCATCGGGGACTTTCATCGCGCGGCGCTGGTGGCCCGTGAGGCCGGCTTTGATTTCGTGGATATCAAACATTGCCATGGTTATCTCGGTCACGAGTTCCTGAGCGCGCACACGCGCGCCGGTAACTATGGCGGCAGCTTCGAGAACCGCACGCGCTTCCTCCGTGAGGTCGTTAGCGGCGTCCGCACCGTCGCTCCGGGTTTGGCTATTGGTGTGCGTCTCTCCGCCTTTGATACGGTTCCGTTTAGACCGGATCCAAAACTCTCTTTGCCGGGGAGGCCGGGCCCCGGTGTGCCTGAACCATTCGCCCCGCTGCTTCCCTATCGATGGGGATTTGGTGTCAGCGCTGAAAACCCGGTCCAACCTGACCTTACGGAACCGGCGCGATTCCTCTCGCTGCTCGGGGAGTTAGGCATCAAGCTGGTCAATATTTCCGCTGGCAGCCCTTACTACAATCCGCACGTGCAACGCCCAGCCCTTTATCCGCCCTCCGATGGTTATCTCCCGCCTGAGGAACCCCTGCAAGGTGTCGCCCGGCAGATGCTGGTAACGCGCACGCTCAAGCAGCAATTCCCTCACTTGATTATGGTGGGGTCCGCTTATACTTACTTGCAAGAGTTTTTCCCACATGTGGCCCAGGCCGCCGTGCGCGAAGGTTGGGTAGATTGCGTGGGCTTGGGGCGAATGGTGCTTGCTTACCCTACGTTGCCGCTCGACGTGATTGCCGGTCGCGCGATGCGACGAAAGTTCGTATGTCGCACTTTCAGCGACTGCACGAGCGCACCGCGCGCCGGCTTTCCCTCGGGCTGCTATCCACTCGACGCACACTATAAGGAGTCAGAGGACGCAGTCCGCCTCAAACAGTTGAAACATCGAAAAAATGACCAAACTGGTCGATGACAGTTTTCGGCGCAAATCCAAGTCGGAAGTGAGTAATCGGTGATGCGAGTTGACGAAATCATTGCACGCCTCCGCCCGCGTCGAAAGGTGCACGGCGTCGCCGCCGCGCTTCTGCCCTTTGAGACTGACGGAAGCATCGCCGTCGAAGCCTTCCAACAGCATCTTAGAGCTACGCACGAGGCAGGACTGATGAATGCGGTGAACATGGATACCGGGTACGTTGGTTATTTGACTGAGGAGCAGCGGCTAAGGGTATTGCAATGGTCGCGCGAGGCTTTGGGACCGAACAACACATTTATCGCCGGAGCTTATATCGAGGGACTCGACGGCGACATCGTTTCTCTCTACCGCCGCCAGATGGATCAGATCGTCGCCCAGGGCGGTACGCCCATCATCTTTCAGACCGCTCGATTACACGGTCAAGGACCACGCGAGAAGATTGCCGCGTATCAAGCAATATGCCGTGGCTACGAGGAGGTTCTCGGTTTCGAGCTCGATCAGGTTTTCGCGACGAACGGCGAGATTTTCGACGATCAAACGATGCGCGGACTGATGGAGATTCCAGAACTTAAAGGACTGAAGCACTCTTCCCTGGATCGGCTGCAGGAGTTCCAGCGGCTGGCAATGCGTGACAATTTGAGGCCTGACTTTCGTATCTATACCGGCAACGACCTCGGCATTAACATGATCGAATACGGCTCGGACTACCTTCTCGGTCTGGCGACGTTCGCCCCGGACAAATTCGCCGAGCGCGATCACCTCTGGGAGATTGGTGACCCCAACTATTACGCACTCTCGGACGCCTTGCAGCATCTTGGTAGTGTGGCGTTCCGTATGCCCGTGCCAGCCTATAAGCATTCTGCGGCCGTCTTCCTGAAACTGCTGGGGACAATTCCATCGGATCAAACTCACCCGCTAAACCCAAAACGCCCGGCCTGGGAAGCACAAATCATGCGCGACTGCGCGAAGCGCCTGGGATACCGTGGATTAGATTAGTTCTTGTGTAGCCCTCAGACATCGCTTTGGTCGATCGCGATCAGACTGTTGCGTTGGGCATTAGATATACCCTGTGCATTCAGTTATGAAATCTCGGCTACCAATGCTGCCGCTGTGACAATGCGAATATCCTGATACTGTTTTAAGTCCAGTAGATGTTTCTGAAGTGACCGAGAAGGTGGATATCACTAACGAAAACCCATTGTTGAGACCGTCCGCACACAGGTTGCTGAAACCATCCGACTGCGCGAGATAGATGAGTTGCCACTCAACGGTCGCAACTATCTCGATCTGGCTCTCCTGACGCCGGGTGTTTCACGTACCAATACAGGCAGCAACCAACGCTTCGCCGAAACCTCGGCGGTGCCGGGCCAGGGTCTGTCTATCGCCGGACAGCGCAATTTGTCCAATAGCTTCGTTGTCGATGGCCTTTCGGCAAACGACGACGCAGCAGATCTAACCGGCACATTTTACAGCCAGGATGTGATCCGTGAGTTCCAGGTGATTACTTCAGGAGGCATCGCCGAGTTTGGTCGCGCTTCGGGTGGAGTTATCAACATCGTCACGCAATCTGGCAGCAACGATTGGCGTGGTCGGCTTTACGGATTTTTGCGCAATCAGCGCCTCGACGCTCGCAACCCTCTGGCGCCGCGAAAAGACCGGCTCACACAGGGGCAGTACGGCGGCTCAACTGGCGGTCCTACCAAGCGTGACCGGACCTTTCTTTTCGCAAACTTCGAGCAGACACGCAGAAACGACTCCAGTGTTATCACCATTGCGCCGTCCGGTGTAGCATCGATTAACACGCGGCTCAATCAGGTTGGCTATCCAGGATCTCTCCTGGAAACCGGGGTAGTGCCGGGAGGTCAAGATACAACTAACTTATTCGCGCGGGTTGATCACCGGCTCAATGATTCAAATTTCACGAAGCTCGTTACAATCTATATGACATCAGTGCCATCAACTCACAAAACGTCGGCGGTTTGAATGCAGTAAATCGAAGCACTGCTTTAGTCAATCGCGATCAAACTGTTGCGTTGAGTAACGTTAACACCATCAGCAGCCGCAGCCTTAATGAGACGCGATTCCAGTTCACCCACAGCCGGCTGAAGGCGCCGGTCAACGATGTCACTGGTCCGGCTGTAAATATCTCCGGCGTGGCAAACTTCGGAACGGCAACCTTTTCGCCCCTCGCCCGCGATATCGATCTTTTCGAACTGGTCGATGATATTTCTACGCAGCGCGGCTCTCAGTCTGTCAAAGGCGGTGCGGATTTTCTCTATAACCGGGTCAACATTCTCTTTCCGGGAGCCTTTCAGGGAGTCTATAACTTCACTACACTCAATAACTTTCTGAGCGGCAGTTACGGTACCTTCCAGCAAGCGTTTTGATCACCGGGCCAATTTCAATCCAACCCTAATATCGGCTTCTTCGTTCAAGACGAGTGGCGAACGCGGGATAACCTAACCTTCAACGCGGGCCTGCGTTATGACCTGCAATTCTTGCCGTCTCCCATTCTCATTCCGGCAACCGACCGCCGCATTCGACCCGCGTCAGTTCCAGTTCGGCTTACGACTTAGCTTTTAGTGAAATACGCAAGACTACCAATGGGGTAACCAAACGATGCCCACGAATCTACGAACTGGACCAGTAATCGAGTCAGTAGTGTCCTAATTTGTAGGCGTCTCTCTGTGAGTCCGTCTCAAAACGGTTGCGATCGGAGCAACATCTCATTCCACCGGGACTCTGCCCGTTGTTCTAACCACGTTAGTGGTTGAATGTTTATAGCAATCGGGCCGCTAGATACTCACTCCTTTAGGAGTGAAATGTGTCTCGCGGCTAGACGACACATTGAACTCCTAGCGGAGTTCTTACGTCTCACCTGTCGCATGCTATAAACATGGAACTCCTGACGGAGTTCCATGTGCAGAATGAGAAGTTGCTCCATGTCTCCCGTTTTGAGACGGCATCAACGGAGGGACGCCACTTTCCGCCCGATCCGGGGGCCCACAGAGGGACACCCCAACAGTTCCGTCAGATTAGGACACTACCAATCGGGTCAGTGTGATTGACTTTTCTTTGCGTGAGGTAGAAAACTAAGTCCCAAAAGGCCCGGCGGAAAAACCGTGGGGCGCAATCTATTCATTGGAGGTTCTCTTATGACACTTCGCGAATTTTATTTGCAGCGGCAAGAGGCAGAGTTCCCGGTATTCATGGACGTACTCAAGGCGCTGCCAGCAGATCAACTCAGCTATAAACCACACGAGCGCTCACCATCGGCCGAACAGTTGGTTTGGACGCTCGCCGCCGAGATCATTGCTTGTCTGGACGCCGTTAAAGAGAATAAGGCTGAATGGAAAAATATTGCGCCGCCGCCGCTGTCAGAAATGATCGAGAAGTTTGACCGTTGCTCAAAAGAGTTGAGGGATCTCGTCTCGAAAATGGATGATGTATCGTGGGAGCGCACGGCGCAGTTCTATTTTGACGGTAAGATGGTCTGGGAACAGCCGGTCGGCACATTTCTTTGGTTCATTCTTTTCGACGCGATCCATCATCGGGGGCAACTCTCAGCGTATCTGCGACCAATGGGAGGCAAGGTGCCGGCTATCTATGGGCCATCGGCCGACACCAAGTCGAACGCCGCTAATATTGCTTAGAGGAACTGCTTAGAGCCGGTTCATTCAGGATTGCATCAATTGAAAATGATAAAGTTGTCGTGCGCGTCTATGGAGATGTCGCTGTCGTGACGGGACGCTCAACAAGTAAGCGAGCACGTCAGGGCGACGAAGTCATTAACCGACAGGTTCGCTTCACCAGAGTATACCGCCAAGCCACAAGGCCGATGGCAAGTTGTCTCCGCACATAACACGCTGATTCGGGAGCCTTGACCAGGTGAGTAATCAGGTTAGGCCGTGACTATTAGCGGGGGAAACACGACTAAGGGTCGTTAGGATTGCGTCCTTCTCATTCACACCGCGGCTTCAGCCCGGTGTAGACCTTGGCCCCTGATGTTTCTAACCGTTTTAACGGTTTTGGAGTGGGCCGAGTCGATGCTGATAAAGAAAACCGTTAAACGGTTCGCGGTGTCGAAGCTCGCTTTTGTCACCGGGCTAAAGCCCCGGTGTGAATGAGATAGTCCCGAGAAGTAAACTGACCCACTATCCACTCATTGGAGAGGTTAGCTTCCTTTGATCTTCTTGATCTCTTCCGTTAGGACGGGCACTGCTTCAAATAGATCTCCCACAATGCCGTAATCTGCTATGTCAAAGATCGGCGCTTCCGGATCTTTGTTAATAGCCGCGATGGTACCCGCGTTTTTCATGCCCACAAGGTGCTGAATGGCGCCAGAGATTCCGAGGGCGATGTAGAGCTTTGGCGCCACCGTCTGACCGGACGAGCCAATCTGCCGGTCAATGGGCAGCCATTCGGCATCGCAGATTGGGCGCGAGGCGGCGATATCACCGCCCAGCGCTGCCGCAAGTTTCTCAGCGAGCGCGATGTTCTCTTTGCTCTTGATGCCTCGACCGATGGCCACGATGATCTCCGCCTTTGATAAATCGACAGCCTGTTTCACTTCCTGGAAAGGAGCTTCTGCTGTCATGCGGATCTCACCGACTTCAACTTCCTGCGTTTCAACCGCCGCGCCGCTTCCCTTCCGGGCCTTGTCGGCTCGATAAGCTCCGGACTGGAAGGTCGCAAAAACTGGCGCCTCCCCATCCGAAATGACATCAGCATCAAGCTTGCCCAGAAAGATGCGGCGCGTAAATTTGATTGAACCGTCCGTTACCTTCGCTCTGATGCAATCGCTGATTAACGATTTGCTAAAGCGAGCTGCGAGCTTCGGCGCAAAATCACGGACCAGGTATGTATGCGACATGATTGCCAGGGCGGGAGCCAATTGTCGCACCACGTGTTCCATCGCGCCGGCATAGCCATCTGGAGTGTATTCCGAAAGTTTGGCATTACTGGCGTAGATAACATTTGCCAGATCATAGGAGGCAATTTCCTGTACCAGGGAGGTCGCATCGGAGCCCAGCACAACCGCGCTAACAGTTTGCTGTAGTTGAGAGCCAAGATCCTGTGCCGCCGCTACCGCCTCAAGCGAAGTCTTGTTTAATACGCCATTGCGGTGTTCTATGAACACCAATATGCCGCTGCTCATTTATCAATCCTGTTGCGCACTGCCGCTTTAACTCTTATCGGTTGAATGTGAGACACGTTGGGCCGAAAAATGCTGTGTCTCGCTTAAAAGATGCGAGCCTCTGTATGCAGCTTCTCTGCGAGGGCTACTGCTCCCGCCTTTGCATCACCATTGCCAAGAAATTGCGTCTGCTTCGACTTCTGCGGAAAATAAACTCTCTCGATTCGCTGATGCGAAGGGCGGCTGACAATCTCAGCAGGTGGCGTCACTTCCTTAATCTCTTTCTTTTTCGCCGCCATGATACCTTTCAGCGTTGCATATCGGATCTGGCTAATGCCGGATTGAATAGTGAGCAGTGCCGGGGTAGGCATTGAGTACCATTGATACCAGCCGCTTTCGAGCTCCCTTTTGACGCGCAGCTTATCGCCGGATGCGTCGACCTCGATGACGATTGTTGCGTGTGGAAATCCGAGAAGTTCGGCCATGATCACGCCGGTTTGCCCGTAACCGTAGTCATCAGACTGCAGACCCGTCATGATCAAATCCGGCTGCTCTGCACGAACAGCTTCGGCCAACACACTAGCCGCCGCATACGGAGAGAGGTGAGTAAGATTGTCGCCAACGACGTGAATGGCGCGATCCGCTCCGCGCGCCAGGGCGTCTTTGATTACACTCTTCGCGCGGCCGGGTCCCATCGAGCAAACAATCACATCGCCGCCGAGCTTTTCCCTCAATCGCAGAGCCTCTTCAAGCGCATATCCGTCTGACTCATTAACTTCGAAAGAGAGATCCGCCTCTGCAATCCAAGTCTCCATCTTGTTGAGTCGCAGGATCGCTTCCTTGCTCGCGACCTGCTTCATCAAAACAATTATCTTCATACAGTATTGATCTGCTGTGGGTCTGTTGTTTTGAACTTTGTGCTTTGTACTTTGAACTTTGGTCACTGCTTGGCCGTAAGCTCACGCGCAAAGTTCCAAGTTCCAAGTTCCAAGCTCTAAGAACATTATTCCTGATATCGCTTGAATAGCAGTGCAGCATTTGTTCCGCCAAACCCAAAACTGTTTGAAAGAACATAGTTTACGACCGCTTCGCGAGGTTCGTTCGGCACATAGTCCAAATCGCACTCGGGATCAGAGTTGAAGTAATTGATTGTGGGCGGCAAAATCTTTCGCTTAAGCGCCAGGACGGAAAACACTCCTTCGATTCCGCCCGCAGCTCCTAACAGATGTCCGGTCATTGATTTCGTCGAGCTGACTGCAAGTTTATACGCATGCTCGCCAAAGGTCTCTTTGATGGCCGCCGTCTCAAACTTGTCGTTGTACGGCGTTGAAGTTCCGTGCGCATTGATATAACCAACTTCTTCAGGCCTGATCCCAGCATCCTGAATCGTCTTTTGCATGACCCGGATCGCACCGGAACCGGTGTCGTCTGGCATCGTTATGTGGAAGGCGTCGGCAGTCATCCCATAACCCACCAGTTCGGCGTAGATTCGTGCGCCGCGACGACGAGCAAATTCCAACTCCTCCAGGATCATGATCCCTGCCCCTTCACCAATCACGAAACCATCGCGGTCTCGTTCAAAGGGTCGCGAGGCAGTAAGTGGTTCGTCGTTTCGAGTTGAAAGCGCACGCATGGCGGCAAAGCCCGCAACACTCATCGGCGTAATGGCTGATTCCGCGCCCCCGCAGATCATGACGTCCGCCGCTTCTCGTTGAATAATCTTAAAGCTGTCGCCAATTGCGTGAGCACCCGCCGCGCAGGCCGTTGCAGTCGCCGAATTCGGCCCTTTGGCGTTGTGGCGTATCGAGACTTGACCCGCGGCGAGGTTAACTATTGCGGAGGGGATGAAGAAAGGAGATATGCGATTGGGTCCATCGTTAAGCAGTTTCGAGTGCTCGCGCTCAATGGCCCAGAAGTCGCCAATGCCACTGCTAATGTAGGTACCAACCTGTTCTGAAACATCGTCGGTAACCTTAAGTCCGCTGTCGTTCATCGCCTCCTGAGCGGCAGCGATGGCGTAATGAATAAAGGCGCCCATCTGGCGCGCCTCTTTCTTTTCTACGTAGTCAAGCGGGTCGAAGTCCTTGATCTCGCACGCGAACTTGACCGGAAACTTCTCTACATCAAATTTCCTAATTCGGTCCGCCCCGCTGCGACCGGCCATCAGCGAAGTCCACGTTGCTTCGACGGAATTGCCAATCGGCGTTACCAGTCCGAGGCCTGTAACCACAACCCTACGTGTCAAATCGAAACTCCTTGAAGAATGATGATAAGTGAATAGTAATAAGGTCCGGAGTCGCAAACGCCTTCGGCTGATCACTCATCACTTATCACTTCATCACTATTTCTTGTGCTGGTCGATGTAGTTGTACGCGTCGCGCACACTCTGGATCTTTTCGGCGTCCTCGTCCGGGATCTCTATCCCGAACTCCTCTTCAAAACGCATGACGAGTTCGACCGTGTCCAGAGAATCGGCGCCTAAGTCATCGATAAAACGAGCGTTTGGAGTGACCTCATTCTCATCTACCCCAAGTTCGTCAACGATGATCTGTTTCACCTTATTCTCGATCTCTTGATCGGGCATCTCATTTTGCTCCTCTATGGTTTGTAAACGTCGGCAGTTCTAGAACACTTCAAGATTCTCACCAGTGGTCTCCAGACTCGAGGAATCTTCAACATTAAAACACTTCCCCTCGCGGCTGATCTGACGCATTAGCCCGCTCAGAACTTTTCCCGGTCCCACTTCAACGAAAGTATTAACACCTGCGCCGATCAGGACCTCAACTGAGTCCTTCCAACGGACAGGCAACGAAACTTGTCTGATAAGCGAGTCTCGGGCCTCGGTCGCGCTTCTGAGCGGGACGGCGTCAACGTTATTTATCAGCGGGATCTGCAGGTCGTCAATTTGCAATTTCTCGAGGTCAGATGCCAGTCTTTCCTGCGCGGGCATCATCAGCGCGCAATGAAAAGGCGCGCTCACATTTAGCTTAACGACCCGCCTTGCGCCAATTTCTTTCAACCTTTCAATTGCTCGCTCAATCGCTTCCGTATTGCCGGCGATTACGATCTGATTTGAAGCGTTGATGTTTGCGGGCGAGCAAATCTGGCCGTCACTCACCTCCAAACAAACTCTTTCAATATCACCCAGAGTCGCTCCCATCACGGCCGCCATAGCGCCCTTGCCAGCAGGCACGGCTTCTTGCATGTAACGCCCGCGAGCCCGCACAATGCGCGCCGCGTCCGCGAGGGCCATGGAGCCTGCCGCAACCAGAGCCGAATACTCGCCAAGGCTGTGTCCAGCTACGTACGCTGGCTGCGGAAAACCTTCTGCCTCCATCACTCGCAGCGCTGCCACCGAAACACTCAGAATTGCCGGTTGCGTGTTCTCAGTTAACTGCAACGCTTCCGGAGGACCATCAAAGCACAACCGCGAGACCTGGAAGCCCAGAACTTCGTCTACTTCTTCAAAGACCTTTCGGGCGGCGGAAAAGTTTTCCGCCAAATTCTTCCCCATCCCAGCGTACTGCGACCCTTGTCCGGGAAAGAGATATGCGATTGCCGATTGCCGATTGCCGATTGTCAATTGCTTTTTTTAACCGTCGACTAGTTGTTCTGGAGCCGTTTCAGTTCAATCCCCCGAGGAGAAACCGCAATCGGAAATTGGCAATCGGCAATCAAAAATCTCTTTACCATGTCAGCAACACTCCACCCCAGGTAACGCCACCGCCAAAGGACGCCAGCAGAACCAGGTCGCCTTCCTTGATTCGACCTGCTTCAACGCACTCGTCCAGGGCGATTGGAATCGAAGCTGAGGACGTGTTGCCGTGCATTGCTATATTCGAATAGACGCGCTCCCCATCAACATCCAGCTTGTTAGCAACGGCATCAGTAATCCGCTGATTTGCCTGGTGCGGGATAAACAGCTTCACTTCCTCGGCACGTTTGCCTGCTTCTTCAAGCACCTCGCGTGAGACATCGGTCATGGAACGAACCGCGACCTTGAACAACTCGTTTCCCTTCATTTTGAAGAAGTGGTCGCCGGCTGCCAGCGTTTCCGCTGTCGCGGGTCGGCGTGTGCCGCCGCCGGGTGAGAAGAGTTGCTCCTCGTATCGTCCGTCGGATCTTATCCGTGTCGCCAGGATACCCCGATTGCTTTCAACTGGGCCAAGAACAGCCGCGCCGGCGCCATCACCGAATAGCACGCATGTCTGACGATCCGAGTAGTCGACGTATTGCGTCAGAATCTCTGCGCCGATTACCAGGGCATAACGCGACTGATCAGTCTTGATCATTGAATTTGCCAGCGTCAGACCATACAGAAAGCCTGAGCAAGCAGCAACCACGTCCATTGCCGCAGCTTTGTTAGCTCCAAGTTCTGCCTGGATAATGCAACCGGTTGACGGAAGAATCTGATCTGGTGTTACGGTCGCGCAAAGTATCAAATCTATATCTGAAGGATCCAACCGGGCCCGTTCGATCGCCTGGCGCGCCGCGCGAACGGCAAAGAGTGAAGTATATTCCCCGGGAGCGGCCTTGCGGCGCTGCTTGATTCCGGTACGCGTGGTTATCCACTCATCTGAAGTCTCGACCGTCTTCTCCAGATCGGCATTCGTGAGAATGCCTTCCGGGTATGCGTGCCCGGTGCCCAGGATACCGGCGCGTAAGTTTGCCATCTATCTCCTCAATGCTCGGGGGAACGGTAATAGTAGTCGACTAAAAAAGCAAAAGCCAACTCACCGGCTGCTTGACGCTAGCGCAAGCGCCTGTGAGGCATTGGTCTCGGCTATTCCGCGTTCAATGCGCTCGCCTGCACGGTTTTCAGAAAACTCCTTGACGTTGCGAATTGCGTTACGAATAGCCCGCGCATTCGAACTACCGTGGCCGATAACGACAATTTTGCGCACGCCCAACAGCGGGGCGCCGCCGTATTCGGAATAATCCAAACGCTTCTTGATGTTACGAAACGCGGGTTTCGCCAGCATCGCTCCAGCCTTCGTAACTGCGGAAAAAGTCAGCTCCCGCTTGATCATCGAAAGCATCGCTTCCGTCAGTCCTTCCGAGAGCTTGAGCATCACGTTACCGGTAAAACCATCCGTGACGATTACGTCAACTGCACCCGAAAACAGGTCGCGGCCCTCCACGTTTCCTACGAAATTCAAACTACCCATGTCGCGCAGAAGGGGAAAGGCCTCCTTAGTTAGGTCATTTCCCTTAGCTTCCTCTTCACCAATGCTCATCAAGCCAACCGCCGGTCTAATTGTTCCAAGCACAGCGCGTGAGTAGGCCTCGCCCATAATGGCAAACTGGACCAGATGATAAGCCTTACACTCAGAGTTTGCTCCCACGTCAAGGAGCAATGTGGGCTTGGCTGACTTGGTGGGAATCAGCGCGGCAAGGGCCGGGCGATCAACGCCCGGTAACATGCCGATGACCATTTTCGCTGTAGCCATTGCAGCGCCAGTGTTCCCCGCGGATACAAAGCCGTCCGCTCGACCTTCAGTCACCAGCTTCGTGCCGACTCTCAAAGAACTTTTTTTCTTACGCCGGACTGATGTTGCGACTGGTTCGTCCATGCCGATTACTTCGGCGGCTTCCACCAACTCGATTCCCCGGTCTCCATCCCCGCGCCAGCCACAACGACGAAGCTCTGGTTGAAGCTTCTCAGTTTGGCCAACGAGAATTACCCTGACTCCAAGATCACGCGCGGCGGCTAGCGCTCCATCAATCTCTGCGTGAGGCGCGTGGTCGCTGCCCATCGCGTCGAGAACGACTTTTCCAGTCAGAGCAGTCCCATTCTTCGACTGATTTCGCACAGAGAAATAATGTCAAGGGCTAGGTCTGTTCCATCCGCACTATTTCGCGGTTCCTGTAGTAGCCACACTTGGGGCAGACGCGATGTTGCAGGCGAGGCTCCTGGCAATTTGGACAGAGGGTTGTTTGGGGGGCGAGCAGGGCGTCGTGCGCGCGCCGCTTACCGCGGCGTGCTTTTGAATGTCGTCGTTTAGGATTTGGCATAATTACTCCACCGAATTACTCCATCGAAATATTTTAGATTTGCAATTGCTGATTTGCGATTTAGAACAATTAAGAAACCCTTGGCCCGTATATCTAACTCAAGAGGCTGCCGGTATATTCGACTAAAGGGCCGCGCGTATATCCCACTCGAAGGGCTGGGGAACCAATCGGCAATCAAAAATCTAAAATCGCAAATCCTGCAGTCCCGTCCAGCGCGAATTACTCTCCGGCGCTTTGCAATCGCAAGAGATCATGTTTTTGTCTGCGCCACAAACGAAGCACAATCCCTTACAGGCGTCCTTGCAAAGTGATTGAAACGGAACGGCCAGCAGCAATTGCTCGCGCGCAATTTCGTCAAGGTCGAGAACCTCGCCATCAAACACTGAAAGCGCGAGGTCTTTTTCTTCAAGCCCTGCGGCCGGAAGCGTCTGGTATTCTTCCTTTGTTACATACTCGAGCCTGAACGGAGTCTCGACTGAAAGTGGTAACGGAACCAAACAGCGATCGCATTCAACTTGAACCAGACCCGCGACTTCACCTTCCACAATTATCCGGCCTCCACTTCGACTAATTTGCCCGGAAATTGTGGGAGGCCCAGCCAAAACCACCTGCTCATCATTAAGAAGAAGTTCGCCCGGCTCGTAAGTGTGAGCGAACCTTCCCGTTGACTCAGTCAAACTTGCAAGCTCAACCCGCATGGCACACTACCCTAGTAGAAATCATACATTTAGGCAGTTAGCGCACAAAAGGATTCATTATAGCGACGAGATGGGGACTGTCAACGCACTGTAAGCTAATTGCTTTCAACATCTGATGAATTAAACGCATTTAGCGCGTCCTGTCGCAGGGCCCTGGCAAGACGTTCATCGCCACAGGTGATGATCTTCCGGTTGTGAGAGGCCGGCACTCGAAACAGTGGTGCAACAGCAGAAACGCCCTGTGTCTGTCGTTTCGCCGTCGACTTTGCCGCGCGAGCAAGATCTTCACTTTGCGCCTTTTCGAACGCCTGCTTGGCCAGATTCGCATGCCCGGTTCGATCATAGATCAGTCCGAGCACGTAGAACGCTTCAGTGTAGCCGGCATCCATCTGCGTAGCTTTGCGTAGGTGGCGCGCTGCCAGCGAGTCGCGGGCCAGCTGATAGTACAGGCAGCCCAGGGCGTAATGTGCTTCAGGCGAAGGCTTACTTGCCAGAGCGCGTTTAAATTCCCGAAGCGCTTTTTGCCAGTTCTCTTCGGCCATGAAGAGCCGTCCGAGCCCGTAATGTGCAGCGAATGAAGAACCACCGCGCTGCGTCGCGTTGTTGAGTAACTCCTTTGCCCGCTCGGTATCTCCCTCTTCCGCGCAGGTCAGACCAAGCAGAAGCGTTACCCTGACATCATTTGGCGCAAAGTCATAAGCCTTTGCCAGGTAAATGCGAGCCGGTTTCGTATCACCCGTGCGGAAAAAATGCTCGCCCACAAATGCCAGCAATGGCGCGTTTTCCCGGGCGAATTCTGCCGCACGCTGAAGGGATTTAATACCGCGCACGAGCTGCTCGTCTTCGAGGAGCACGAACCCCTCATTGACCAACTGTTCGAAGCGGCCGCTTTGTGAGCCTCGATACTCGGCGAGTATCTTTAGCCGCGTCTCCTCGCGCCGGGCACTCTCTTCCTGTTCCTCCGCGTCCTTCTGGCACCGATCATTCCACACGCGCTCCAGCCGCCCGCTTTCAATAACACCATCCTCAGTCAAAAGACTAATTAGCGCTTTCACGAGAGCTCGATCGAAATAAGCGTTCTGTGCCTGCCGCAGTAGCAGATCGAGGCCGCGCTCAAGCCTCCCGGTCAATCGAGCAAGTCTGTTTTCAAGTGCTGAGATCCGCTCCAACAGATGTTCATCAGTCGAAGCAGTGGACTCGGCGATCTCGTAGCGCGATGCGGGTGGCTCGACGATGATCATGAGCCTGGTACCGCAACGAGAGCAGAAATCCTGCCCCAGTGGATTAGAGGCAAGACATTTTTGGCAATAGTGAACTACGGTTGGCATTTCAAATTTTTTAGCGCGAAACTAATATCTTCACGAGCATAGCGTGTCTTTCACCAAACTAATACTCGTAAAATCCCCGCCCTGTCTTTCTACCAAGCCAGCCGGCATCGACATACCGTCTGAGTAACGGGCAGGGACGGTACTTGGAGTCTCCCAGACCCTCCTGAAGCACCTGCATGATCGCCAGGCAAACATCCAAGCCAATGAAATCTGCAAGCGTCAGAGGTCCCATCGGATGATTCATGCCAAGCTTCATTATACCGTCGATACTCTCGCGGGTCGCCACGCCTTCGTGGAGCGTGAAGATTGCTTCATTGATCATCGGCATCAGCACGCGGTTCGAAACGAAACCGGGCGAGTCCTGACAGTCCAAGGCTGTCTTCCCCCACTTTTCTGTGAGAGCACGCACCCTCTCGTAGGTCTCGTCAGAAGTGGCTAAGCCGCGAATAACTTCAACCAGCTTCATCACAGGGACAGGATTCATGAAATGCATGCCTATGACCCTTGCAGGTCTGCGTGTGGCCGCACCGAGTTTCGTGATCGAAATTGACGAAGTATTTGAAGCCAGGACGGTGTCTGGTGGAGTAATTTCATCGAGCGCTCCAAAAACTTTCCTTTTTACATTCAGGTCTTCTGTTACGGCCTCTATTATGATCGATGCATCGCGGAGTTGCTCGAGGACAGTCGCGGTCCTGATGCGGCCAGTGATTGTTTCTTTCTCGTCTGCGCCCAAACGGTCCTTATCAACGTCGCGCTGCAAGCTCTTGTCGATCGCCGCCATGCCGCGTTGCAAAAATTCGTCGTTCACGTCGTGCATGACAACCGTATACCCGGCACGCGCTGCCACCTGAGCGATACCGTTGCCCATCGTTCCTGCGCCGATTACTCCGACGACTTCGCTCACTCGTTATAACTCCTGCTTGAAACTAGCGCCAATCAGGCGGGCTGGTAGGGGGAACGTACTGTGGTTCTTGCTTGCGGCTAGCGCTGGCCCAGACGGGTGGCGCAGGAGGCAGAGCGTATGCCGCCCTGTCATAGAGTGACCTTCCCTTTTCACCGAACAAAAACCAAAGCGTGTAAATACATAATGCGGTGCCGAAGGGAAAACTCATACCTGCGATAATCCCGGCGACGATACCCATGGTCCTGGCCCAGGTTTTCCGCTTAAGCAGAGCGTATCCGGCAAGAAAAGAGGGCGCGATGATAATGAGGTTAATCAGAACCATAAAAACCATGAGCACCGCAAAGAGTCCCATAGGCATTGCTTCGCTAGGGGGTTGGTTGACCGCAAGCACACCGAACATTCCCAACATGAAGATTGAAATCATCACCATAAGGAACATCGAAAGTCCGCCGTACGCAATGTGTAAGATCCCAAGGGCCTTGTTGTGATCAGTTGGTGCCATTCTTTCTCCGTTAACAATCTTGTCCTATCTCTCTACCGCCATCGCTACAGCGTTCCCGCCGCCAAGGCAAAGTGCAACGATTCCGCGATGTACGTTGCGACGCTTCATCTCATAGAGCATCGTCGTCAACAGGCGCGAGCCAGATTGACCAATCGCATGTCCCAGGGCAACAGCGCCGCCATTTACATTTAAGCGTTCAGGGTCGAGATTCAACTCCTTAATAATGGCGACCGCTTGCACTGCAAATGCCTCATTCAGCTCTATCAAATCCACCTCGTTTAGCGACCACCCGGCCCGTTTGAGTACTCGACGAATCGCCTCCACTGGCGCCATCATCACAAGTTCCGGCTCTATCCCCGAAGTAGCCTGGGCCGCTATGCGCGCCATGGGCTCGACGCCTAAGCGTCGCGCACGCTCCAACGACGTCACAACCAAAGCAGACGCACCATCATTTACGCCGGGAGCGTTGCCCGCTGTAACAGTTCCGCCTTCCTTGAACGCCGGCTTGAGTTTGCCGAGCGCTTCAAGCGAAGTGTCTTCGCGCACTGTTTCGTCCGCGTCGAATACTATTGCCGGACCTTTCTTTTGCGGAATCTCCACCGGCATGATTTCGTCCTTGAATTTGCCTGCCTTGATTGCGTTGCCGGCCTTTCGATGAGACTTCAAGGCGTAATCATCCTGTTCCGTTCGGCTAACGTTAAAGCGATCGGCGACGACCTCGCCCGTACATCCCATGTGATAGTCCTCAAAAGCACACCACAACCCATCATTGATCATCGCATCAACCAGAGTTCCATTTCCCAAACGGTATCCCTGACGCGCCTTGGGCAGCAGATAGGGGGCATTGCTCATCGATTCCATGCCACCAGCCACGACGATATCAGTGTCCCCCAACTGTATTCCTTGCGCCGCCATCATTACCGCTTTGAGGCCCGATCCGCAGACCTTGTTAATTGTGACGGCGGAAACCGTTGCGGGAAGTCCGCCATTCAAAGCAGCCTGACGCGCAGGATTTTGCCCGAGTCCAGCCTGAATCACGCAGCCCATGATCACCTCGTCAACATTGACCGGGTCTACGCCCGCGCGTTTTACACTCTCTCGCACAACCAAGGCCCCGAGATCGGTGGCGCGCAAATCTTTCAATGAGCCCTGAAACTTTCCTACGGGCGTTCTTACCGCACTGATGATTACGGCGTCTCTGAATTCAGACATTACTGCTCCTTACTTGCATAAATCGTAAAGCGTAAATCGTGAACCGGAAATCGTGAGTCGGAGTTCTCATTTGCTTAATAGAGTTCTCATTTGCTTAATATCAGCTCTGTAATATCACGCCTTCTTGCAGTCACGGTTCTCGGTTCTCGTTCTTGGTTCCGGTTCACGGTTCTCGGTTTCCATTTGTTATCCATTTACTAGTTTACCGGACGGAGTGTCAAGAATCGACAACCGCAAAAAGTCAGGCAATTGATAAGGCTACAGGGGAATGTTAGACTCCCACTCGCTATTCCCAACCTCGATCAGCAACCCGGTCAACAAAGATGCAAGCGCTAATTCTTGCGGGTGGGAAGGGTACACGCCTTCGACCGCTCACAGTCTACACTCCTAAGCCGATCGTGCCGATTTGCAACCGGCCCTTTCTCCTTTATCAGATAGACACACTTCGTCGGGCGGGCATCACCGATATTACCCTTTCATTGTCTTACCAGCCCAATAAGATCGAGCAGTTGCTCGGTGATGGCTCCGATTATGGTGTGAAACTCAAGTACACAGTTGAACCGCAGCCAATGGGGACAGCGGGCGCTTACAAGTTTGCCGAGGATGTTATTCGTGAGCCCACCGTGGTGTTCAACGGCGATATTCTGACAGACCTGGATCTAAAAGCCGTCATACGGGAGCACAATGAAAGGAAAGCCGGTGCGACGATCGTTTTGCAGCCTGTTGAAAACCCCCGTGCCTACGGTTTGGTAGAAACAGAATCCGATGGGCGCATTCGTCGCTTTCTCGAAAAGCCGAAGGAAGATGAGATCACCTGCAACACGATTAACGCAGGCACCTATATTCTCGAGCCTAAGGTGCTTGATTTCGTTCCTGCCAGTGAGAACTATTCATTCGAGTACGGTCTGTTTCCTGATCTGCTAAAACGGCAAGAGAGATTTTACGCGCACATCCCGCCGCGAACTTATTGGATAGATATTGGCACACCTGAGCGCTATCTCCAGGCCCATCAGGATCTACTTGCCAATCGTGTTGGCCGGATTCACATCAAGGAACGCCGCGGATCGTTTGACGCGGCTACTATCGCCGAGATTGATGAACGTTCTATAGTCGGTGACGACTGCCAGATCAAGCCGGGGGCTCAAATAATTAATTCAGTTCTGGGCCAGGGTTGCTTTGTCGAAGAACGCGCCCGCGTCGAGAATTCTGTAATCTGGCCCCATACGCGTATAGGCACCGCTGCTGGAGTCTCTCACGCAATTGTTGGGCGCGGTTGCCACATCGGACGCTCCGCAGTCGTGGGATCAGGATCGGTGTTGGGTGATAAGACTTCAATAACCGACTACACGATTACGGGGGGTGCCAGGCCTTGAACGGGGCGAATGCCCCCATCAAGTTTGGCACTGACGGCTGGCGAGCGATAATTGCTGGTGAGTTTACCTTTGCGAATGTCGAACGGGTGGCGCAGGCCTATACCGACTACCTCACCTCTAGCAAAGAATCATCCTTGCTCAAGCAACTCGTAGACGTGGGACAGGTCAGCAAGGAGGAAGCTGAGGATCCTCTATTCGCGAATGTCGTCAGAAAGGCGGTTACTTCAGCATCCGGGTTAGTGATTGTCGGTTTCGACCGGCGTTTCTTATCCGAGCACTTCGCGCGGCGGGCAGCCGAAGTGATCGTGGCAAACGGATTTCGCATTGCACTGTTTCAAGAGGCCGTGCCGACTCCGCTCGTCTCCTGGGCCGTGAAGGACCTTGGTGCCGGCGGCGGAGTGGTGATCACGGCGTCGCACAATCCTCCCGAATTCAACGGCTTCAAGATCAAAGCCTCCTGGGGCGGGAGCGCCGCGCCCGAGACAACCTCAGTTGTTGAGAAGCTCGTCGATGTCAACCCACCCAAGCGGAGCGAAATCAAGACTGATGGGCACGAATTACTGGAGCCGGCGATCCAGAGTTATCGCAAGCAAGTGTCGTCATATGTCGATCTCGACCGTTTGCGTGGCTCATCCGGACTAGTAGTTGTCGATCCCATGCATGGCTCGGGAGGACATTGGCTTGAGAGTTTCCTGGCTGGTGGCAAGCTAGAGGTTGAAACCATTCGAGGTGAACGAGACCCGCTTTTTGGCGGCGTCAACCCAGAACCAATTGATCGCAATCTCGGTCTCCTGAAACAGCGAGTGATTGAGACGAAAGCTCGCGTGGGGCTGGCAACTGACGGCGACGCCGATCGGGTTGGAGCGGTAAGCGAGCGCGGCGAGACCATGACAATGCACGACGTCGTGCCGCTTGTTCTGTTGCACTTAGCCCGAAATCGAAAGATGACTGGTGGTGTCGTAAGAACGTTCTCTCAGTCCGTGTTACTAGAGAGGATTGCTGCCGCGCACAAGCTAAAGCTTCATGAGACGCCGATCGGTTTTAAGTACATCGCGGAGTTAATGCTCAAGGAAGACATCCTGATCGGGGCAGAGGAATCCGGTGGTATCGGCGTGAAGGGGCATATTCCCGAACGCGACGGCATTCTCAATTCACTTCTCTTTCTCGAGGCCATTGTCACCGCGAACAAACCTCCGTCTGAAATGCTTCGCGAATTGCATCGTGAGTTTGGTGAGTTCCATTTTGGCCGCCGCGATCTTGCTATTGAGATCGAGCGGGGAATGGAACTTGTTAAGACAATTGCGTCACAACCGCCAGCGGAGTTTGCGGGATACCAAGTAGCGAGTGTTGAGACTCTGGACGGCACGAAACTGGTTTTCGAGGATGAATCCTGGGTCCTCTTTCGCCAATCAGGCACTGAGCCGGTCCTGCGAATCTATTCAGACTACTTCTACAAAAATTAGGCATGACATTGCCGAAAGTTCCCGCCAAATCTATAGACCGCGATAAGGCATTCAGAGTGCAGTTTGGATCACTGCTCTTCTGTGCGGGTTCTGCGGGTTATCTTTGGTCGATCTTCATCATCAGTTGTTTCTCTTGCACGATTGGCTAACGTTAGCTGCGGGACAGCCAAGATGGTTACCCTTCGCCGCAGGGAAGTAATTAGTGCTCGTTACCTTGCCGTCTGCACCTCATAAGCTATTCCTTCCTCTCTATTCACGTAGTGAAAAACGCCAGGCAGTTCTGGATCTACGGTCTTCTCGTATTTGTTCTCATCAATTTGAAGGTCTGAGAATTGCGGCTTGGCACTTGAACTAACTCTTATCTGCTTGACTGTTCCACTTGGGACGTTATAGCCGCCCTTTCTTTCTTTTCGGCACGGACCACTTGAATACTTTATGAATACTGCTTCCTTTCCTAGATCGTAAACCTCTGAGTATCCATCTGGTTTGGCAGACGGACCCAACAACCGTTCCACATCCTCCCGTGTCGAGTGTAGCGGTACAATACCGCGCCAGCCCACATTTTGTGCAAGGCCTATCATAAATGTCGTTATGCATGAGCATAACAAAAAGGCTTTAATGGTCATCATATTTTTACCTCCTCGACGGGTTACAATGCCCTTTAAGTTCATCATTCCAAAACCCGCTGCTCGCGAATAAGTCATTTGGATCCGGCAATGAAGAAGCGCCTGTCTTTCCGGAGTCATCAAATTGAAAGCTGCCGCCGCCAAGGCAGCGTCTGAGTAGTAGCCATTTTTGCCGGCGTGGTGAATGGTCTCATGCAAGCCCATCATGAGGTAGCCAAGTTTCGCGCCTCTATGAACGCTAACTCCGGCAAAGCTCGAAACACTTACCGGCGAAATGTTGATCGTCGCGTTATGCGTGCTAATCGATCCGCCGACGGTGCCAGAAACATCACAGCCACCGCTCATTTGTTTTTCAAATACAATGCCTCGAATCATCCCGTAGAGTGCTGGTCCATCTGATGAGTGGGCTGGGTTGCTTGTCGTTGCCGTGGAGTTGATCAGGCTGGTTACGAAATTAGCGCACGTGGAATTACTAAGTAAGCTCCTGATGCCAGCGTCAACATCAGGCAGAGGAACTTCGACGGAGGTGTTCTGCGGTGTTCCTAAAGTTGTCAGTCGTACTTGTATTTAGGCTCTGCGCACTCCTCAGTCGCCTGCCAGTTGTAGTCCTAGGCCATACTTAATAGCCTCGTC
>WNGE01001765.1_pt1 | contig 27113 bp, 28 predicted proteins | sample 5400651 | NCBI WGS metagenome assembly WNGE01 (sample SAMN13153370, study PRJNA577476) | soil metagenome | isolation source: 60 cm soil or saprolite under grassland replicate 2 | place: USA:California | collected 2016-06-15 | reverse complement strand
GAGCACTCGACCGCAGGCGCGCCCACAACAGGCCACCCGTGCGAGAGATCGCAGCTCTGCGGCTGGATCCGTTCCGCCGCGAGGTCTACCGCGACGGCCGCTACGTCGCGCTGACCAGGAAGCAGTTCGCAGTGCTCGAAGTCCTCGTCGCTGCCGAAGGCGGTGTCGTCAGCGCCGAAGAGCTACTGAAACGGGCGTGGGATGAGAACGCAGACCCGTTCACCAACGCCGTGCGCATCACGGTCTCGGGACTGCGCAAACGGCTCGGCGAACCCTGGATCATCGCCACCGTGGCCGGTGTCGGGTACCGCATCGACACGCAACCAGACACCGGGCCTGAGGGAGGAGAGCGTGGATAGAGCCCCTGGTTTGAGTGTTCGCCTCAAGCTCACCCTCAGCTACGCCGGCTTCCTCATGCTCGCAGGGGCCGTGCTGCTCGCCGTCGGCTACTTTTCCCTTTCGCGCGGCGTGCACCCTGGTGTGATCTTCATGGTGCGCAGCCACGCCGACCTCCTGCGCGCGTTCGCTCCGACCGCGGCCATCGTGCTGGCCTTCCTGCTGGTGTTCGGCCTGCTGGGAGGGTGGCTTCTCGCCGGCCGCATGCTTGCTCCCCTGACTCGCATCACGGACGCCACGCGCATCGCCGCGACCGGATCGCTCTCCCACCGGATCCGGCTACCAGGCCGCAGCGATGAGTTTCGTGAACTCGCCGACGCCTTCGACACCATGCTCATGCGGCTCGAAGCACACGTCGCCGAACAGCAGAGATTCGCAGCCAACGCCTCCCACGAACTGCGCACCCCACTGGCGATCACGCAGACTCTTCTCGACGTCGCCAGCAACGATCCGAACCGCGACACCGGCGAGCTCGTCGGCCGCCTCCACGCCGTCAACGCCCGAGCGATCGACCTCACTGAAGCATTGCTCCTGCTCAGCCGCGCCGACCAACGGTCTTTCACCCGAGAACACGTCGACCTATCCCTCATAGCGGACGAAGCGACCGAAACGCTCCTCCCCCTCGCAGAAAAACGCGGCCTCACCATCGAGACCTCCGGCGACATGACCCCCACCATCGGCTCACACGCGCTCCTGCTGCAGCTGAGCACGAACCTCGTGCACAACGCGATCGTCCACAACCTGCCCGAACAGGGCACCGTGTGGGTCACGACCAGCGTTCACCCCAAGAGTGCGGTGCTCACGGTCGAGAACACCGGCGAGAAACTCACCCCACAGGTAGTTGCCACGCTTTCCGAGCCGTTTCTTCGCGGCACCAAACGCATACTCACCGACCACGCAGGTGTCGGCCTCGGCCTGGCAATCGTCAAAAGCATCACCCAAGCACACGACGGAACCCTCACCCTCACCCCCCGGGCCGCCGGCGGGCTCCGCGTCACGGTGCAACTACCCGCCGCGCTGCCGCACACTGGCTGATGACGATCAGGGGAATTGCCGGACGGCCGCGATTAACAACGGGCGACCGAAGCCTCGGCTTCGCGGAAGAGCTTGCGAGACTGGTCCACAATATGTGCGCACGCCTGCGTGTTCATTGGTGCTTGCAGTCGAGCCAGCATCACTCGCCATACTCATCGCCGGCGGAGCGAGATGATCGAGAAACGAGTCCTTAGGCCCCACCATGTAAGTCGTAGAGCCCCGTGTAGGTGTTGGCTTGGTGATGTCGGGAGCCGCGAATCGGCGCGAAATCCCTGCTCAGCGGCACCTATGAACCACGCGATGGGGATGTAGCGACCCGGACCAGCGACAGCCCGACACGGTGCTTCTGGCCTGCCACGTTGACCAACCGGTCGACGTCAACGGTGACGAGGTGCCATCCTTCCGACCGCAGCGCGGAACCAGAGCGACCGTCGATCATCACGCGTGGTCTGAGCGGGGACGGCGCGAACTCGAGTCGAAGCCTCCCGGAGCCGTAGATCCAGAACGGCGCGTGGGTCTCACTCATGTACCGGCCTACACCGGCCGTCTCGCCGAACCAGCCCTGGCAGAAGACGGGGCCGGAGCGCGCCGGCTCGACGCGTTCCGGTGCGATGCCGCTGTCGCCGCGTTCGAAGAGCCACACGGGCCCAGCGGTGCGCTGCACCCTCCAACCGTGCGCCAGCAGGCCGCGGGAGGCGAACCAGCCCGTGCCCGGCACTGCCGGGTTGTGCACGTAGAGCCCGCGGTGCAGCGCGATCGAGCCGACGCCGAGGCGCTCGAGCTCACCCGCCATGTCGCCGCTCCAGTCGCCGCAGTTGAGCCGCTGGAGACGGTCAGCGACCGTCTTCGCCGGCCTCGGGGCCGTCGTCGAGTAGCCGCCGGGCCGTTGACGTCGCGCTGCGGTTTCGTACCAGAGGTAGACGCTGCCGTAATGGACGCCGGGATCGAAGACGGGCAGCTCGAGCAGACGTCCGGCCGCCGACGGCGCCGCTCCCGCCGGATCGCCCGGCGCGGACTTGCCGTAGACGCGCGCGTGCAGGTCGACGAAGAGCAAAGCGATAGCAAGCACGACCACAATCCCGCGCCTGCTCTGTGCCACGGCGTACGCGAACAACGCGGCGATGCACAGGCAGGCGATCGGCAGGAGTCGTTCCGGGACACGCGGGAAGCGGAACGGCGGCAGCGCGTGCCAGAGCGCTGAGTAGATCGGCGTGCGCGTTCCGAGCGCGAGCACGATCGGCACGAGCGCGCCGAAGCCCAGAATCGCTGCGAGCGCGTGGCGGCGGGCGCGGATGAGCAGCACCAAGCCGGCCAGCGCGACGAGCGGCGTCGCCCACCCGAGGAAGACGAACTGCTCGCTGCGTGCGTGGTCGACGTGTCGTGAGACGAAGTCGCCGACATGCGCCGAATAGAACGCGATCTCGTCCAGGGAACGCCCGCCCGATTGCGTCGACTGCTCGATCACGGTCCGGCGAACGACGAGGCCCGCGCCGACCGCCGCGAGCGCGCCGGCGCCGGCGCCGAGCCAGAGACGCCGGTCGCGCGTCCGGCAGACGGCGTAGCCGAGGAAGAACGGGATAGCTCCGAGCGCGAGGTGCACCTGGCCCGAGAGCGGAATCGATGCGAGCGCCGCACCTGCAAGCGCGAGCCACCAGCGCGTGCCGTGCCGCGCTCGCTCGAAGGCCCACAACGAAAGCGGAAGGAGGATCGAGACCGGTCCGAGCAGATGCCCGACGCTTTGCTCGACGCGGTAGGGCGCGATCGCAAATGCGAGCCCGCCGGCGAGTGCCGGGCCGCGCGGCAAGCCGAGCTCGAGCAGCCACACGCACGCCGCGAGACCAGCCAGCGCGTAGAAGAGGAGCTGCAGGACGTTCCACCCGCCGACGAGGCCGAACACCGCCCCGAGCGGCCAGAAGAGGATCCCGTAGGGCCAGCCCGGGAAGTTCGGCTGCGGCTTGGCCTCGGGGCGGAAGCTGTACGGGTCCCGCCACGGAGCCCGGCCGTGCTCGAGTTGGTGGCCGACGAGCCAGTAGTGGTAAACGGTCTGGAGGTGGTCGCCCGGAGACGCTTCGCCGTGGGCCGGCGCGCCACCCGAGAGAAAGTTCGACCGGGCGTGCTGGATCGCAGGCCACGTCGCGGCTGCCCCTGCCGCGAGGTACAGAGCAGCGCCGAGCGCTACAAAGCCTGCGCGGCGCGAAGCAGCTCGTCGAAGTCCGGCACCTCGGCCGTGTCGTAGCGCCATGCGCCGCGGACCGTACCGTCCTGGTCGACGAGGAACGCGCTTCGATCCGCGACGCCACGGTGGCCGCGGAACTCCCCTTCGATGCCGAACGCCTGCATCGCCTCGTTGTTCCAGTCCGAGAGGAGCGGGAAGTTCAGGTCGAGCGCCTGGGCCCACGCGATGTGGGTCCACTCGGAATCGCCGGAGATGCCGAATGGGCGAACACCCGCTGCCAGGAACTCCCGGCTCCTGTCACGCAGGAGCTCCATCTCGTGCGTTCAGGTGGAAGACCAGTCGAAGAGGTAGAAGACGAAGAGCGCCGGCCCGTCCCCGAGCAGCTCGTCGAGACTGCGCCGCTCGTGCGGTGCGGTCCAAACGGTCGCCTTCGGAATTCGGTCTGCTATTCCCAGCATCGGGCGCGAACCCTACTTCGCAAGCTGAGGCTCGGCCGCGACCTCTGTCATGTCCGCGATCTCGCTGACGACCTCGACGATGTCGCGGTTCGCGTTGAAGACCCTGAGCTGCCGGTCGGCGCCGTTCCCGTTGCGCAGGATTTCCTCGAGGCCCTCGAGCTCACGGTCGGAGCCGAGCTCGCGTGCATGCGGCTCGATCTCCTTCAGCGTCCTCCGGATCAACTGCGCGACCGCGACTCGGTTCCGGCGGCCCGTCGCGAGATCCATCAGCGGCGCCTCGAGCCCGTAGCGCCCCGCGAGCCATTTGTTCTCGGTCGTGAGGATGCGGTGATAAGAGGGGATCTCCTCGCCGCGGTCGAAGCGCTCGGAGAAGAGCTTCACGAGCGCCTGGCAGTACGCGACGATCGCGACGACGTGCTCGAGGCGCGTCACGGCGTCGCAGATGCGGACCTCGATCGTGCCGAGGCGCGGGTGAAGGCGAATGTCCCACCAGATGTGCGTGTAGTCCGCGATGCACCCGGTCTTCTCCAGCTGGCCGACGACCTCCGCATAGTCGGCGTAGCTCTTGAAGCGCGGCGGCGGCCCCGAGCGCGGGAACGCCGCGAAGATCATCTGCCTGCTCGAGCGGAGCCCGGTGGGCTCGCCGCGCCAGAAAGGCGAGCTCGCGGACAGTGCGAGCAGCGGCCCGATGTGGGGAAGCAGCCCGTTGACGACCTGGATCGCCTTGTCGGGGTCGTCGACGGCGACATGGATGTGCATCCCGAAGATGAGCTCGCGCCGCGCGACGTATTGCATCTGGTCGACGAGCGATCGGTAACGATCGCGCGCGGTGATTCGCTGCCGCTCGAAGAGGCTGAACGGATGAGTCCCCGCCGAGCCGACGCGCAGTCCCTGTTCGCGCGCGATGCCGCAGACGTAGCTCCGGATCCTGCGCAGCTGCTCCGCCACCTCGCCGGTCGTGTGGCAGACCGGTGTCGCGATCTCGAGCACGGACTGCATCAGCTCCGCATTGATCACCGGCTCGAGCTCGTGCCCGGCGACTGCCGCGAGCACGGTGTCGATGTGCTGCACGAGATCGAATGTTTCGGCATCGAGCAGCATGTACTCCTCTTCGACTCCGAGCGTGTACGGGTCGCCCCTGCCGAAGGCGTGGTCGAGCACGCTGCCGCCGGGCGCGAAACTCGATCCCTTTCCCGTGATCGAAGCCGGGTAGATCTGCTTCCCGTCGTGCTCCATACGGGAGTCTTACTACTCGGGGAGCAGCGCGTCAGCCTCGATCTCGACCAGCCACCGCGGATCGAGCAGGGCGGAGACCACGATCATGGTGCTGGCGGGCCGCACTTCGGCGAACACCTCGCCGTGAGCACGGCCGACGTCGCCTGCGTCCTCGACGTTGATGAGATACATGCGAGTGCGCACCACATGCTCGGGTTCGCCCCCTGCCTCGTGGAGGGCAGCGGTGATGATCTCCAGGCAGCGCTTCGCCTGTCCGTACGCATCGGGGGGCGGGGCCGCGCCGTCGGGCATCACGGCGCAGGTGCCCGCGACGAAGACGTGCCGACCGTCATGCACCGCCCGCGAGAACCCGATCGTCGCTTCGTACGGAGAGCCGGAGGAGACGAGCTGGCGAGCCACGGGACTAGTATCGCCCGCCGGTGGAAGAGGCACTTCGGCAGATCGACGACTGGCCCGTGCCGTTTGTGGCTGTAGGTGTTCTGCGTGGCGGCGAAGTCGTCGCTACGCGCGGAGCCCGGGACGAGGTGCTGCGCTGGGCTTCCGTGACGAAACTCGTCACGGCTCTCGCGGCGCTCGTCGCGGCGGAGGAGGGCGTGATCGATCTCGACGAGGCCGCCGGCCCGGAGGGATCGACCGTGCGACACCTGCTCGCCCATGCGTCCGGTCTGCCGTTCGAGCCCGGTGCGCCGACAGGGCGGCCCGGGCAGCGGCGTGTCTACTCGAACGTCGGCTTCGAGTCGCTCGCGGAGCACATCGCCGAGCGCGCGGACATGCCTTTCGGCGATTACCTCGACGCGGGCGTGTTGCAGCCGCTCGGGATGCAGGCCGAGCTTCGCGGTTCGCCGGCCGCAGATCTGCACGGCTCGCTCGACGATCTCGCGATCCTGGCCCGCGAGTTGCAGCGTCCAACGCTAGTCGCGCCGGAGACGCTGGCGGAGGCGACAACGGTGCAGTTCCCGGGCCTCGCCGGAGTGCTACCGGATTTCGGCCGCTTCGATCCGAACCACTGGGGTCTCGGCTTCGAGCTCCGCGACGAGAAGTCGCCGCACTGGACCGGCACGCGCAACTCGCCGCGAACGTTCGGCCATTTCGGTGGCAGCGGTACGTTCCTCTGGGTCGACCCGGACGCCGGCGTCGCGCTCGGCGTGCTCACGAACCTGGACTTCGGCGAGTGGGCGAAGGAAGCGTGGCCGCGCTTGTCGGACGCCGTGCTGATCGCGTGACAGACGCGTATCCGTTTCGAACCCGTGCCTGGCACCGGTACGTGTCGGAAAACGCCTCGCCTGATCAGACGCTGTCGTGAAAATCTGAACGAAGCTTGGCCGCGGCTTTCGGACGCCGTGCTGATTCGCGTGACAGACGCGTATCCGTTTCGTACCCGTGCCTGGCACCGGTACGTGTCGGAAAGCGCCTCGCCTGATCAGACGCCGTGACGACTGAGGAAATCTAGGACGATCCGGTCGAACTCTTCCGGTCGCTCGAGATTCGGGAGATGTGCGGCGCCGGCGATCGTCGCGCGCTCCGCGCCGGGGATTCCGTCCACGAGACGATCGGCGATGCTGTGGATGTCGGCGACGTCCTCGTCGCCGGTGAGAACGAGAGTAGGAACGTCGACTTCGCCGAGTCGGTCCGATTCGGCCGGCTCGAGGCGCAACATCCGGACGTCGTCGTGGCCCTGCTGTTGCCTGAAAGCCTGCTTCTGCATCTCGCCGACCAGTGCGCGCATCCCCGGATCGATGTCGTCGAGATCGCGGTGCGGACCGGCGAGCCACATCCGCAGATTCGCGTCCACCGCGGCATCCAGGTCGCCGCGTTCCAGTGCCTCCTCCTCCGCACCGAAGAACGACACCACGTCCTTCGACCATTCGTGATGCGGGAGCCCGGCGCCCACCAGCACGAGAGCGGAGACACGTTCGGGCGACTCGAGGGTGAGCTCCAGCGAGGTGTTGCCGCCGAGGGAGACACCGATCAGCGCAGCTTGTTCGATGCCTTCCGCGTCCATTGCGTCGCGTACAGCTCCTCTGAAAGACACCGGGTTCGTCTCGAACGGAGAGTTGCCGAATCCGGGCAGATCGACGCGCAGCACGGAGTGCGACCGCGGAAATGAGCGCAGCTGAGGCTCCCAGAGACGTGAATCCGCGACGCCCGCGTGGAGGAGCACGACAGGCGGCCCCTCACCGCGGAGGTCGCGCCAGGCGCTCACTCGTCGTCCACGAACAGCGGACGAATGAATTCGTCGAACGTCTCGCGATCGCAACTCGCGACCGTCACCGGTGTGAGCGCACGAACCGATGCGGTACGCGGCACGTTCATCGCCAGCGCGACCTCGCCGAAGTAGTCGCCCGGCCGCAGCACGCTCTGTGCCCCCCGGCTCCTCTGGCTGACCGCGAGCATTCCGCTGAGGACGACGTAGAAGCGATCGCCGTCCTCGCCCTCCGACGCGACGCCGGCGCCGGCCGGAATGTCTTCGCGCGCCATGTTCTGCGCCAGCCGCGCAAGCGTCTCACCGGGAAGCGTGGCGAGCAAACCGATCCGTGACAGCTCGTGCTGCGTCGCCCCGGCGGCCCGCGGGCTCACTCTTCTTCCTCGGTCAGCTCCGGCTGATCGTGCATGGTTCCCTCCCATGGGTGCGCTCGACTCCTGGCGCTTCTGTCCGGTCTGCGGCGAGGCTATCGAGAAGATCGACGACCGGGCCGAATGCCACGCCTGCGGTTACGTGGGCTACGCGAACGCCGTTCCCGGCGCAGAGGCGGTCTGCTTCGGCGAGCGGGGTCGGGTGCTCCTCGGCCGTCGCGCGTTCGATCCGGGCAAAGGCCTCTGGGATCTGCCCGGCGGATTTCTCCACGAGAACGAGCATCCGCTCGACGGGCTGCGGCGGGAGATCCGTGAGGAGACCGCTCTCGAGATCGAGCCGATCGACTTCCTTGGGTTCTGGCTCGAGCCCTACGACGGGCGGATCGTGCTCTGTCTGGCGTGGGCCGCCAGGGCGACGGGCGAGCCCAGGGCCGGCGACGATCTCGTCGAGCTCCGCTGGTTCGAGCCGCACGACCTGCCGCCGCCTGCAGAGCTCGCGTTTACGCACTATCCGCAGGTGCTCTCAGCCGCTCTGAGCCTCCGGCACGAGCACGCGTAGCGCGCCCGGCTCGATCCGGAACTCCACCGGCGTCTCCAGTGCGTCGGGCTCGCCGTCGATCGCCGCCTCGAGTCTCCCGGCCGCCGCGTCCACCACGAACCGCTCTCCGCTGCGTTCGGGCGGATCGGCGCCCGGGCAGTACAAGTGCAGTTTCCCTTCGTCGAGGCGCTCGCGCTCGCCGAGCGAGGGTAGGTCCAGCGCGTACGCGTTGTTCGCGACGAGCACGAGGCGGGTCTCGACCGCGTTACCGTCGATCGTGATGCCGAGCGGCTGCCGGTGCGTGAGCAGGATCGCCCACGCGCGAATCCGCGCAAACGCCTCGCGGCGTCGCCGCTGCGCTTCACGGCGCTGCACGAGCCGCGCGTAGACGCCGAGCGACACGTTGTTCAAGAAGAGACGCCCGTCAACGCGGCCGACGTCGATGCGCCGCTCGCTGCCGGTATCGAACGCACGGAGCGCTCCAATCGGATCGTCGCGGTCGAGGCCCAGGTCGCGGGCGAAATGGTTTCGGGTTCCGAACGGGATGCAGACGAACGCGCCATCGCGGCCGAGTGCGACCTCGGCGACCGGCGCCAGCGAGCCGTCGCCGCCGGCCATGCCTAGAACCTCGGCCGTAGACGCGCCGGCCAGCTCCGCCGCGTCCTCACCCTCCCGCAGGACGTGGGTCTGGACGCCGATCGTCCGTGCCTCGGCGGCGAGCTCGTCGGCGGTCGGTGAGCCGGTGCCAGAACGGGGATTGATGAGCAGGAGGGCGGACAGGGACGGCCAGATTAATGGGACCCACGGGCCCTCGAATGAGCCGTTCGGCCCATGGCGTCGTCCGGCGACCGTGCCGATATTTAGGTCTATGAGTGAACGCGGCCTTCACCAGATCGAGGACGATCTCAGCGAAACCTGGCTCGAGGACTGGGCCGGGGCTGGCGTCCTCGAAATCGAAGCACTCCTCGCCAAGCACGCGGCTTTCCTCAGCTTCCTCGAGTCGCAAGAGGCGTAAGCAGCGCACCCGCTCGGGATCGCTTAGATTCCCGGGCGATGAAGCTCAGCTACCTCTGGCACGGGCTTCCGGGTCATCCGATCCATCCGCCGCTGACGGATGCGACGATCGGGACCTACACCTTTGCCACGGTCGCCGGCCTCGCGGAGGTGACGGGCATCACCGTGAACTCGGGCGCCTACGGCTGGTGGATCGCGCTGATCTTCGGCCTGATCGTGACCGTCCCGACCGCGCTGACAGGATTCCTCGAATGGCTCTCGATCACCCGCGGCACGGAACTCTGGAAGACGGCGACCGCTCACATGATCGCGATGCTCTCCGCGACCGTGTTCTTCGCTCTAGCGGCGATCTCCGGCCACGGTTCCTATACACATGGCAACGTCAGCAGCGGCGCCTTCGTGCTGACGGTGATCGGGTTCGGGATTCTGACGCTCGGCGGGTGGCTGGGCGGCGCGATCGTCTTCGTGTACGGAATGCGTGTGCTGAAACTCAAAGGTGAGCCCGCGGGACGGGCGGTCTCGCCCATCCCGCACACCGAGAAGGAAGAGGCCGAGGGCTCCTAGCTGTCCGAGTCCGCCAGGCCAAGGGCGCGCTCCAAAGCCGGCTTCGGCTGCGCGCCGATCGCCGCCGCGGCGGGCTCGCCGTTCTTGAAGAGGATCATCATCGGGATCGATTGGACCCCGTAGCGCTGCGACAGCGCCGGCTGCTCGTCGATGTTCACCTTCACGAGCTTGAGGTCGCCGTTCTGTTCGTCGACGATCCGGTCGAGCACCGGTGCGACGGCGTGGCAGGGCCCGCACCATTCGGCCCAGAAGTCGACGATGACCGGTTTCTCGCTCTGGAGCACTTCCTCTTCGAAGCTCTGTTCGGTCACTGCAGTTGTCATTGGATCCTTTCTAGCGAATCAATCGGTCGTACCCAGGCATCAACGCTTCGAATCGCCTAGTTCTTCCATCCCTACAATCGGCTCCGGTGTTCGAGCCGCTCCCCCAGTATCCGGATCACCCCGCCCTCGAGGAGGAGATCCTCGCCTGGTGGGAGGAGGCGCGGATCTTCGACCGGCTACGGGAGCGAAACCGGGGCGGTCCGCACTGGAGCTTCTTCGACGGTCCGAAGACCGCGAACACGACCGACGGCCTGGGCGTCCACCACCTCTGGGGGCGCACCTACAAGGACGTCTTCCAGCGCTACAAGGCGCTCCACGGCTTCGACCAGCGCTACCAGAACGGGTTCGACTGCCAGGGCCTCTGGGTCGAGGTCAAGGTCGAGCGCGACCTCGGGCTGAACTCGAAGCCCGAGATCGAGGAGTACGGGATGGCCGCGTTCGCCCGCCGCTGCCGTGAGCTCGTCGCCGAATCCGCGCGCGTCATCACCGAGCAGTCGATCCGGCTCGGGCAGTGGATGGACTGGGGCAACGACTACTACACCTTCAGCGACACGAACATCGAGTACATCTGGCGGTTCCTGAAGACGCTGCACGACCGCGGCTGGCTCTACCAGGGTCACCGCTCGACCGAATGGTGCCCCCGCTGCGGCACGTCGATCTCGCAGCACGAGCTCTCGCAGTCGGACGTCTACCGCGACAAGTCGGATCCGTCCCTCTTCGTTCGCTTCCCCCTGAAGGGGCGCGACCGGGAGTCGCTCGTCGTCTGGACGACCACGCCGTGGACGCTGCCGGCGAACGTTGCGGCCGCGGTCAACCCCGAAGCCGAGTACGGCAAGCAGGACACAGGGGAATGGGTCGCGGTCGAGCGCTACCCCGAGGGCACGTTCCTGGAGCGCGTGCGCGGCTCCGACCTCGTCGGGCTCGAGTACGAAGGGCCTTACGATCACCTTCAGCCTGCGCGCGAGATCGTGCACCGCGTGATTCCGTGGGACGAGGTCTCGCTCGAGGAAGGGACGGGCATCGTCCACATCGCGCCGGGTGCCGGCACCGAGGACTTCGAGCTCTCGAAGGTGCACGACCTACCCGTGCTCGTCCCGGTCGACGAGAGCGGACGCTTCCTGCCCGAGTACGGGTGGCTCCACGGCACCTCGACCGCCGAGGCCGCCGACCAGATCCTCGGAGATCTGCGCGAGCGCGGACTGCTCGAGCACGCCGAGACCTACGTGCATCGCTATCCCCACTGCTGGCGCTGCGAGACGCCGCTGATCTTCCGCGTCGTCGACGACTGGTTCATCGCCGTCGAGGAGCTCCGCCCGAAGCTCCTCGAGGCGAACGCGAGCGTGCAGTGGACGCCCGAGTTCTACGGGAAGCGCATGGACGACTGGTTGCGGAACCTGGGCGACTGGAACATCTCGCGCAAGCGCTACTTCGGCCTGCCGTTGCCGATCTACCCGTGCGCCTGCGGCCACATGAACGTGATCGGCTCGAAGGCCGAGTTGGAGGAGCGCGCTACATCGGGCCTCGACCAACTGGAAGAGCTACACCGCCCGTGGGTCGACAACGTGCCGATCCGCTGCGAGTCGTGCGGTGAGGAGGTTCGACGCATACCCGAGGTCGGTGACGTCTGGCTGGACGCCGGGATTGTCCCCTTCTCCACGCTCGGTTGGCAGAACCCGGAGTGGATCCTCGAGGGCTACGCGACGGGCGCGGCGCAGGGTCTCACCCGTGCCGACCTTCCCGACCACGCCTACTGGGAGAAGTGGTTCCCCGCGCACTGGGTGACGGAGATGCGCGAGCAGATCCGGCTCTGGTTCTACTCGCTGCTCTTCATGTCCGTCGTGCTCGACGGGCGCGCGCCGTACCAGAAGGTGCTGGGCCACGAGGACGTGCGCGACGAGCATGGGCACGAGATGCACGGGTCGCGCGGCAACACGATCGAGGCGCAGGAAGCACTTTCGCGGATGGGCGCGGACGTGATGCGCTGGATGTACTGCGAACAGGCGCCGACACAGGGAGTGAAGTTCGGCTACACGCCCGCCGGTGAGATCAAACGCCGCCTGCTCACGCTGTGGAACTCCGTGAAGTTCTTCGTCGACTACGCGAACGTCGCAAGCTTCGAGCCGCAGCCGGGCAGCACCGAGTCGTCGCACGCGCTCGACCGGTGGCTCTACGCGCGCACCGACCAGCTGGTCGCGGACATGCAAGAAGCGTATGACCGTTTCTGGACACCCGACGCGACGCGCTCGTTCACCGCGTTCGTCGACGATCTCTCGAACTGGTACATCAGACGATCGCGAAGGCGTTTCTGGGACGAGGACACGGAAGCCCTGCAGGCGCTCTGGCACGCGCTCAGCCGCAGCGTGCAGGTGATCGCACCGGTGATGCCGTTCCTCGCCGATCACCTCTGGCGCGTGCTGCGCACCGATGGCCAGCCGGACTCGGTCTTCCTCGAGCCGTGGCCCGACCGCGGCCCGCTGGACGAGCAGCTGCTCGAGGAAGTCGCCGAGGTGCGCAGCATCGTGGAGCTCGGCCGTCAGGCACGCGGAGAAGCCGGCCTGAAGCTACGCCAGCCGCTCCGCCGTATGGTCGTCCAGGGCGCGCAGAAGGCAGAGAGCCACGCCGCCGAGATCGGAGAGGAGCTACGCATCAAGGAGGTCGAGTTCGGGCCGGTCGAGGCGACCGAGCTGCGTGTCAAGCCGAACCTGCCGGTCTTGGGGCCGAGGCTCGGGAAAGAGCTGGGTGCCATCCGTGCCGCGCTCCAGGCGGGCGAGTTCGAGCAGCTCGAGGGCGGTGGGGTCCGAGTCAACGGCCATGAGTTCGGGGTCGACGAGATCCTGGTCGAACGCGGCGCTCGTGAGGGTTGGGCCCTCGCCGAAGCAGAATCGCTGACGGTCGCGGTGACGACCGAGCTCGACGACGAGCTGCGGCAAGAGGGTCGCGTGTACGACCTCACGCATCAGCTGAACACGATGCGCAAAGAAGCGGGGCTCGCGCTCACCGATCGGATTCGAGTCGTCCTACCTGAGTCCGATGCCGACCTCCTCGACTACGAGGAGCGCATCAAGGACGAGGTCCTGGCGACCGAGATCGTCGTTGCTCAGGTGGCGGAGCCGCAGATCGAGAAGATCTAGTCGAGCGCGGCGCGCAGCCGCTGGAGGCCGCGGTCCAGGGTCTCGTCGCTTACGGCGAGCGAGAGTCGCGCCCACCCGGCGCCGCGGGCGCCGAAACCTTCGCCGGGTGCGACCGCGACGCGGTGTTCGACGAGCAGCTGATCGACCGTAACGCCCTCGGGCAGCCGGAACCAGACGAAGAACGTGCCTTCCGACTGCGCCTCGATCCCCTCGAGCGCAGCGAGCGCCTGGTCGCGACGGCGCTCGTAGGTCGCGCGATGCTCCTCGACGGAGTCCTGCGGTCCGGTCAGCGCCGCGATCCCGGCCTCCTGAATCGGCCGGAAGATTCCCGCGAAGGCGTGGTCTTGGAGGAGCTCGATGCGGCGAACGAGCTCGGCGTTCCCCAGCGCGAAGCCGAGGCGCCAGCCGGCCATCCCATAGGTCTTCGACATGCTGAACAGCTCGATGCCGACGCGACGCGCGCCCTCGGCGGCGAGGAAGCTTTGCGGGCGCCGTCCGTCGAAGACCAGGTCGCCGTACGCGAAGTCGTGCAGAACCCATGCCTCGCTGCGCTCGGCCCACTGGACTGCTTCTGCGAAGAGGCCGTCCGGCACGGTCGCGGCTGTGGGGTTGGACGGGAAGTTCAGGTACATCGCGTCCGCCGCCACGTCGAAGCCGTCAAAAGGAAGATCGCTTGCGCCGGCGAGTGCGACGGCGGAGAAGTAGTCCGGATAACCGGGGTCGGGAAGGACGATGGTGCCGCCGCTCTCGACCGCGCAGAGCGCGAACTCCATCAGGCCCGTTTTCGTCCCGGGTAGCACGGCGACCTCGCGGGCGGGGTCGAGGTGCACACCGTAGACCTCGCCGTACCGGATGGCGATCGCCTCCTTCAGAGCGGGTAATCCCGAGAACGGGCCGTAGCCGTGTACGTCGGCGCGCTCTGCGCAGTCCGCGAGCGCGCGGACGACGTGCTCGGGGGGCCCGACCTCGGGATTGCCGCGCCCGAGGTCCACCAGCGGCTCCCCGCCCCTCAACGCCGCAGCCGCCACTCGCCCGAGCAGGGCAGTGAAGTACTGGTCCGGCAACCGATGGATTCGACCCGGGACCTCGCGCATCGGATGATGCTAGGCCGCTTGTCGGGGCGCTGCGTGACCAGCGGTGACCCAGGGCGGGCGTTAGACGGCCGCATGGGCAAAGCCCACGCGGCCTCTGGGCGGCGTCGCCGAGTCGACGCCTATGGCAGGCTACGAGCCATGGCGCGCTGTCAGCGCTGTGAAGGGGACATCGAGGAGCGTTTCCGCTTCTGTCCCTGGTGCGCGTCGCCCCAGCGTACGAAGATCGTCGAGTTCTTCGCGCCGCACCCGCGCGACGCCGGCAAGGCGCTACGCGTATCGCGCTATCTGACCAGAGACCCGCACGTGCGCTTCAGCGTGTGGAGCGAGACAGGCGTCGCCGAAGGCGCGGTCTCGCTACGCGAGTCGGAAGCGGCCAAACTTGCACGCTTCATCAGTCCGGTCAGGCAGCCGACGTCTCTGCTCGACGCAGCTCGACGGGTAGCCGGAACACGACGTCCTCGTAGGCGGACGAGAACGAGCTGATCTCGCTCACGCCCTGAGCGCGGAACCAGTCGCAGACGCGAGCCACGAGCCGCTCCGGCGCCGACGCGCCTGAGGTCAGCCCGACCGTCTCCACGTCCTCGAACCAGCGCTCGTCGATCTCAGTCTCGTCGTCGATCAGATGCGCATTCACGCCGGCGAGACTCGCGACTTCGACGAGGCGGTTCGAGTTCGACGAATTGCGCGAGCCAATGACGAGGAGGAGTTCGATCTCGCTCAGCATCTCCTTGACGGCCCACTGTCGGTTCGAGGTCGCGTAACAGATGTCCTCGCGCTGCGGACCGTGGATCTGCGGGAAGCGCCGCTTCAAGACGTCGATGATCTCGGTGGTCTCGTCGACCGAGAGCGTGGTCTGGGTGATGTATGCGACGGGCGTTTCGGCAGGAAGCTCGAGCGCTTCTGCATCCTCGGCGCTCTCGACGAGCACCGTCGCCTCCGGGGCTTCGCCCAAAGTACCCACGACCTCTTCGTGGCCGGCGTGTCCGATCAGGATGATGCGCCGTCCTTCCGCCGCATAGCGTCGCGCCTGCACGTGCACCTTCGTCACGAGGGGGCAGGTTGCATCGATCGTGGTCTGTCCGCGGACGGCGGCCCGCTCGTAGACCGATGGGGCGACACCGTGAGCCGAGAGGACGAGGATCGCTCCGGGCGGGGCTTCCGTCTCGTCCTCGACGAAGACCGCTCCGCGCTCCTCCAGTTCGCGCACCACGTGCGCGTTGTGGACGATCTGCTTCCGCACGTACACGGGCGCACCGTAAAGAGAGAGCGCACGCTCGACCGTTTCCACGGCCCGCTCTACTCCGGCGCAATATCCCCGGGGCGATGCAAGCAAGACCCGTTGAACCAAACCGGCGGCCACGGTAGCAGTGCCCGCTCGAGGCCGTTCGAACAGGAAAAGGCCCGTCGCTCGGGGGGGTCGGTGGCGACGGGCCTCCTCCTAGTGCTCACCGCGGACTGCAAGGCCAGGAACGCACCGCGGTTCGCATCGCCCAGTGGGATTGACGCTAACGGGTCCTACGGACCTTTCCAATAGGCCGAACGGCCCATCTTTGGAAGCTAGAGGAGAGCGGCTCGTCTGGCGGAAAAGCGTACTACTCAGGCGCCTTGCGGCGGCTCGACTGCTCCAGGGCCGCTCCCTACAATCAGAAGGCCCAGTGTCACAAGCCGAACAAGTTCTGTGGTTCAACGCGGTGCCGCTGCTCGTCGCGGCTGCGGCGTCGCTCGGGGCCGCTGCGCGGCTTGGCTCGTGGGGAAAGCGCGGGCGCTCTCACTTCGAGCCGGCACTGCTCGCGGTCTTTCCAGCGGTCGGGCTCGCCACTGCCGTCTACGGGATCGTGCTGGCGGTCGAGCGCAAACCTCCGCCCGGCGGCACCTGGCTCACCTTGGCGCTCGCCGCGCTCTTGGTTTTGCCCGCCGTCCTGGCTCTCAGGCCCGCGCGTCGGCCTGCGGTCGCCGGCGAGCACACGCGGGAGTCGGGAACACCCACAGCCGGTGCTGTCGGTCGGAGCGACGATGTCGATGGGGTTGCCGAAGCCCTGCTCCAACACGCGGAAGAGGTCGCGGGCATCGAGCTCGCCTGCCTCGTGGTGATCGAGGACGAAACCCGAACTGGAAAGGGTGTCGTCGGGCGGGTGAACGGTCGCGACCTGAAGTGGTTCTCCGACGTGCGCATCGATCTCGAGAACGAGCCGTCCGGTGTTGCCACGGCGGCGTTCGAGGCCGCGCCGTTCGCCGTCTTCGACGCTGCGGCTTCGAAAATGGTCAGCGGCCGGATGGTCGAGGCAACGGGCGCGAAGAGCGTCGCGTTCATCCCCCTTCTCCTCGACGGGCGCGTCACCGCTGTCCTCGTTGCCGGCTCGGTTTCGAAGCACCGGGCATTCACGACCCAAGAGCTCGGCGTGTTGCAGAAAATCGCCGGCGATTCGGCCCTCGCGCTCGATCGCGCGCGCTCGACAGCCGGTCTGGCCGAGGCCCTCGAACGCGAGCGCTTCGTCGCCCGGATCTCGGCACGCGTTCGCTCCGAGCTCGACATCGACGAGCTGCTGCGCGTGGCAGTGGAGGAGACCGGCCTTGCCCTGGGCGTGGACCGATGTCTGATCCGACTCGGCTCGCACGGTGAGACCCCGACGGCGCAGTGGCAAGGCGCCGGCTTGGCTCCTGTGAAGACCGGGCGGCGCCTCGCCGTCTCGAACCTTGCGGTGAAGCGCCGCCAGACCGTGGCCGTCGAGGATGTCGGGACGGCGCCTGAGCTCGAGGATGCTTCGCTCGGAGGCCGCGACACCCTGCTGAGCCTTGGCTCGCGCGCCGTTCTTGCCGTTCCGATCGTGATCTTCGACGAGCTGATCGGAGTCCTCGCGCTCCACCGCGACACGCCCGGGCGATGGGACGACGAGGAGATCGCGCTGACCGAGGCCGTGGCCCGCGAGATCGGACTGGCCGTTCGGGTGGCGCAACTGCTCCGCGAGAACGAGCAGCGGATGACCCGGCAGGGATCGCTGTTTCGGATCGCTGCGCTTCTCGGACAGTCGCTGTCGCTGTCGGACACGCTCGGGGCTCTTGCCCAGGCCGCGAACGAAGCCCTCGGCGGGTCGTTCGCCGCCGTTCTGATGCCACGGGGCAGAAATCTCGAGCTCGCTGCAGCAGCCGGCCTTCCACCCGTGCTCGCGGAGGCGCTCGAAGACAGGGTGCCGGAGTCGGCGACCTGCCTCCAGATTGCGGCCGAGGAGAGGCGAGCCCTGGCCTCGCCCGACGTCACGCGCGATGACCGCTTCGAACGGCTCTGGGTCGAGCAGGCAAACGCAGCGGGATACCGCGCGTTGCTGGCGGTGCCTGCCGCAAGCCCGCGGGCAGAGCACTCGGGCCTGGTCGTCGTCTTCTTCGCCGACGAACGCGCCTTCAATGACGAGGACCTCGAGCTCGCGCGCCGTCTCGGCGACGCAGGGGGCGGCGCGCTCGAGCGAAGCGAGCTCTTCGAAGCCGAGCGCACCGCGCGGGCGCTCTCGCAGCAGCTCGCGCGCACGGGCGGCGTCCTTGCAACCGAGCTCGACCCGGCGGCGGTTCTGGAGGAAGTCGTACAGCAGGCGCCCGCCCTGCTCGGGGCCGACGCTTGCGCAGTCCGCACGCTCGAGGACGACGAGCTCGTGGTCAGCGCTGCCTCGGGCGATGGTGCCGAAGAAGCGGTCGGGAGTCGAGCGTCTGCGACGGGACGGCTGTCAGGCGATGTCTTCCAGTCGCGCTCGCCGCTCGCGGTCGAAGACGTCACCGCCGACGAACGGCTGGCAGGTGCCGATGCGATCCTCCTGGCCGGGTACGCAGCGTTTCTGGGTGTGCCCCTCTCCGGTCCCGAAGGCTCTCTGGCCGGCGTGCTCTCCGTCTATGCCATCAAACCTCGAGAGTGGCGGCCCGAGGAGGTCGAGGCGCTGCTCGCGCTGGCGGGAAACACGTCGGCCGCGCTCGCGAACGCGGAGCTCTACTCGCGCGTCTCGTTGGAGAAGGAACGCAGCGTCGCGATCCTCGCGAACATCGCCGACGGCATCGTGGCGGTCGACCGAGACGGCCAGGTCGTCCTTTGGAACTCCGCTGCCGAAGAGATCACCGGCGTGCCTCAGGAGGAGGCGATCGGCCGGACGACGGTCCAGGTCCTGCAACTACAGCTCGAGTCTGCGGAGACGGGGACGCCGTACGGCCAGCGCCTCGTCTCGATCACGCGCGGTGGCGAGGAAGTCTGGCTGTCACTGAGCGAAGCGGTGATGCGCGACCCGCTCGGGGCAGTCGCGGGCCGCATCTTCGCCTTCCGCGACATCTCAGCCGATCGCATGGTCGAGCAGGTCAAGTCCGACTTCGTCGCCGCCGTGTCGCACGAGCTGCGCACGCCGCTGACGTCGATCTACGGTTTCGCCGAGACGCTGCTTCGAGAGGACGTTCCCTTTGGCGAGGAAGAGCGGCGCATCTTCCTCGGCTACATCGCATCGGAGTCCGAGCGCCTGACGGAGATCGTCGACCAGCTCCTGAACGTCGCGCGGCTCGATGCGGGGGACCTGCAGGTCGAGCTCGGCCGGATCGACGTCGGTACCGTCGTCTCGGAGCTGGTGGAAACCGTCGAAGAGAGCGGCGTCGTGAACGGGCATCGCTTCGAGATCGACCTGCCCGACGAACCGCTCGCGGCCGAAGCCGATCCCGACAAGGTGCGGCAGGTCTTCAACATCCTCGTCGAGAATGCGCTCCGCTATTCGCCGGGCGGCGGCACCGTCACGGTTGGCGCGCGTCGCAATCACGACCGAGTCGAGGTGCGTGTCGCCGACGAGGGAATCGGAATTCCGGCCGCGGAGCACGAGCGAATCTTCCGGAAGTTCTACCGGGCCGAGTCCGCCGCGCGGGACGGCGCGGCCGGCACGGGGCTCGGTCTCTTCATCGCCAAAGAACTGGTGACCGCGATGGGCGGTCGCATCTGGGTCGACTCCACCGAAGGGAAGGGCTCGAGCTTCTCGTTCGAGCTCCCCGTTGCGCGGGAATAGATGGCAGCCGGTTTGGGTATAGCGGCGGCGACCCACGGGTGGTGCGTCCCCTCATGACCAAAGTTCTCGTAATCGACGACGAGGCTCCGATTCGTCTGCTCTGCCGAGTGAACCTCGAGGCAGAAGGCATGGACGTGATCGAGGCCCCGGACGGCCCCTCCGGGGTCGACAAGGCGCGCGACGAGCGGCCCGATGTGATCCTCCTCGACGTGATGATGCCCGGGCTCGACGGGTGGCGGGTCGCCGAACAGCTGTTCGAAGACGACCGGACGGTGGGCATCCCGATCATCTTCCTCACTGCGCGGGCAGAATTTCGCGACCGCGCCCGCGGGCTCGACATCGGCGGCGTCGACTACGTGACGAAGCCGTTCAATCCGCTCGAGCTTGCGCCGCTCGTCCAGAGTCTGCTCGACCGACTCGACCGCGGCGAGCGGGACGAACTGCGTGCCGAGAAGCTCTCCGAGCTGCGGACGCTGATGGAGTCCGAATAGAGCGCAAGAGAGGCCCGTCTTCCCAGACGGCCTCCCGTGCTCTCTTTCTCCCGACGGTTTTAGCGTCCTGCGAAATCGGCTGTGAAGACCGCGGCACCACCGTGGCCGGCGAACGTGCCGAACGCGATTCCGATGCCTACCCGGCGGAAGCCCGGCCTGAGAAGGACGGATCGATGGGCAGGGCTGGCCAGCCACGCACTGACGACCCACTGAGCGCCGACTCCCGTTCCCCAGGCGAGGTCCTCGCCGAAGGCGGGTCCACGTGCACCCTGGGCCACGGCGCGGCCGGCGACGGCGCCGTGCGCGAAGTACTGGCGTTGCATCATGTCCGCCGAGTGGGCGCGGGCAGCGCGGAGAAGACGAACGTCCACTCGTAGGGGGGCGAGATGATTACTCGTCCGGACGGAGTTCATCGTCTGGAGCAGCGAGGCCTCCGAGCTGCTCAGCGTCCGCGCCTGAGCCCCGGCAGCCGGCCCCAGCAGGGCGAAACTTGCCAGAAAAGCTACGAGAATCTTCCTTTTAATCGGCATTCGCGGCAGTCTGGAGTGGTCGTCCGGGGGTCGCCTCCCCCAAAAGGGGTAGATCCGGTTCGCTCAGAGCGCCCTTTTCAACGAGCCGTCTGAGCGAGCCCGATCCCGAGCAGGGTAAGAGCCGCACCGGACAGCTGGACCGGCCGGAGGGACTCTCCCAGCCAGGCCCAGGCCACGACGATGGCCACGACGGGCTCCAGCATCGCCGTGATTCCGGCCCGGGTGGCAGAGATGTGGCGGAGGGCGCTCACGATCAGCCCGAACGGCACGATCCCGCCCAGGACGACCATCCACAGGATGAGCAGCCAGAGTGGGACGTGCGTCGACGCCAGGTTCCCGAGCAGCGAGACGTGGTCGTCGACGCGCCGCCCGGGGAAGCTCCACCACGGAGCGAGCAGCGACCAGAAGATCGTCGCGAAGAGAAAGCCCCATGCAGATAGCGAGATGGGATCGCGGTGGCGCACGCCCCGCTCGGCGATCAGGAAGTACGCCGCGAGGCTGATCGCCGCCAGCCAGCACGCGGCCACCCCGGAACCGCTGAGGCGTCCGCCGTGCCAGATCTCGACGATGAGCGTGAGCCCTGCGAGCGAGAGAACGAGCGCCGCCCAGATGCGGCGGCGGACGGGCTCGTGGAAGACGAACCGAGCCCAGAGCGCGACGAGGATCGGCGCAACAAACTGGATCAGCAGCGCGATTCCGATGTCGAGCCGATGGATCGCGAAGAAGTAGGCCCACTGAACGAGTGCGAGGCCGATGCCGAGGGCGATCAGCAAGGGCAGGTCCGCGACGCGAACTCGCAGCGACCGCGGTCGCGTCGCCACCGCGATCAGCGCGAGCCCGATCAGCGAGCCGGCGCAACGCACTTCCGTGAGCTTGCCCGAGCTGATGCCCGAGCCGAGGATCACCTTCGAGACCGACCCGTTGACGGCGAAGAGCGTCGCCGCGATCGCAACCATCGCGTAGCCGAGGACTGGGCGTGGCTGGACCATCGCGCGAACCTACAGATGTAATCTGCGTGCAACGGGGCGTAGCTCAGCCTGGTTAGAGTGCTGCCTTTGGGAGGCAGAAGTCGCGAGTTCGAATCTCGCCGCCCCGACTTTGGTCGTCCTCCTCGCCGCGGGCTCGGCGCTGTTCTTCGGCGCGCTCGCCGTCACGATCCGTTTCGCGCTTGGCCGCGGCATCGACGCGGAGGCCGCAGCGCTTGTCACCACCATCATCGCCGGCGTCATCTGCGCGTCGCTCGCATTCGTGACCGGAGACTTCGCGGGCGTGGCCTGGAGGGATACGTGGCCGTTCTTCGTCACCGGCTTGTTCGCGCCGGGAATCAGTCAGATCCTGTTCACGCGTTCGGTCGGCGTCATCGGGCCGTCACGGACGGCGATCGCGCTGTCGGCCGCGATTGCGGTCACCGTCCTCGGCGAGCCGCTGCACGTCGCGCTCGTACTAGGGACGCTGTTCGTCGTCGGAGGTGGGACGCTGCTCGTCAGCGAGCGGGGTCGGCCTGCGGCGATGCTCTCGCTCGGAATCGCGCTCAGCCTCGGCGCGGCCCTGCTGTTCTCCGTTCGAGACAACCTCGTCCGCTGGGCCGCGCGCAGTAGCGACGTGCCCGGCTTCGTTGCCGCGACCGCGTCGCTCGTGTCCGCGACGCTCGTGATCTTGATCGTGGTCGCTTCTCGGCCGAACGCGCGTGAGCGCATCCGCCTGGCGGCGCGCCCGTTCGTGCCGTCGGGGCTCGTCTACGGCATCAGTTACGCGTGTCTCTACTCCGCATTCGACCGAGGGCGCGTCACGATCGTTGCGCCATTGGTCGCAACCGAGTCGCTCTTCGCAGTGCTGATCTCGATCGTGCTGCTGCGCCGATCGGAACGGATCGGGCTCCGCCTGCTCCTCGCCGCGGCGCTCGTGGTCGGCGGTGGTGCGCTCATCTCGAGCTTTCGCTGAACACGCCCGTGATGTGCTCCGTGCGCAGGAAGCGCATGAAGAAGTACGCGAACACCGCGAAGAAGACGATCGCCTGCTCGACCGCCATGGTCACGCCTGCGATCTGCTGATCCGTGATGTCGGATAGCCCCCAGAGCTGGGGGGCGTCCTTGTAGAAGTCGTAGATCGGACGCGGCAGGAGCGCGAGCAGCAGCCCGAGCGGTGCGGCGAGCACGAACGCACCGAAGAGGTACAGCGCCTTCACACCGTCGGAGTAGCGCCCGTGTACTACGGGCCACCACATCAGGACGCCGGCCGTGAAGTACGTCAGATGCTCGAGGTGGAGGAGCCAGCCGGACTGCTCGAGGGCCGTGTCGTAGATCGGCGGGACGTGCCAGACGAAGTATGTCCCGAGCCAAAGCGGCAGAGCGACGAGCGGATGGGTCAGGATGCGAACCGCCTTCAATCGCTCGAGCTCGTGCGCCAGCGACGGCGCGAGCGCGAACACCACGAGCGCCGGCGCCCACTCGGCGGTGACGACGTTCTGCAGGAGGTGAATCGAGAGCAGATAGTGGAGCGCGATCGTGTGCAGCGGGGTCACGTAGACGGCGAGGAGAAGGATGACCGCGAAGTCGAACGCGGCCCTGCGTCTCGCGTCCGCCGGCCACCGGCGCTGGCTCCAGAAGTAACCCGCAGCGAGGACGCCGATCGCAAGCAGCACGTCCCAGTGCAGCGACCACGAGTGCGGATCCACGCCGCTACGCTATCCCGAGCCCTGCGGGCGTAGCTCAACGGCTAGAGCTGCGGCCTTCCAAGCCGCTGATGTCGGTTCGATTCCGATCGCCCGCTTCTGTTCTGTCCTGAGCTTTCGCTAGTGTTTTCTAAAGTGAAAACACTAGAGCGAGAACTCGCGCGAAAGCTCCGGCGCGAAGACGGTCTCCCGATCAACGAGATCGCGCGCCGGGTCGGCGTCTCCAAGTCATCTGTCAGTCTGTGGGTGCGCGACATCGAGCTGACGGGTGACCAGCTCGCGGCGCTTCGGCTCATGAATCCGGCCTACAACCGGCAGCTAAGCGGCCGGACGAAGGTCGCCGAGCGACATCGAGCCAACCGCTTGGCCGCGCAGGAGAGCGGCCGAGCGCTTGCGCGGCGATGCGAGCCACTTCACCTGGCCGGTTGCATGCTGTACTGGGGCGAGGGGGCGAAAGGGCCTCCCAATCGGGTGTGCTTCTCCAACTCCGATCCGGAGATGGTCAGACTGTTCGTGACGTTCCTGAACGAGTACTTCGAGATCCGCGACAGCGATATTCGGATCAGCTGTCATCTCTTTGCGGATCACCTTCAGCGCCAGCGGGAGATCGAACGCTACTGGTTGGACGTCGCAGGCGTGCCGGATGAATCCCTCCGGAAGTCGGTCGTCAACCTGTACTCACGGAGCAGCAAGCGAAAGCGCGTCAACAAGCTGCCCAATGGGACCTGTCAGGTCGTCCTCTCGCGAGTAGTGGTTCTGCAGAGCATTCTCGGCTCCATCCAGGAGTACGCCGGTTTCGAGCGCCCGGCCTGGTTGGAATAGAAGCCTGTGGTCGACGAGAGAGAGGAAGACCGTCATAACAGAGAGCTGATCGAGCTCCTGAACGAGCTCCGCGTGGCACTCCCCGGCGTCCAGGTGCTGTTCGCCTTCCTGCTCGCAGTGCCGTTCGCGAACGGCTTCCCGAAGCTCGGCAAGCTCGACCGCGACATCTTCTTCGTTGCCTTCATTGCCACCGCGCTCTCCACGGTGCTCCTGATCGCGCCGAGCTCATACCACCGTCTGCGCTGGCGCCAGCATGACAAAGAGCGGCTGCTGGTCGTTTCTAACAACCTGACGATCGCCGGGCTCACCTGCCTCGCCGTCGCGATCACGAGCGCCGTGTTCGTGATCACCGGCTTTCTGTTTCATCGCGCGTGGGCGGCGACGTTCACGGCGTTCATCGCCGCGTGCTTCCTAGTGCTCTGGTACGGGTTGCCGCTGATTGCGGCTATTCAGGACCGTCGGAGACCGCGACGCTCTCGATGACGACGTCGTCGTGGGGCTTGTCCCGCGCATCGCGCGGCAGCTCGGAGATCCTGTCCACGACGTCCATGCCATCGGTCACGCGTCCGAAGACAGTGTGCTTCCCATCGAGCCACGATGCCGCCTCGGTGGTGACGATGAAGAACTGACTGCCGTTCGTGTTCGGGCCGGCGTTCGCCATTGCCAACGCCCCGCGCTCGATCTTGTGGTCGTTGAACTCGTCCTCGAAGCTGTAGCCAGGCCCGCCCGAGCCGGTCCCCGTCGGATCGCCGCCCTGGATCATGAAGTCAGGGATGACGCGGTGAAAGATGACGCGGTCGTAGAAGCCGTCGTTCGCGAGCTTCACGAAGTTGTCGACGGTCTTCGGCGCGTCGTCCGGGAAGAGCTCGATGTGGATCGGGCCGTGGTTCGTCTGGATGATTGCCTGCATCGCGGATGGAATGTACCGTCCGGCCGTCCCGCGATGCTGCAGTCGTGCCGGAAGGCCCTGTCCGCGTCGTCGACTTCCTTCCGCGGACGGTGTTCCGCGTCGTCGGCATCCTGCTCGCGACGGCGATCGTGCTCGAAGTCCTCTGGATCGCGCGCCACGTACTCACCTGGATCTTCATTGCCCTCTTTCTCGCGCTCGCACTCAATCCAGCCGTCGACCGACTCGAAGCCCGGCTCAAGCGACGCGGCGTGGCGACCGGGATCGTCTACATCGCTGCCCTTGCCGTCGTCATCGGGATCGGGTTTCTCTTCATTCCCACGCTCGTCACTCAGGTGAACGATTTCGCCGGGAAGGTGCCCGACTATCTCAATGACCTGACGAAGGGTCGCGGCCGGCTCGGCTTCCTCCAGACGAAGTACCACCTCGTAGACAAGGCGCGGGAGGCACTGAATCAGGGCGGTGCCTCGAAGCTGTTGGGGATCTCGGGCACCGCGCTCGCCCTTGCCCAGGGCGTCGTCAACGCGGTGCTCGCGACGGTCACGATCGCCTTCATGACTCTCTTCATGCTGCTCGAGGGCCGGAAGTGGATCGAGTCGTTCTTCTCGCTGCTCGCTCCGGCCCCACAACGCCGGTGGCGGGCGGTCGGACACGACATCTACCGCACGATCGGTGGCTACGTGACGGGCAATCTCCTGATCAGCCTCATCGCAGGGGGGCTGACAACGATCGTCCTCCTGATCGTCGGCGTGCCCTACGCGGTCGCGCTCGGACTGATCGTCGCGATCCTCGACCTGATCCCATTGGCCGGCGCGACGATCGCGGCCATCATCGTGGGTGCCGTCGCATTCCTGCACTCGATACCGGCGGGGATCATCGTGATCGTGTTCTTCATCGTCTATCAGCAGGTCGAGAACCACATCCTCCAACCGATCGTCTACGGAAAGACCGTCCAGCTCTCGCCCCTCGTGGTGCTCATCGCAGTGCTGATCGGCGCCCAGCTCGCAGGCGTGCTCGGTGCGCTCGCCGCGATTCCCGTTGCGGGCTCGCTCCAGGTGATCTTCGTCGACTGGCTGAGGCAGCGCCGCGGCGAGGAGCCTGCCGGCGCGACGTGATGACTCCCTTTCTGAGGGGGGTGCCCTAAAGTTTTCGAGACTTAGGCCGATCTCCAGGGCATGGCCCGTCGTGCCCTTCTTTGTCTTGCTCTCACCGTCTCCGCCGTCGGGCTCTGGGCCGGTTCGGCCCCGGCAGGCGCGATCGGGCAGCGCCCGACAAGCGTCATGGGCGCGCTCGAGCAGGATGTCCTCTCGAACGTCAACTTCTTGCGACGGCAGCACGGTCTCGCCGCGCTGCGACTGTCCTCGAAGCTCGCCGCCGCAGCCCGACTGCATTCGGCCGAGATGGCGCAGCGGGGTTACTTCAGCCATGACTCCGCCAATGGGACGTCATTCGACAAGCGGATCGGACGCTTCTACACGTCGGGCGGCAAGCATTACTGGTCAGTCGGAGAGAACCTGCTCTGGTCGTCTCCCGATGTCAGCGCCTCGAGCGCGCTCGACATGTGGCTCAACAGCCCCGAGCACAAGAAGATTCTCCTGACCGCACGCTGGCGAGAGATCGGTCTGGCCGCGGTGCACACGCACTCTGCACCTGGTACCTACGGCGGACGCGAAGTCACCATCGTGACTGCCGATTTCGGCGTCAGGCGCTAGAACACCTCCGCGATACCCTGTTCCTCCGGCGCCTGTAGCTCAGTGGACAGAGCGGCGGCCTTCTAAGCCGCGGGTCGGAGGTTCGAATCCTCCCAGGCGCACTCCCGCGGCAAATCCGGCCGCGCTTCGCGCGACCATGATGATTTGCCGCGGATCGCGTCCTGTCGGAGAGCCGCAGCGGCGAGCACCGGCAAAGCCGGCACTCGCGTCGCCGCGGGAAGTCCGCCGCGGCTTCGCCGCGACATGATGACTTCCCGCGGCCTCTTGTCCTATCGGAGAGCGGTTACGGCGAGCGCCGGCGGAGACCATATGGAGTGTCTGCTGTTCGGGGTAAGAACGGCCGGCACCCCGCCTGAACGTGCGGGGGCTCACAGGTCGGAGGACGGGCCTCCGGCTGCTACCCCAGTCATGGGGAGGTGCCGACCA
>WNGE01003000.1_pt1 | contig 27122 bp, 16 predicted proteins | sample 5400651 | NCBI WGS metagenome assembly WNGE01 (sample SAMN13153370, study PRJNA577476) | soil metagenome | isolation source: 60 cm soil or saprolite under grassland replicate 2 | place: USA:California | collected 2016-06-15 | reverse complement strand
AGGACGGACGCGGCGACGGCGCCCAGGACGAACAGCTCCATCGAATTGACGTGCAGGTACTTGACCATGAACGCCACCGCGTAAGCGCCGACGCCGAAGTACGCGGAGTGGCCGAAGGAGAGGAGCCCGGTGTAGCCGAGGAGGAGATTGAAGCCGAGAGCGGCGATGGCCATCACCAGGCCGTACGTGAGCAGGATGGTCTTGTAGGGGTCGATGGCCCGGGGCAGAACAACGAGCAGGGCCGCGATCGGGACCGCCCAGGCGACAATCCTGAGCGGCGAGCGCCTCTCGAATGGGTGAGGAACGGCGCTCATGCCGTCTTACCGAAGAGTCCCGCGGGACGCACCAGCAGCACGATTGCCGCGATCAGATAGAGCACGGCCAGCTCGATCTCTGGGAACACGCTGATTCCGATCTCCCGGATGGTTCCCACGATCAATGCCCCGACCAGCGCGCCCTCGAGGCTCCCCAGACCGCCGGTTACCACCACGATGAAGGAAAGGATGAGCGCATCCACCCCCATCCCGAGCACCGCCGACTGGCTAGGAACGATGATGGCGCCGCCCAGCCCGGCCATGAAGCAGCCGATGGTGAAGGCCTCGACGTAGACGAGGTTCACGTTGACGCCCAGGGCTGCCGCCCTGCGCATGTCCTGGGAAGTGGCCCGAAGTATCACGCCAAACTTCGTGCGGTAGATGAAGGCCCAGAGGAAGAGCGCCGCGAGACCGCCGATGGCGATGACCAGGAGATTGTACCGTGGGTAGATGAAATCGCCCACCTTCGCGCTGCCCATCTTCGAGAAAAGAACGGTCGCCGAAATCGGGTAAGGACCCCAGATGAAGCGCATCAGGTCCTCGAGGATCATCATGAGGCCGAAGGTGACCAGCAGCTGGTACTCCTCGGGCCGCCGGTAGAAGGGCCTCAAGAGCGTCGGCTCCAGGACCGCTCCGATGGCGGCCGCCCCCAGGGCGCCGACGGGCAGAAGCAGATAGAGAAAGGCCGAATCGGACCCAGCGAACCACTGTCCGACCGCGGATGCGGTCAAGAACGCGCCCACCGCAAAGAGGTTCCCGTGCGCGAGGTTGACGATCCTCATCACGCCGTAGATGAGGGAGAGTCCTCCGGCGATGAGAAAAAGCACCGACGCGTAGAGGAGCGCGTTGAAGAGGTGGACGACGAGGATGTCCACCGCTGCGGGCTACTACGCCTTGACCTGCGGCCAGGTCTGATCGATCCAGGTATACGTCGAGGTTGGTTCTCCCTTGGGCCAGCCGGGGGGCGCCGTGATGTTGCGGATGGGGACGGTGATGATCCGGCCCGGATCGAGGATGGGGAACGGATACTCGGGCACGTTCTTGCTGAAGCCGGTGATCGCGTCCTTGTAGCCCTGGTGGTTGTCGGGGCGGATGTAGACGTAACCGGCCGGCCCGGCGAACATCATGCCCTCGATCTGGCCGATGATCGCGTCGTCGTCCGGCCAACCGCCCGTCAGCTTGTTGGCCTTCTCGAGGGCCGCCTTGAGCATGTAGGTCGCGGAGTACGCACCCTCGGCCTGGAAGTTGGGGTACTCATTGAACTTGGCCTTGTACTTCTCGACGAAGGTCTTGTTGAGCGGCCAGCGGTTACCAGCCGGATAGGTGAAATGGTAGTTGGCGTGGACGCCTGTCAAGACACCCTCGGGATGGTCCTTCCCGATAGACTGGGGCACCGAGCCGAACGCCAGCGTGGTCGCGACCTTCATCTTGGCAAACAGTCCGTGCTGGAGCGCCTGCTTGTAGAAGGCGACGTAGTCGCCGCCCCAGAGCGAGCTCACGAGCAGATCTGGCTTCGCCGCCAGCGTCTTGGTAATGTGCGGGGTGAAGTCGGTGGAGAAGAGCTTGGGCCAGGCCTCGGAGACGCTCCGCGCGTGGGGAAGCATTTTCTTGGTGACGATGCTGAAGTGGTCGTAGCAGTTCCGCCCGTAGGCGTAGTCGGGGTGGATGTGCGCGTAGGTCTTGATGTCGGGCCAGGTCATAGCCACGGCGAGGGCACACGTGGAACCGTCCGCCGACTGGATGTTGGTGATGCGAAAGACGTAGCGGGGGTTGGGAACGGCCTTGTCGAAGAGGAAGTCGGTGCACCCGTCGACGAAGATGGTGAGAAGCTTCAGCTCCTCGGCCACGGGGCCCAGCGCGGGCGTGTTGCCGCTGGAGGTGATTCCCATGAACATGTCGATCTTCTCGGACAGCTTGAGGCGCCGCATCTCCTTGGTGTTGGCATCAGTGCCGGCGGCCTCGTCAGCCTTGAGGATCTCGATCTTCCTCTTGCCCAGGAGGCCGCCATGCGCGTTGATCTCCTCCGCCGCCAGGAGATTGCCCTTGTACATGGGCTCGCCGAGGACCGCTCCGGCCCCGGTGAAGAAGGTCATGTGGCCGATCCGGAACGGTTTGTCCGGAATGGCACCCTTCGGTTTCTCCTGCGCCTGGGCGACCCCGGCGCCGATCAGTCCCGCGGCCGAACCTCCGACGGCAGAAAATCCCGCCGCGTCGGTCGACTAGACATGTGGGCCTCCTCATTCGTCCAAGCTGCCGCTGTGCGTCCAACTTGCCACCCTGGATCCGCCGCGCAAGAAATCTATTCCCTGGACGTCAAGGCCGTCAAGTCGGTTGATATGGGAAATTTGTATTTTCGTCAGGTCTGCTGCCGAGCCTTTCACCTCTTTGGTCATCGCCTTCGGGAAGCGCTGCCGGGAGGCTGGGGGGCTTGAGAAGGGTCTTTTCGTCCACGCGGAAAGGATAGATCCGGAGTTCCGTCGGTCGTACGTTAATCCGTCAGGCATTCTCGTCACCGGACGAACACGGGAAGCGAGATTCCGGGGTGCCACGTCGAGGCTATTTCGAGTAGGACATCTCGCCGTTGCCAAAGGACCAGTTTTCCTTTGGGACTTCGACGAGGTTGACGAGGACGTCCTCCTTGCGGAGGCCGGGGTCCTTGGCGAGCCTCTCGGCGATGGCGCGGTAGAGGGCGCGCTTTGCCTCGAGCGTACGGCCGGCGTTCAACGTGATCTGGATGACGACGAGGTCGTCGCTGCGCTTGATCCCGAGATAGCCCGGGTCATAGACGAGCGCCTCGGGCGAATGCTCGGTGAAGATCTGGAAGCGGTCGTCCGGAGGGACGTTGATCGTCTCGACCATCGCCCGGTGGACCGACTCGCCGATCGCGGCCAGGTACGACGCGGATTTCCCTTCCCGAAGAGAGACTCGAACCAGAGGCATGGTGCCACCCCTTTCTATTGCCTCGTCGCGCGCTCGAGGAGGTGAATGAACGACCGGGCGATGAGGCCCGTCGCGCGGGTCAGGCCGATCTCGCAGGTACGGCTGGAGGAGTAGATCTCCGCCGCCGGAGAGGCGCGGATGTCGTCGGCCTCGTCCTTCGTCGCGGAAGCGGTCAATTCGGGCACGAGCCAGCCCCGGTCGCCCGCGAAACCGCAGCAGCCGGCGGAGGCCGCGACGGCCGTGGTCTCGGAGCAGGCGCGGCCGAGAGCCACGAGCTTCTCCGTCAAGTTCATCTTCACGAGGGAACAGACCGGGTGAACGGCGACGGCCCCCGTCTTCCGCGTGACGGTCAAGCGTGGGAGCACGGAGTCGGCGAAGAACTCGACTCCGTCGCGGACCGTCATCCGGGCGAGGCGATCGCGGTTTTCTGGGGTCAGGTCCTGACCGGATCGAAGACCGTACGTGCACGGGCTCGTGTCGATCACGACGGGCAGCGCGCCCCGATCCGACCATTCCCATATCCGGGCGACCGTCCCGTTGATCGCGAGAGCGTGCGCTTCGGCGAAGCCCTTGGACGAGAAAGGCACGCCGCAGCAATGGCCGCGAACGTCCTCGGGGATGTGGAGCGGCCTGCCCGCGCGAGCCGCGACCGCGACGAATGCCTCGGCGACGGACATCTCGGCCGGCTCGCCGGGGAGGGCGCCCATCGTTCGGCTGATGCAGCTCGGGAAGTAGATCGCGGCGGCGCCTTCCCGCCCTGTCGCTGGAAGATCCGGCTTCGCGGGGGCCGGCATGGGCTCGATCCAGAGAGGGACCTGGCTTCCGAGAAGCGTGCGCGCCACGCGCGTGACCGCCGTGATCGCGCCCGATCCCACGACCGCGCGGGCGGCCCGGCCCGCCCGGAGCGCCAGGCGCACGCCGCGCTCGACCAGGGCGAACCGCTCCGCCATGAGCCGCGCGACCTCGCGCGCGGCCGGAGAATGGCTCCTCCCCCGGAAACGCTTCGTGAGCTGGCCGGTGTCGATTCCGACCGGACAGGCTGTCGCGCAGAGACCGTCGGTCGCGCAGGTGTCGAGGGCGTCGTAAGGAAACGCGCTCTCGAGCGCCGCGAGCGTCCCGTCGCCGCCGCCCGTAAGGCGAAGGCGTTCGATCTCGCGGCGGACGACGATGCGCTGGCGCGGTGTCGTCGTCAGGTCTCGGCTGGGGCATCGCGGCTCGCAGAAGCCGCACTCGATGCACTTGTCCACCTCCTCCTCCACCGAGGGCATCGGCTTCAAGTCCCTGAGGTGCGCCCGCGGGTCCGCGTTGATGATGACGCCGGGGTTGAGCATCCCGTCCGGGTCCACGAGGTCCTTGACCCGCTTCATGACGGCGTAGGCCTCCGGACCCCACTCGGTCTCGACGAACGGCGCCATGTTGCGCCCCGTGCCGTGCTCGGCCTTGAGCGCGCCGTCGTAGCGTTTGACGACGAGGTCCACGACATCGTCGATCAGGCGGGCGTAGCGCGCGATCGAGGCCTCGTCCCGGAAGGACTGCGTGATGACGAAGTGCAGGTTCCCGTCCCTGGCGTGGCCGAAGACGATCCCCTCGTCGTAACCGTGCTTTCGGAAGAGCCCGTTCAATTCCACGACGGCATCGGCCAGCGCCGGGATCGGGAACGCGACGTCCTCGATGATGACGGTCGTGCCGCTCTTCCTGACGGCGCCGATGGAGGGGAACATGCCCGCTCGGATCCGCCAGAGGCCCGCCTGATCGGCCGGGTCGTGCGTGAAGCGCGCCGGCTCGACGAGGGCGAGCCCCGCCACGGCGTCCCGGGCCTGCTTCTCGATCGCGGAGAGGTCCGCGCCCGACTCCTTCTGAAACTCCGCGAGAAGACCGGCCGCCCCTTCCGGCAGGACTCGGATCGACGCCGGAATCCCCGGCTGCCTCTCGACGGACCGCAACGCCGCCCTGTCCATGACTTCGAGAGCGGCCGCGCCCGCCCGGCCGAGGGGAACGATCGCCGCGCAGGCTTCCCGCACGGTAGGGAACAGGAGGAGACCCGTGTACTTCACCGGAAGGTCGGCGACGGTGCGCAGAACGGCCTCCGCGATGAACGCGAGCGTGCCTTCGGCGCCGATCAGGAGATGCCGCAGGATCTCGACGGGCTTCTCGAAGTCGAGAAACGCGTTCAAGGAGTATCCGGTGGTGTTCTTCATCCGGTACTTGGCCCGGATCCGGCCGGCGAGGGCGGTGTCGGCGAGGAGCCGCGCTCGCAGCTCGAGAAGTCCGGCCGCGAGCTCCGGCTCGCTTGCCCGGAAGATCTCGTCGGCGTGCGCGTGGGCGGTGTCCACGACCGTGCCGGAGGGGAGGACGAAGGTCAGCGACTCGAGCGTGTGGTAGCTGTTCTGCGCGACGCCGCAACACATGCCGCTCGAGTTGTTGGAGAGGATCCCGCCCATCATGGCGACGTGGATCGAGGCCGGATCGGGTCCCATCTTCCGGCCGTAGGGCTTCAGGACCTGGTTGACCCGCGCCCCGATGACGCCGGGCTCGACTCGAACCCTCCTGCCGCCGTCCTCCGCCTCCACCCGGCGGAAGTGGCGGGCCACGTCCACGAGGAGCCCGTCGGTCACGGCCTGGCCGGATAGGCTCGTGCCCGCGGTCCGAAATGTCATCGGGATGCGTTCGCGCCGGCTGAACCGGAAGAGGGCGCGGACATCCTCCACGTTGCGCGGGCGCACGACAGCCTTCGGTATGAGACGGTAGAAGCCGGCGTCCGCCGAGCGGGCGACGAGGTCGATCGGACGGTCGAGGATCTCCTCCGGGGGCAGGATCGCCGTCAGCTTCTGTTTGAGCGACACCGGATCGAGTCTACTTCTTTGTCCTATGATTCCGGTGCCGATGAGCAGCTCGGACACGACGAGTCACAGCCGGCCCGAGGCCGTGTACTACTACGGCACGTGCCTCGTCGATCTCTTCTTCCCGGAGGCGGGTCTCTCGGGGATTCGGCTGCTCCGGCGCGAGGGGCTCCGGGTCATCTTCCCCCGGGGACAGACCTGTTGTGCCCAGCCCGCGTTCAATTGTGGCTACCATGAGGAGGCGCGTGCGGTCGCGCGGGCCCAGATCGCTCTCTTCCGCGAGCCCTACCCGATCGTCGTCCCCTCGGGCTCCTGCGCCGGGATGATGAAGCGCCATTACCCGGCGCTCTTCGAAGGAGACCCGCTTCAAGCGGAGGCGGAGGCGTTCGCCGCGAGGGTGTTCGAGCTGACACAGTTTCTGAGCAACGTGCTGAAGGTGGAGCTGACCGACCGCGGCGAAAAGGTGCGCGTCACGTGGCATTCCTCCTGTCACGCGCTGCGCGAGATGGGGATCGTCGAGGAACCGAGGAGCCTCCTCGCGCAGCTCGCGAACGTGGAGCTCGCGCCGCTGTCGCGGGAGCGGGAGTGCTGCGGGTTCGGCGGGACATTCGCAATCCGCGAGCCCGAGATCTCGGCGGCGATGGTCGAGGACAAAGCCGCCGACGTCATCTCCACCGGCGCCCCGATCCTCCTCTCCGGGGACGGAGGCTGCCTCCTGAACATCGGAGGCTGGCTGGCCGCGAAGGGGGAGACGATTGTCGCGCGCCACGTCGCGGAGTTCCTGTGGGAGCGGACCAGGTGAGCGCTCCCGGTCGTGCGCCCGCCTTCCGCCCCGCGGCTGCGGAAGCGTTGAAGAACCCTCCCCCGTCGAGTGGCGCGACCTGCGCGCCCTGGGCGCCGCGATCCGGGCGCGGACGCTGGCGAAACTTCCCGAGCTGCTAGAGATGCTCGAGAAGAACTGCGCCGCCAAAGGCATCCACGTCCGCTGGGCCGAGACGACGGAAGAAGCCAACGGGATCGTGCTCGAGATCCTGAAGGAGCGCGGCGTCACGCGCGTCGTGAAGGGGAAGTCGATGGTGTCGGAGGAAATGCACTTGAACGACTTCCTCGAGGAGCGCGGGATCGAGTCCCTCGAGTCGGATCTGGGTGAGTACATCATCCAGCTCGACGGCGAGACCCCCTCGCACATCATCATGCCGGCGATCCACAAGAACAAGCAGCAGATCGCGAAGCTCTTCGGCAAGAAGATCCGCGAGGCGAAATACACCGAGGACGTCGACGAGCTGACCGCGATCGCGCGGCGGGTCCTCCGCAAGAAGTTCTTCGAGGCGGAGGCCGGGATCTCGGGGGTCAATTTCGCCGTGGCGCAGACGGGCACACTCTGCCTGGTCGAGAACGAAGGCAACGGGCGGATGTCCACGCACGTGCCGCCGGTTCACATCGCGCTCATGGGGATCGAGAAGGTCGTCGAGAATCTCGAGGACGTGCCTCCCCTCTACAGCCTGTTGACCCGCTCGGCGACAGGCCAGGTGATCTCGACGTACTTCAACATGATCACGGGCCCGCGGGGCCCCGGAGAGAAGGACGGTCCGACCGAGGTTTACCTCGTGATCCTGGACAATGAACGGTCGCGAATCTTCTCCGACGTGGAGCTCTCGGCCACGCTCCGGTGCATCCGTTGCGGCGCCTGCATGAACCACTGCCCGGTCTACACGAGGATCGGGGGGCACGCGTACGAGGCCGTGTACCCGGGGCCGATCGGGAAGATCCTGACTCCGCAGACCGAAGGCGTCGCACGGCGTCACGACCTCGCGCATGCCTCGAGCCTCTGCGGCGCCTGCGTCGAGGCCTGTCCGGTCGAGATCCCGATCGCGGAGCTTCTCGTGCGGCTTCGCCGGGAGGCGACGCACAAGGAGCCGGGATCGACGGTCCTGGAGGCCGGCCAGGGACGCAGCCGGCTCGAGGACGCGGCCTGGGCTCTCTGGGAAGCGGCTCACCGGCATCCTTTCCTCTATCGCCTGATGGGATTCGCGGCGTCGCGTCTGCGGCGCTTTCTCCCTTCTCGTCTGCCGGTTCTCTCCGCGTGGACCTGGGGGTCTGGGGGACCGCAAGGTCCCCCGTCAACTCCTCGCCTGCGCGCGACGCCTCGCCCCGCGAGGCGGACCCTTCACGAGCTCGCCCGGAAGGACGGGGTGGACGGTGCCTGACCCGGCGCGGGAGAGGATCCTCGGACGGCTCCACGGGAGCCCCCGCTGCCTCTCGCCGACTTCTGATTTCGCCGTGATGGCGCGTAAGACATGGCCCGCGGCGGAGCGCTACCCGCGCTTGCGCCGGCTCATGGAGGCTGTCAAGACGGAGTTCCTGGAAGCGACCGAGGACGGGTGGCCGGAAACGGTTTACAGCTTCCTCGTCTCCCAGGGCCTGGCGACCCTTCTCTACGGGCCCGACACTCCGGCCGGCCGCCGTCTGGCGCAATCCTGGCCCTCCGGCGAAGGACCACGGCTGGTTGCGTACGACCGGCCGGTCGAACAAATGAAGGAGCGGCTCTTCAACGAGGTGGACGCCGGCTTCACGACGACCCGCGGCGGCATCGCCGAAACCGGCGGGCTCATCGTCTGGCCCTCGCCTGAGGAACCCCGTCTGATGTCGCTCGTTCCTCCGGTTCATCTGGCGCTGCTCTCGACCGACGCCATCTACGACACCTTCTGGGACGCCCTGCGGTCGCAGGGGTGGGCCGCGGGAATGCCCGCCAACGCCCTGCTGATCTCCGGTCCGAGTAAGACCGCCGACATCGAGCAGACTCTGGCGTACGGGGTTCACGGCCCGAAGAGATTCGTGGTGGTCGCCGTCGGGAGCTAAAAAAATGCCGGACGGAGGTGCTTGCAGGATTAGACTCTGGCGCATTCTCTTGGTGGATGACTCCGATGGCAGCATGCCCGTTGGTCTACTCTCGTTGAGTCGGCTGGCGCCGTTTTGAGGAGGAGCGCGAGGCCCCATGTATTTTCAAAACTACAACCCGGTCGGCAACGTTTTCCTGTCCACCCTCGTCGCGGCGGTTCCGATCCTCGTCCTGCTGTACTTCATCGCCCTGCATCCGCATCGTGACAAGCGCGGCGTCAAGCACCTCGGCATCAAGGCCCCGTACGCGGCGTTCTACGGCGTTCTGGCTGCCTTCCTCGTCTCCTGTCTGGCATTCGGGATGCCGCTCCCCTCTGCCATCTCGGCCTTCGCGCTCGGGTCCCTCTCGGGGTTCCTGGGGATCATCTGGATCGTGCTGGGGGCCATGTTCCTCTACACGATGACCGTCATCACCGGGAAGTTCGAGATCGTGAAGGAGTCCATCATCCACATCTCGTTCGACCGGCGACTCCAGGTTCTGCTCATCGCGTTCTCCTTCGGCGCCATCATCGAGGGGACCTCGGGTTTCGGGACCCCGGTCGCCATCGCCGGGGCCGTGATGGTCGGGCTGGGGTTCCGGCCTTTCCAGTCGGCCGTCCTGAACCTGCTCGCCAACACCGCTCCTGTCGCTTGGGGGGCCATAGGAACGCCGATCGTGACGCTCGCGGCCGTCAGCGGGCTGGACCAGCGCACGCTCTCCGCCATGGCCGGTCACCAGCTTCCCTTCGTGTCCATCCTCGTTCCGTTCTGGCTGATCGCGACATTCGTGAAGATGGAAGGGGGCACGTGGAAGGAAGTCTGGGAAGTGTGGCCGGGGGCTCTCGTCTCGGGCGGGTCCTTCGCCATCATGCAGTACTTCGCCTCGAGCACGGTGACCCTCCACCTGGTGACCGACGTGGTCTCCGGCGTCTTCTCCGTCATCTGCACGGCTCTCTTCCTTCGCTTCGTATGGCACCCGAAGACCCGTTTCCTCCTCAAGTCAGAGCGCGAGGCGGCGGGAACGGCCGCGGCGAAGACGGGCGCGGAGGCTCGCGTGGCGGCGCGAGTGACGGACACCGACTGGAAGTACAAATACTCCGTCGGCCAGACGGCGTACGCCTGGACCCCCTGGGCGATCTTGATCCTCTGCTGCGCCCTCTGGGGGATGCCAACCTGGAAGACCAAGCTGAACAACGTGTTCCAGGGCGTCAAGATCGACACCACGCTGCTCGGGTCTCCGTTCAAGGGCACGCTCTCGCTGCCGGCGTGGGATATGCCTGCGCTGCACAATAAGGTCCAGCGCACGCCTCCCGTGGTCAAGCCGGACGCGAAGCCGGAAGCGGCGAAATTCAACATCAACTGGCTGTCGGCAGCGGGGACAGGCGTGTTCGTGGCGGCGCTCCTCTCCGGTCTGGTCCTCGGGTTGAACGGCAGTCAGTGGAGAGAGGCGATCGGCCGGACAGCGCGCCGGATGAAGATCCCGGTCCTCGTCATCGGCCAGGTACTGGGGCTCGGGTTTCTCACGCGCTATTCCGGCACGGATGCGGTGCTCGGCCTGGCGTTCACCGGTGCGGGCGCCCTTTACCCGTTCTTCGCGGCGTACCTCGGCTGGCTGGGAGTCTTCCTGACCGGCTCCGACACGGCCTCCAACGCCCTCTTCGGAAGCCTCCAACGGATCACTGCACAGCAGCTCCACTTGAACGAAGTCCTCATCGTCGCCACCAACTCGACGGGGGGCGTCATGGGCAAGATGATCGACGCCCAGTCCATTATGGTCGCGTGCGCGGCCTGCTACGACGACGCGGACGAGCGATCCCACGCCCTGGGGCCCATCTTCCGAACGGTCTGGTGGCACTCCGTGGCCGGCGCCGCGATCATCGGACTGATCGCCTTCCTCCAGGCCTACGTGTTCACGGGCGCGATCCCCGCCCTGCCCCCCAAGTGAGGAGCGAAATGGCCAAAGGAATCGAAGTTCTCGCCAAACCCCCGTCGAGCGCGGAGGAGATCCTGTCGGCCGAGGCCCTGGCCTTCGTCGAGAAGCTCCACCGCCAGTTCCAGCCAACCCGCCAGTCCCTCTTGAAGCGCCGGGCCGAGCGTCAGGCGGAATTCGACGCCGGTGCGCTCCCGAAGTTCCTGCCGGAGACCGAATCTGTCCGGACGGGCGCCTGGAAGGTTGCCGACACCCCGTCGGATCTGCAGCAGCGGTGGGTGGAGATCACCGGGCCGTCCGAGCGCAAGATGATGATCAACGCGCTGAACTCGGGCGCGGACGTCTTCATGTCCGACTTCGAGGACTCGCTTTCGCCGACCTGGGAAAACATCGTCGTCGGACAGGCGAACCTGGTCGATGCCGTCCGCAAACAGATCGAGTTCGTCAGCCCCGAAGGGAAGGCCTACCGGTTGAAACCGACGATCGCCACGCTCCTCGTGCGTCCGAGGGGATGGCACCTGCCCGAGAAGCACGTGACGGTGGACGGCGAGCCGATCTCAGGCTCGCTCTTCGATTTCGGCCTCTACTTCTTCCACAACGCCCGCGAAAGGCTGGATCGCGGCACCGGCCCGTACTTCTACCTGCCCAAAATCCAGAGCCATCTGGAAGCCCGGCTGTGGAACGACGTTTTCATCTTCGCGCAGGACGCCCTCGGCATCCCGAGGGGGAGCGTCCGCGCGACGGTCTTGATCGAGACTCTGCCGGCAGCTTTCGAGATGGAGGAGATCCTCCACGAGCTGGCCGAGCACAGCGGCGGGTTGAACGCCGGACGCTGGGACTACCTTTTCTCGATGATCAAGACGCTGCGCCGGCGGCGTGACCTCGTGCTGCCCGACCGGGCGCAGGTGACGATGACCGTGCCTTTCATGCGCGCATACACGGAGCTGCTGGTGAAGACGTGCCACCGGCGCGGCGCCCACGCGATGGGCGGGATGGCGGCGTTCATCCCGAGCCGCAAGGACGCCGAGGTCAACGAGAGGGCGCTCGCCAGGGTCCGCGACGACAAGCTACGCGAGTCGGGGGACGGGTTCGACGGCACCTGGGTGGCGCATCCGGATCTCGTGCCGGTCGCCCGCGAGGTCTTCGAGAAGGCGCTCGCCGGCCGGGCAAACCAGAAAGAGCGCCTGCGCGAGGAGGTCTCCGTCACAGCCGAGATGCTGCTGGACACGCGAGTGCCGGGCGGGACTGTCACCGAGACCGGAGTCCGCGGCAACGTCAACGTCGGACTCCAGTATTTGAACTCCTGGCTCTCGGGCAACGGGGCCGCGGCGATCTTCAACCTCATGGAGGACGTCGCGACGGCCGAGATCTCGCGGTCGCAGCTCTGGCAGTGGGTCCACAACCATGCGCGGCTCTCCGACGGCCGGGTGGCGGAGCCGGCGCTCTACGAGCAAGTCCGGAGCGAGGAGCTTGCGAAGCTGGGTGGCCCGGGGGCGGGTCACTTCCGCGAAGCCGCGGAGATCCTGGACGGACTGGTCGTCGCGGAAGAATTCGTGGAGTTCCTGACCTTGCCCGCCTACCGCCAACTGGAGTAAAGGTAACCTGCAGATGAGCGCTTCGCCCTCGCCCGCCGCCGTTTCCGACGACATCGCTGTTCGGCTGGCGGCGGTCGTCGGCACGCGTCAGTGCATCACCGATCCATCGGAGCTGCGCACCTACGAGTGCGACGGCCTGACGGGCGTTCGCGTCATGCCGGGAATCGTCGTCCTCCCCGGCTCGACCGAGGAAGTCGCCGGGGTCGTCCGCATCGCGCGCGAGGCCAATCTGCCGATTGTCCCGCGCGGATCGGGGACGGGACTCTCCGGAGGCGCGCTCCCGGTCCCCGGCTGCGTCGTCATCGGGCTTTCGCGGATGAAGAAGATCCTCGAGGTGGACCTGGAGAACGGCTGGATGCGCGTCCAGCCGGGCGTCGCCAACCTCGACGTCAGTAAGGCGATCGGCGCCGCCGGGTACTACTACGCGCCCGACCCTTCTTCTCAGAGCGTCTGCACGATCGGCGGGAACATCGCCGAGAACTCGGGAGGAGCGCACTGCTTGAAGTACGGCTTCACGTCCAATCACGTGCTCGGGGCGCGGCTGGTGCTGGCGGACGGGACAGTCGTGGACCTGGGAGGACCGGTCACGGACACGCCCGGCTACGACCTGCTGGGAGTTCTCGTCGGAAGCGAAGGCATGATCGGGATCGTCACCGAGGTCGTTCTGCGCGTGCTGCGCAAGCCCCAGGCGACGCGCACCTTCTTCGCGACCTTCCCATCGACCGACGAGGCGGGCAATGCCGTGTCGGCGATCATCGCTTCGGGAATCGTGCCGGCCGCCATAGAGATGATGGACCGCCTCGCGATCGTAGCGGCCAAGGCGGCGACGGGGCTCGACTGGCCGGACGTCGGGGCGGCGTTGCTCATGGACGCCGACGGCCCGGAGGCCGAGGTTGAGCATACGGCCGACAACGCGGTCGAGCTCGCGCGGGCGGCCGGAGCACTCGAGGTCCGCCGCCCGAAGGACGAGGCGGAGCGGCAGCTCATGTGGAAGGGGAGGAAGAGCGCCTTTGCCGCCGTCGGGCGCATCAGCCCGAACTACACGGTGCAGGACGGCGTCATCCCGCGGTCGGAAATCGCGAAGGTCCTGCGCGAGATCGACGGCCTCACCCGCCAGGCGGGACTGCGCGTCGCCAATGTCTTCCACGCCGGAGACGGCAACCTGCATCCCCTCGTGCTCTACGACGCGAGCGTGCCGGGGCAGGAGAAGAGCGCCGAGGAGCTCGGAGGGGAAATCCTGCGGATGTGCATTCGTTACGGCGGCTCGATCACCGGCGAGCACGGCGTCGGCGCCGACAAGGCGATCTATATGGGCGAGATGTTCTCGGAGGCGGACCTGGAGACGATGGCTCTCGTGCGTTGCGCGTTCGACCCGGAGCAGCGCTTGAACCCCGGCAAGGTCTTTCCGACGCCTCGGCTCTGCGGCGACCGCCCGGGACCCCATCGTCCCCACCCGTCGGAGCTTTCCGGCGAGGCCTGGCGCGAGTGAGCGCCTTCTCCCGTCCCGCAGTGGACAGCGACGCGATCCTCGGAGTCCGCCCGAAGACCGTCTTCGAGCCCTCCACCATCGAGGAGGCCGCGGAGGCCATCCGCGAATCGGCCAGCGGCGGCAAGACTCTCGCCTTCGTCGGCGGCGGCACGGATCTGGAGCTGGGCTTCCCGCCGAAGAGTCTCGACGCCGTCGTCCGGACCGCCCGAATGGCGCGCGTCGTCGAGCACGCACCGTCGGACCAGATCGTGATCGTCGAAGCGGGGATGACTCTCGGAGGGCTGCAGGCGACGCTCGCATCACACCGGCAGCGCCTCGCCCTCGATCCGCCGCTGCCGGGACGCAAGACGATGGGCGGCATCATCGCCGCCAACGCTTATGGCCCCCGGCGCGCCCGCTTCGGCACGATCCGCGACTTGATCATCGGCATTTCTTTCGTGCGCGCCGATGGCACGCTCGCGCGGGGAGGAGGAAAGGTCGTCAAGAACGTCGCAGGATTCGATCTGCCCAAGCTAATGGTCGGCTCGCTCGGCACACTCGGCCTGATCTCCACGGCGACCTTTCGCCTCCATCCGCTTCCCGAGCAGGAAGCCACGCTGCGCCTGTCCGGCTTGACCGCGGCCGCGGTGCGCTCGCTCGTCCGGGGAATGCGCGAGGCGCAACTGGAACCGACCTCCGTCGTCGCGGCCTGGAAGGAAGCCGGCCGATTCGACGTCGTGGTTCGCTTCGAAGGGTTCCGGGCCGGCGTGGCCGAGCAGCGCGATCGTCTGGCCGGACTCGTCCGCAAGGAGCCGGAAGGCGCCTGCGAGACCCTCGACGAGCCCGCCGCAGGGGCCTTCTGGTCCCGCCACGACGAGCTGCGCACGGCACCGGCGCTTCGTGCGAAGCTGACGGCTCTGCCGACGCACATCGAGCCGATCACGAACGACATTCTTCCGGGCTTGCTCGCCACGCTCGGCGGTCCCTCCTTTCTCTGGTACGCCACTCTCGGCCTTGGCTTCCTCGCCGGCGAGCCGGCCGACGCCGGCACCGATTCGGCGGCTCGCGCGATCCAATCCGCGCGCAAGCGGGTCGCGGGCTTCGGCGGCACTCTGACCATCCAGGCAGCCCCGGCAGCGATCCGCGAACGCCTGGACGTGTGGGGTCCGCCTCCTCCGTCGCTACCGCTCATGCAAAGCGTCAAGAGCCGCCTCGACCCGGAGGCTCGCCTCGCTCCCGGCCGTTTCGTGGGAGGAATCTGATGTTGATCGTCATCCCTCGCTTAGCTCGAGATGACAACAGCAACTCTACTTGCGATTTGTGATCTGTGATCTGTGATTGACCAGAGCCAGCCCGTGGCCCCGAAACGCTCCCTTCTGGACGACTGCGTCCACTGCGGCTTCTGCCTGCCGGTGTGCCCGACCTACGTCTCCTGGGGAGAGGAGATGGACTCGCCCCGCGGCCGCATTGACCTCATGCGCGGGCTCGCGGAAGGGAAGATCATTTGGAGCGACGCCGTCGCAACGCACTTCGACCGCTGCCTGGGGTGCATGGCCTGCGTGCCCGCCTGCCCGTCGGGCGTCAAGTACGATGTCTTGATCGAGGCAACGCGCGCGGAACTCGAGAAGCACGTCGAGCGCCGCCCCGAAGACCGGCGCCGCCGCGAGATGATCTTCCGCCTCTTTCCGTATCCCGGAAGGTTGCGGGCGGTCGCCACGCTTCTCTGGCTCTATTCCAGGACCGGACTCCAGGCTCTCGCGCGGGGCAGCGGCCTCCTGCGTCTTCTGCCGGGCAACCTGGTGCAGATGGAGGGCCTCTTGCCTGCCGTCTCCTTCAAGCAGGTCGCCACCCGTCTGCCCGAGCGCGTGCTGGCGAAAGGGGAGCGCCGGGCTCGCGTCGCGCTCCTCGCGGGCTGCGTGCAGCGCGTCTTCTTCCCGCAGGTCAACGAAGCGACGATCCGTGTGCTTTCTGCCGAGGGGTGTGAAGTTCTCGTGCCCCGTGGGCAGGGGTGCTGCGGTGCTCTCTCGATTCACTCCGGCCGCGAAGAGGAAGCGCTCGCCTTCGCCCGCGACACGATCGCTCTCTTCGAGGAGCAGCCGGTGGACGCCATCCTCGTCAACGCCGCCGGGTGCGGCTCGAACATGAAGGATTACGGGCGTCTCTTAGCCAACGACCCGACCTGGGCCGCGCGCGCCACGGCCTTCTCCGCGAAAGTCCGCGACGTCAACGAATTCCTGGCCGCGCTCCCGCCCGCCGCGCCGCGCCACACAGTCCGCGCCCGCGTCGCCTACCATGACTCCTGCCACCTCGCTCACGCGCAGCGCATCCGCGAGCAGCCGCGCAAGCTCCTCGCCGGGATCCCGGGCCTGGAGCTCGTCGAAATCCCCGACGGCGACCAGTGCTGCGGCAGCGCCGGTATCTACAACCTCGTTCAACCCGAAAGCTCGGAAGAGATCGGAACGCGCAAGGCGGACAACGTCCTCTCCGTCAAGCCGGATCTTCTGGCCTCCGCCAATCCCGGCTGCACTCTGCAGATCCAGAAGATCCTCCGCCAGCGCGGCCTGACTCTGCGCGCCGCTCATCCCATCGAGATCCTCGACGCCTCCCTCTCCGGCCGCCCGCTTTCCGGCTGATACCCGCGAAAGGAAATCCCATTCCGGCGTCCCGGCAGAGAGTCCTCCTCGTCGAAGACGACGCGAGCGTCCGCCAGGGCCTGCGGAAGATCCTGGAGACGGACGGCTACGCCGTCGCGGAGGCGGACAATTGCAGAGAGGCCCGGGAGGTGTTCGCCCGTTCCCGCGCCGATGCCGTCATCGCGAGCTGCCGTCTTGCCGACGGAAGCGCTCTCGATCTGCTCTCGCATGTCCGCCGGATCGCTCCGGGCACGACATTTCTGGTCCTCGCCGACGGCGGTGAGCTCCTGAGCGAACTCCTCCAGCGTCGCCTTCCCCTCGCGGCAGAGCCGCGCCTTTCGTGAGCCGGGCGCGTAATACAGGCCGGCGTGCAGGACGCCGCTGTTGTGTCCCGTCTGGTGCGACGCCAGCTCCGCTTCTTTCTCGACGACGGCAAGCGAAAGACCAGGCCTGCGGAGCAGCACTGGTAGGTCGTGGCCAGCCCGACGATGCCCCCGCCGATGACGGCCAGGTCGTAATTGCCGATCACCGGGTCAGGCAAACGGGAAACGAAGAACGGAAACGATCAGGAGCGCGGATGGCGCGTCCTTCCCGGCTCTCATGCGATCATCAATCCTATCGTTCGGTCCTGACTGGGTGCTCGGGTGTCAGAGTTAGGATTCTCGCGAGGTCGGGTGAATGAAAGTCCCGGACAGGTGGAACCGTCCGCTCGTGCGAAGGGCGCTGGGTATCGCGGCCGGTCTGCTCGTCCTCTGGGCGGCCGCCGGCTTCCTCGTCCTGCCGCATCTGCTCCGGCCGTTCGCGGAACGGAAGCTCACGGACGTCCTCCACCGCCCGGTGACGCTGCGCCGGCTCTCCCTGAACCCGTTCGCGCTGTCCGCCACGCTCGAGGGTCTCGACGTGAAGGAGAAGGAAGGCGCGGGTCCTTTCTTCTCGTTCGAGCGCCTCTACGTCAACCTCGAGGCGGTCTCGGTGCTCAGGGGCGGGCCGGTGATCCGCGCGATCACGCTCACGAAGCCGTCCGTCGCGCTCATCCGAAACGAGGATGGCAAGTACAACTGCCAGGACCTTCTCGACGAGGCGTCCAAGCCGAAGTCTCCGGAGGAAAAACCGCTCCGCTTCTCGCTCAACAACATCGGCGTCGAGGGGGGAAGCGTGGACTTCGACGACCGACCGAAGGGGACGAAGCACACCGTCCGCGACGTGAGGATCGGCATCCCGTTCCTGTCGAACATTCCCTCGAAGGTCGAGATCACGACGCTGCCCGTCTTCGAGGCGAAGGTCAACGGCGCGCCGTTTGCCCTGCGCGGCAAGACGAAGCCCTTCAGCCAGACGCACGAGACTTCGGTGGATCTCAATATCGCCGACCTGGACGTCCCGTACTACCTCGCGTACGTCCCGACTCCGATGCGGGCGAAGCTCACGTCCGGGCGGCTCGACTCGAAGTTCACTGTCACGTTCTCGCAGCCGCCGAAAGCGGAGCCCCGTCTCCTCCTCTCGGGCACGGCGGCCTTGCGCCGGCTCGCCGTCGAAATGGCGGGACAGCCGCTCGCGGCCTGCGAGAGGTTCGAGGCGGCGCTCGGTTCCTTCGACGTCTTCGGGCGCAAGGCGCGGCTCGCGAGCCTGAAGGCCATCGCGCCGGAGCTAAGGGTCCGGCGCGGGAAAACGGGGAGTTTCGACGTCCTGGCGGCCCTCGCGGAGCCCGCTTCGAAAGGCGCCGGAGGCGCCGCTGGAGCGCGTGCCGAGCCGGCGAAACAGCCCGCGGCGCCGGCTCGTCCGCTTCTCGTGGAGGTGGCCGCTCTGGGGATCCAAGCCGGCAGGGTCCATTACGAAGATCTCGCCTTCGCGAAGCCCTTTCGCACGGTCCTGCAGGAGGTCGCGGTCTCCGTGAAGGGGTTCTCGACGGAGCCAGGCTCGAAGGCCGCTCTCGAGGTCTCTGCGAAGTCCGACGCGGGCGAGACGTTCCGAAACACGGGGACGTTCTCGATCGAGCCGCTGGTCCTCGAAGGCGAGGTCGCGGCCGGCGGCGTGCCGCTGGCGCGCTATCAGCCTTTCCTCGACTCGTTCGTGAGGTTCGATTTCGAAGACGGGGTCCTCGATCTCAAGACGAAGTACCGGTACGCGGACGGGGCCAAGGCCGCCATAACCCTGGCGGGTCTCTCGGCCGAGTTGAAGTCGCCGCGCCTGACGAAGCGGGGCGAGAAGGAGCCCTTCTTCAGGGCACCCTCCGTGACGCTGACGGCGACCTCCCTCGACCTCGGCAAGCGCGGCGCCGTCGTCGGCGAGCTCGCGAGCACGGGAGGCAACCTCGCGGTGACGCGCGAGAGAGACGGCAGCGTGGACCTCGCGAAGCTGGCGGTGGAAGGGGCGGCCCCGGCCGAGGCGAAGACGACGCCGCCGGCGCCCTGGATTCTCTCTCTCGGCAGGCTCGCGCTCGACCAGTACACCTTCAGGATCAACGACAGGGCCAACCGGCTACCCGCCCGCTACGCGCTTACGAAAACGGACCTCCGCCTCGAGAAGTTCTCCACGGCAAAGGGCTCGAAGGCCGAGCTTGCGGTCCGGTTCGGCGTGGACGGCCGCGGGGTCGCGAGCGCGAAGGGTCCGGTCGGTCTCGATCCTATTTTCGCGGACCTGAAGGCGGACGTGAAGGGCATTCCGCTCGTGCCGCTCCAGGCGTACGTCGTGCAGGACTTCAACGTCACGCTCGCGCGCGGCACGCTCTCGGCCGGCGGGACGCTCCGTTTCAGGGAAGGCGCGAACGGCAAGGCGAGCTTCACGTACGCGGGCGTCGCGCTCGTCGCCGGGCTCCTCGCCGTGGACCGGTCCACGAACCTCGATTTCTTGAAGTGGGAGAGCTTCTCGGCGGAACGGATGAAGGCCGGGTACAACCCGATGTTTCTCGAGGTATCGCGGCTCGCCCTCGCGGGGATCGCCTGCGACATCACGATCGAGGCCGATGGCACGACGAGCCTCCAACGGGTCGTCGGCAAGCCCGCGTCTGCCGGCGACGAGGAGGGGGAAAGCGAGGCCCCGCCCGAGGGGACGGCCTCTCCGGCAGGGCCTCCGGCCGCGGAGGTTCCGGCGACCGCCGCCGCCACGCCTGTCGCCGCGGCGTCCGGCCCGCCTCCCGCGGCCGGTGAAAAGGTGCCGATTCGCATCGACACGCTGACTGTCCAGCGAGGGAGGATCGGCTTCGCCGACCGCTTCATCCAACCCAGCTATTCGGCGACGCTCGGGGACCTCACCGGGCGCGTGACTGGCCTCGACTCGCGGGCGGGCACCGTTGCCCAGCTCGAAGTCCGCGCAACGCTGGTCAATCATTCGCCGATCGAGATCCGAGGCTCGGTCAACCCGCTCGCCGCCGCGGCCTTCGCCGACGTCAAGGCGAGCTTCCGCGACATCGACCTGCCGCCATTCACGCCGTATTCGGGCAAGTACGCCGGCTACGCGATCGCGCGCGGCGCCCTCACGATGGAGGTAGCGTACAGGCTCGAAAACCGCAAGCTCTCGGCGGAGAACCATTTCCTCGTGGACCAATTCGAGTTCGGCGACAAGGTCGAGAGCAAGACGGCGACGAAGCTGCCGGTCCGCCTCGCGGTCTCCCTCCTGAGGGACAAAGACGGCTTGATCGATCTCGACCTCCCGATCGAGGGCTCGCTCGACGACCCGAAGTTCCGGCTCGGCAAAGTGATCTGGAAGGTCCTCGGCAACCTCATCGGCAAGGCCGTCACCGCCCCCTTCTCGCTGCTCGGCAAGCTCCTGGGCGGCGGGAGGGCCCAGGAGTTCTCATCGGTGGACTTCGCCGACGGCCGCGACGCGCCGGACGAGGCGGCGAAGAAGAAGCTCGACGCGCTCGCGAAGGCGCTTCAAAACCGGCCCGCTCTGAAGCTCGAAGCGACCGGGCGCACGTCGGGCGACAAGGACAGGGAGGGACTCCAGCGGCTGCGGCTGGAGCGCAAGGTGAAGGCCCAGAAGCTTGCCGCCCTGGCGAAGAAGGGGGAGGCGCCGGCCGGCGTGGACGAGGTCGTGATCGACGAGAAGGAGTACGCTAACTGGCTCGAGAAGGCCTACAAGAAAGAGAAGTTTCCAAAGCCGCGCAACGCCCTGGGCTTCGCCAAAGACCTCCCGCCCCAGGAGATGGAGAACCTCATGCTGGCGAACCTGCCGGTGACGGACGACGATTTGAGGCAGCTCGCCCTCGCGCGCGCGAACGCCGTGAAGGATTACCTCACGGGGCCGGGGAAGATCGAGGCCGCCCGCGTCTTCGTCGTCGAGCCGGGCGCGAAGCCCGCCGAGCCCGCTGGAAAGGCTCTTCCAAGCCGCGTCGATTTCTCCCTTCGCTAGCCCGCATAATTCACGAACGACTCCAGCCGTCCCGCGGATCTTTTCCGCCGGATACTTCGTCAGACCTCCTCTGCGATGCCTCCGGCATCGCCGTCGTCGGTCTTCCTCGTCCCGACGAAAAATCTCTCGCGGGAACAAGGTGTACCTCCGCAACACGAAAACATCGCCGTAGCAGCCCATTCATCTGTCAATGAGATACACGTGTTTCGGCTGGGTGTCCGTGAATTATCCGGGCTAGGGCGTGTCCAGCTAACCCGCTCCAAGGAGCTCCTCGTCGATCAACCCAGCCCGAACCGGCCGATCGCGAGATCGGTGATCTCGCGGCCGATGGCGAGGGAGGCGGTCGCGGCGGGGGAGGGGGCGTTCCTGACATGGAGAGCGTGCGGGCTCTCTCCGATCGAGAAGTCTTCCACGAGCGTTCCGTCGGCGGCCAGCGCCTGGGCGCGCACGCCGGACGGGCCGAAGACGAGGTCCTTGCCTCCGATCTCCGGCAGGTAACGCCGGAGCCCCGCTGTAAAAGCCCTCTTCGACCAGTCCCGAAACATCTCCGCCAGGCCCGTCTTCCAGTGCGTGCGCGCCAGGCGGCGGAAGCCGGGAAAGGCGAGGGTCTCGACGAGATCCCGCGGCGAGAGATCCCGGCGCCGATAACCCTCCCGGGCAAAGGCGAGGACGGCGTTGGGCCCTGCCAGCACCTCGCCTCCAATCGTGCGGGTGAAGTGGATGCCAAGGAACGGGAAGCGCGGATCGGGCACCGGGTAGATCAGCCCGCGCACGAGGCGCCGAGCCTCGGGAGTCAATGTGTAGTAGTCGCCTCGGAACGGGATGATCCGCTCCGGGCCGGCCGCGCCGCTCATGGCGGCAACGCGGTCGGCGTGCAAGCCGGCGCAACTGATGAGATCGCGGCAGACGACGTCTCCGTCGCCGGTGCGGATGACTTGTTCCGCCCCCTTCGTCTGGATTCCTCTGACCCGGCGCCCGGTCAGAATCGCGCCGCCGCGCGAGCGGATCTCGTTGGCGTACTCCAGCGCCACGCGACGGAAATCGATGACGCCGGTCGTCGGAGCCCAGAGCGCGCGGATCCCGGCCGCGTGCGGCTCGATCTCCCGCATCCGGTCGGGACCGATCTCTTCGATTCCTTCGACGCCGTTGGCGAGCGCGCGCTCGCGAATCTCGATCAAGCGCGGCAGCTCCTCGGCCTCGAGCGCCACGACGAGCTTGCCGCATTGCCTGTAAGGGACGCCATGGTCCTGCGCGAACTTCTCCAGCGCCGCCCTGCCTTCGCGGCAGAGCCGCGCCTTGCGGGAGCCGGGTGCGTAGTAGAGGCCCGCGTGCATGACTCCGCTGTTGTGTCCCGTCTGGTGCGACGCGAGCTCGCGCTCCTTTTCGACGACGGCGAGCGTCAGGGCGGGCTTGCGCAGGAGGAGCTGATAGGCGGTGGCGAGCCCCACGATGCCACCGCCGATGACGGCGACGTCGTAACTAATCTTTTCCGAGCCTCTCGTAGAGCGTGTAGAGGGCCTGGGTGCCGTAGTCGCCTCGGCCTTCGGCTTCGAGGGCAACGAGGAGCTGGTGGACGAGAGCGACGCCGGGCAGCGGGAGCTTCTTCTCGCGAGAGGTCGCGAGGACGATCGCCAGATCCTTCTGCTGGTGCTTGACCGCGAAGGCCGGCTTGAAGTCCCGGTCGATCATCTTCTTGCCCAGGACTTCCAGGGCCCAGGAGTTGGCGGCGCCCGCGGTCAGCGCCTCGTGGAGGGCGGGCAGAGGCAGGCCCGCCTTCTTTGCGAAAGCGAGGGCCTCGCAGACCGCCATGAGGTTGACGCCGACGAGGATCTGGTTGGCGGCCTTGCCGAGCTGCCCGGCGCCGGAGGGGCCCAGATGCGTGATCCGCTTCCCCATCGCCAGGAAGATGGGGCGCGCCTTCTCCAGCGCCGCGAGGTCGCCCCCGACAAAGAAGGTCAGGGTCCCCTCGATCGCCCCTTTCTGCCCTCCGGACACCGGCGCGTCCAGGAAGGCCATACCGCGTTCGCTGAGTCTCCCGGCAACGTCGCGCGCGGCTTCCGATGCGATCGTGGAAGTGTCGATGATGATCGAGCCCCGGGCTGCGCCGCTCGCCGTTCCTTTTTCGCCCAGATGGACCTCTTCGACCTCCGGCGAGTCGGGGACGGAAGAGACGATGACGTCGCTGGCGCGGCCGACCTCGACTGGCTCGCGGACCGCCCGCACGCCTGGAATCTGGCTTGCGAACGCCTCCGCCCTTTCGAAGTGGCGGGTCATGACCGTCAGCGGGAAGCCCGCCTTCGCGAGGTTGCGGGCCATGCCCTGGCCCATGGTCCCAAGGCCGATGAATCCGACGGACTGCTGCATCAGGCGCCTCGCCCCGGGATTATAGATTCGGGCGGAGCGCGGCGGTCGGCTCTCCCGCAGACTCAGCCGCCGCCAGGGGGCTCGGGGGACCGCAAGGTCCCCCGCCAAGATTTCTCAGTCGCCGAACCCGTGCCGGGGGCGATGCGACGAGGGGCTGCGCCGCGGGGCGCGGGGCGACCGTCCGGAAGAGCGGCAGGAAGGCGCGCCAGTTTTCGAGGATCTCTCGGGCGCGCTCGCTTCCCGTCGCGTCCCGATGGGCCTCAATCATCTGCTTGAGCTCCCGCGCGTCGCCCGGCTCAAGGAAGTGGAGCGCGACCATCTCCGAATTGATACGCCCTGGCAGCGTGCCCTCCTCGTCCAGGACATAGGCGACTCCTCCCGACATTCCGGCGCCGAAGTTGCGCCCGCAACGACCGAGGACGGCGACGCGGCCGGCGGTCATGTACTCGCAGCCGTGATCGCCGACTCCCTCGACGACGGCGAGGGCGCCGCTGTTGCGAACGGCGAAGCGCTCACCGGCGCTCCCGGCCACGAAGAGACGCCCGCCGGTCGCTCCGTAGAGGACTGCGTTGCCCGCCAGGGGGATCGAGAGACCGTCAACTCTTTCTTTGGAGCCAGGCAACGAGCGGTTCGGGAAGATCGCGATTTGTCCGCCCGACATCCCCTTGGCGACGTGGTCGTTGGCTTCTCCCTCGAGGGAGAGTCCCATTTTCTCGACGCAGAAGGCACCGAAGCCCTGACCCGCTGATCCGCGAAAACGCAGCGCGACCCGCGATGGCAGATTGGATCTCAGCGGGAGACCCTTCGGTCCCGCGGCCCCTCTCGGAGCGGCAACTGGCGAGCAGAGCTGACCCGCGATGCGCGCCCCGACCGCCCGATCGGCGTTGGTGATCGGGAAATCGAGCGCGATCGGAGTGGCTTCACCCCGTTTCGGGCGCAGGCGCTCGAGCGCGCGCTCGTCGATGTCCGCTCCGGTCCGGGGAGGATCGTTGCTCACATCCAGGCACCGGCGGGGGCCGTCCGGCAGCGGCGGGCCCGGAACGATCCGCGAGAGGTCCACCATGGAGATCTTGAAGCGTCCGGGCGGCACCCGCGCCCGGAGAAGGTGGGTCGAGCCGACCGCTTCCGCCAGCGTTTTGCAGCCCAGGTGCGCCAGGATCTCCCGCACCTCGCGCGCGACTGCGGTAAAGAACCCGATCACCATTTCCGGCGTGCCGCGGTATTTCGCGCGCAGGTCTTCCCGTTGCGTCGCGATCCCGGCGGGGCAGGTGTTCTTATGACACTGCCGCGCCATGACGCAGCCCGCCGAAACCAGAGCGGCCGAGCCGAAGGCGAATTCCTCGGCGCCCAGGATCGCGGCGACGACGACGTCGCGCCCCGTCTTCAATCCTCCGTCGGCCTGCAGCCGCACGCGCCGGCGCAGTCCCGAGGCGACGAGCGCCTGCTGTGCCTCCGCCAGGCCGATCTCCCAGGGAATGCCGGCGTTCTTGATGGACCCCAACGGGGACGCGCCCGTGCCGCCGTCGTGCCCGCTGATCAGAATCGAGTCGGCGAAGGCCTTGGCGACCCCCGTCGCGATCGTTCCGATTCCGGCGCTCGCGACGAGCTTGACGCCGACACGCGCGAGCGGGTTGACGCGCTTCAAGTCGTAGATCAGCTCGGCCAGGTCTTCGATCGAATAGATGTCGTGGTGCGGCGGCGGGGAGATCAGGGTGGTCCCCTCGGAGCAACGGCGCAGCCGCGCGATCTGCGCGGTCACTTTGTGCCCGGGCAGCTGGCCGCCTTCGCCGGGCTTGGAGCCCTGGGCCATCTTGATCTGTAGCTCGTCGGCGGAGACCAGATACTCGGCGGTCACCCCGAAACGCGCCGAAGCGACCTGTTTGATCCAGTCGTTGGCCGAATCTCCGCCTGAGAGCGTCCAGAATCGAGCCGGGTCGGCGCCCCCTTCACCGCTGTTGCTGCGCGCGCCGATGCGGTTCATCGCGATCGCGAGCGTCTCGTGAGCCTCGGGGCTCAGGGCGCCGATCGACATCGCCGCCGTCGTGAAGCGGGAGAGGATCGCCTCCACCGGCTCGACAGTCTCGGTGGAGATCGCGCCTCCCGGCGGCGGGGCAAGATCGAGCAGGTCGCGCAGGACCAGAGGATCGCGGTGCGCAACCAACCCCGCATAAGCCTCGTAGTCGCGAGGCTGACCGCGCTCGACTGCGGCGCGCAGCGTCCGGACGACCTCGGGAGAGAAGGCGTGAGCCTCACCGCCGCGGCGGAAATGATGAAAGCCGCCCTGCTCGAGGACCGGCACGCTTTCCGCGGCATAAGCGGCCGCGTGACGAGCAAGCGTTTCCAACGCGATCTCCTCGAGGCCGATGCCCCCGATCGGGGAGCCGGCGCCGGGAAAGAAGTCGCGCACGATCTCTTCGGAGAGGCCGATGGCCTCGAAGAGGGGCGCCCCCTGATACGAGCGGAACGTCGAGATTCCCATCTTCGAAAGGATCTTCGCGAGGCCCCGCTCGAGAGTGCGCAAGTACCGCTTCTCGCGCAAGCCGGCATCGCGACCCGGAGTCTGTCCGAGTGATGTTGGCGGTGAAGCCTCGAGGGTCCCGGCGCGGATCACCTCGAGCGCCAGGAAGGGGTTGACGGCATCGGCTCCAAAGGCGAGAAGGGTGGCGAGCTGGTGCTCGTCGCGCGCCTCGCCCGTCTCGACGACCAGACTCGCCTTCGGACGCGCTCCGCGCCGCAGCAGTTCCTGGTGCACTGCTGCGACGGCGAGCAAGACCGGCAGCGCAGCCAGCCCGGCGTCGACTCGCCGATCGGACAGCACGAGCAGTGACGCCCCTTCCTCGACCGCCTCGGCCGCGCGCCGCTTGACCGCGCCCAGCGCGCGCCGAAACCCGGCCACGCCTTGCTGCGCCGGGAAAGTCAGCTCCAGTGTCGACGTCGTTCGCCGCGACTGCCGCCCGAGCAGGCCACGCAGCGCCGCGCTGGAGAGCACCGGGCTGTCAAGCCGGATCCGCCCGCTCGTCTCGGGCGCGTCCGAGAGAAGGTCTCCCTCCGGTCCGAGAAGTGTGTCGAGGGACATGACGATGCTCTCGCGCAGCGGGTCGATCGGAGGGTTGGTCACCTGCGCGAAGCGCTGTTTGAGGTAGGAGAAGAGGAGTCGTGGCTTGCCGGAGAAGACGGCGAGCGGCGTGTCGTCTCCCATCGACCCCAGCGGCTCGCGTCCCTCCTCGGACATCGGCTCGAGCACGAGCTGGATCTCCTCCCGCGTGTACCCGAACGCCTTCCGGAGGCGAATGCGCTCTGCCGGCGGGGGTGCCGCCGCATCCTGACAGGCGTCGGTCGAGACCCCCTCGCTAAGACTGCTGCGGGAGTGCAGCCACCTGCGGTACGGAGCCCGCGCGGACAAAAGCGCCCGGATCTCTTCGGGTCCGGAGAGATCTCCGCTGGCGAGGTCGACCGCGACGAGACCTCCCGGACCCAGACGCCCCCGACGCACGACACTCTGCTCCTCGACCGCCGCCACGCCCGCCTCGGAGGCCAGGAGATACAGGCCGTCCCGGGTCTCGACGGTCCGGGCCGGACGCAGACCGTTGCGGTCCATCGCGGCGCCGGCGATGCGGCCATCGGAGAAAACCACGAGCGCGGGCCCGTCCCAGGGCTCCATCAGTCCCGAGTGGTATTCGTAGAAGGCCCGCACGTCCGGTTCGAGCTCGTGATCGTTCTCCCAGGCGGGAGGCAGCAGCATCGTCATCGCGTGCGGAAGCGATCGCCCCGACCGGACGAGCAGCTCGGCTGCATTGTCGAGGTTTCCGGAATC
>WNGE01001762.1_pt1 | contig 27123 bp, 26 predicted proteins | sample 5400651 | NCBI WGS metagenome assembly WNGE01 (sample SAMN13153370, study PRJNA577476) | soil metagenome | isolation source: 60 cm soil or saprolite under grassland replicate 2 | place: USA:California | collected 2016-06-15 | reverse complement strand
CCCGACTGTGTCATCCAGGCGGGCGCCGCACTCTTGTACCGTTGGAAACTTTATTGAACTCGTATAGAATTAATTTCGATACTTCGGCTCGCCCTTATTGATTGCTCCATTTGATTCTTTTGCCTTAGCCCAAAATTTAAATAAGGCTTCATTATCTTCTAAAAATTGTTTTAATCTTTCTGCAGGAGATTTGGAGAGCCAGATTTTTAACTGAAGTTGTTTAATATGTTCAGGTGTGTCTGTCATACTGTTAAAACAGGTTAAAGGTATCGAGTTTTAGCGAACGAATCCAATCTTGGATATACTCCCGGTCAAGGTTTTGCAGTTCCATTATCTTCTTAATATCTTCCATTTGTATGTTACTTTGAGAATCCTGTATCCAAATCAATTTCGACAACAGCAAATCCTCAGGGGAAACAATGTAGATGGGCATTCCATAAAAATCTATTTCTCTCCTGCGACTAAATTCCGTTTGGCGAAATGGTTCATTTTTAAGGATCACAAAATCTGCTTTAAAGCCAGAAGCATGATCTATAATATTGAACATACTATGGTTTTGTACTGCTTCTTTTACAGCATCTGTGTCACAATAATAACCTTCTTTAAAATAATCTGTCAAACTCTTTATATCCTTTTGTCTTAGATGTACAACAAAATCAAAATCCCTTGTTGCTCTTGGCAGCGTATACACGCTTAACGCCACACTGCCTGACAGCATGTATTCAATATTATTATTGCTAAAAAATGAAATGATGGTTCTTAAAAAATCAAGCATGTGATTTCGTATTGAATAAAAATAATTACTGCTCCGTTTTAAATACACCTGGCATTTTCTTAACAGTAAAATAAATAATGCATAGTAATATCGCGAATGAAATGGTAAACATCCATGCCTGCATATGTTCCCAAGGTTCTGCAACCTGGCTGATCATTGTATGAAGCAGTTCCCCCGGTTTTGTAATGATGTTCCAACTGTTGTAACGTTTATATCGCCCGAGATACATTCCATAACTGCACAGTGTAATTAATATAATTGTTGCGGGCATCATCCACTTTACTTTTATATGCTTCGCCAAAAATTTTTCCACCTGTAGTAAAGATGTAATGCCTAACACCATGCCATTCCATGCGCCGGATATTACGAGCAACAGATCGAACCAATAAGGTGCCGGCGATCTTTGCTGGAAATGAAAAAGATCCGTGATAATGTATGGAGCATTGGGTAAGAATAACAACCAGCATAAGAGTACAACAATTACTTTAGTGCTTATTCTCTTATATCGTTTTAACCGTCTGCTGAAAAAATAGGGAACCGTTGCAAGAAATAAGTTCCAAGGATAAAAGAAATACTGAACATCATCTGTATATAAAAATCTTACTGCAACAAGTGAAATGGTAAATGATATGGAGAGTAAGATCATTTTTTCGAAGTCGCTTAATTTTTTGATCATAACAGTGCAATAATTTTTGGAATAAAAATAATACAACCGATACTTGTGCTTATGATGGATGCCCATAATACTGCTGCTGCACTTATATCTTTAACAATTTTTATAGCAGGGTGAAAATCCCTGTGCACTAAATCGCATAGCTTTTCTATTGCTGAATTAATCATCTCCAATGCAAGCACAAGGCCTATGCAAAAGAGTACTATCACCCACTCCATTGGCGATATTTCAAAAGCAAATGCTGCTGCAACTATGGTGCATGCAATGAATAATTGAATTTTTCCATTACGTTCCCGCAAAAAGAAATTTTGCATTCCCTTAAAGGCATGATAAAATGCCATGGATAAATTATGTTCCCTGTTCATTACAAATTTGATTTTATAAATATGTTTTATCATCTATATTATTGATTTTTTTGTCAGGCAATTGCAGGAAAGGGAGAAATTGTGTTATTGTTTACATTTTTTCTCTTTTGCACTTTTGATAAAATTGCTTCAAGAATTGGTAACATTTTATTTAACCCCTGCGTTTTAATAACAAAGTTCCATAGTGGTTCAAATTTTTTCCATCCACCTGCATAGGCAAAATGTTTGACAACATGTTTTATATTGTCATGTTGCAAACTGGCTTTAAAAATATTACTCCAGGTATAAAAAGATTTATACGCCCAGTTGTAACCTTTCTTTAACTCAACAGGTGAAAGACTTTTTGTTTGATAAACTACATGACGTGTATCGTATAAATCCCATTGCTTGTGCAGTATGCGGTGCTCTGCTTGCATCTGCTGAAATAATTTTGTACCGGGATATGGTGTAAGTATATGAAAAGTGCTTGTAGTTAATGCCTGCTTAACAGCCCAATCAACGGTGCGTTTAAAAACATCTTTATTATCATCGTCCAAACCAAATACAAAACTTCCGTTTATCATCACGCCTAATGAATGCAATCGTTTAATCGCCTCAGTATAATCTCTTCCAAGATTTTGCTTTTTATTACTCTGTATCAAATTACCATTGCTCAATGTTTCGAAGCCAACGAATATACTGCGAAGCCCGGCTTCTGCAGCCTTTTCAATTAAATCACCTCTCAAAATTGCATCAATAGTTGAAGCGCCCTGGAAGACGCGGTTCATGCCTCTCATCCCTTCAAACAATGTCGAGGCAAAGCGTTGGTTACCGAGTAAATGATCATCAAGAAAATATAAATGCCTTCCGGGAAGTCTTTCTATTTCTGCTAAGGCTGCATCTACTCTTTGCGTATAAAAACTTTTGCCACCTTCAAAAAAAGCATCCTTATAGCAAAAGCTGCAATGATGTGGACAACCTCTTGAAACAACAATAGAATTGGGTACTAAATAAAGGTGTCGTTTGATCAGATCTCTTCTTATTGGCGGTATAGTTTCCAAAGTTCGCTCCGATGAAATATAAATTTTTGCAGCATTGCCATTATAAAAATCTTTAAGAAAACGAGGCCAGCTTTCTTCTCCCGGGCCAAGGAAAATTGTATCCGCATGTGGTATTGCTTCTTCAGGTAAAGATGTTACATGTAACCCGCCAAGGCAAACATAGCATCCTTTTTTTCTGTACTCATCGGCAAACCGATAGGCACGAAATGCATTGGTAATATATACTTGTATCACTACAATATCTGGTTTATCACTTGTATCTATTTCTTCCACATGTTCATCCTGCAGTGTGATTTCATCGTCGGCATTGCAGTAGGCAGCCAATGTTGCAAGACCCAGGGGTGGAAACAATGAATATTTTATTGGTCGCCAATAAGGGCTTTTTGCTTCTGTTAATGCCGGAAGAATCATTTTAATTTTCATAAAGTTGATGGATGGTATGTTATAGTTCAAAAAGAAATTAGTGTGTTATTTTCCGTTATTTGCTATTCTTTCGTGTAAGCCATCTTTCAATTATCCAATGAAGTGCTATTACACTTAAACAAGCCGACCAGGCAATGAGCATCATTTTAACAAGATTGGCTTCTCTCACTTCCACTTCCTGTAAGGAGCGGCCAACAGCTACAAAACCTGTTTGGGTTGCATTAAGTACAACTGCTATTCTAACACCTGCTCTTGGTTGCCATGTAAATACATCTTCTTTGTTTGTGCGTGTGAAATCAAAAACTCCATGAGGCAATTGTGGAAATTTACCATCAAGCATACCTGTAGATTGAACAGGCATACCATTGGAATTATACAGCGTTACAAAAGTTCCAAGACTTTCAGAAATTTCTACTGTATCATGCGGCAGCAATTGATCAAAAGGTTTATTACTACGTATTTTAAAATCAATATCTCTTGCTATCTGTATTTGCGGATCGTTGGCTACAGAACGATGTGCTTGCTGAACGGCAACATAAATTGTAAGTGCAAGAGCAGTAACAATTATTGCAGCAGTAAAATGTGTTAAAAAAGATAAGCGCTTCATATTTTATATTTTAAAGTTTAGAAAACCGCCTATTTATAAAAGTACTTTGCATTCCAAAGTAGTTACAGAAAAAAATTTATCCTATTGATTTTATCATTTGCTCCAATGCATCGAGATGTGATTTAAATGCTTTCTCACCTGCCCTTGTTGCTGAATAAGTTGTATTTGTTTTTCTGCCTACAAATCCTTTATGCACTTTGATATAACCGCTTTCTTCCAAAGCTCTAATATGACTTGCAAGATTTCCATCCGTCACTTGTATGAGTTCTTTTAAATCATTGAAATTTATTTCGGCATTCACCATCAATGCGCTCATGATGCCAAGGCGTACACGACTGTCAAATGTTTTATTTAAATTTTCTATCGGATTCTTCATCTTTAACAAAGTAATTAGGTCATAATGTCAATTAGCTTTTAAGTAGAACTCATTCTATTAATTTAAATTACCCATGACTATTGACTTATGAATTTCTTTCATACTTCCACCACATCAATATACCATAAACAATATGCAACACACCAAAACCAAGCGCCCAAAAATAAATGCCATAACCTATAAACCATAAGTTAATAATGCCAAGCAATATTTGTCCATAGCCAAGATATTTTATTTCGGGAAGCGTGTATTTACTGGCATTCAATAATGCAAGCCCATAAAAAATAAGACATCCCGGTGCAATTAATCCATAAGCGTTGTTTTCTATTAGTTTAATCAGGTAAATACCCCCTGCAATCATTGGTATCATTACGTTTACCATCAGGCGTCTTGCAGTTAATCCCCATATTGGAATATTTGTTTTTTTGCTTCTTATATATGTAAAAATAAATGCCAGTACAAATGCAGAAATAAAAGTTATTGCCGCAATCTGTATCAATTGATTCCCCATCCAATCACTAATGCCAGTGCGTTCGTCATCACCGCGTACCATATTTTTTACGGTAGGAACAGAGTAGCTGTTTTCCTCTACCACTTTATTGGCAAACCATGCTCCCACAAGGGCACAGGCACCTGCTGCTATTCCGCTTAATCCACTTAAACTTATGAAACGGCTGCTGCGTTCCATCATTTTCTTTATATCCCGGAGTGCATCCAAATGCTGGTTTTGGTCATCCATAAAAAGTGCTTTGTAATTCAAAGTAAGTAATGAAAATTTATCTTTCCAAATTTTTTTACCGGTGTTTATTAAAGAACGTTGTTTATGTACCGGGTTGCTGTTCTTTGTGGCATCTTCTTTTCCGCCTCAGAGACTGTCTATAAAATATCTTTTTGAAGTTAGATGCCTCATTCTTCGGCATGACAAACCACTGATAAAAAATCATGCCTGTTAAAAAAACAGCTCTTCATAGTATGCTTCATTTTTACCGTTAATAATTCCGTTTCTTTGCAGCCATCTTTTATCAACGGATATTTTATGTGGTATCGCCTTGCACAATTTATTCTTAAGTATAAACTTCCATTGCTGCTGATATTAACAGGCTTTACCGTATGGATTGGTTTTTATGCAAGCAAGGTGCAGATGAGCTATGAATTTTCAAAAGCGGTTCCTACCGATAATCCAAAATATCAGGAGTATCTAAGCTTTAAACAAAAATTTGGTGATGATGGAAATACAATAGTGCTAGGCTTTCAGACAGACAGTCTTTATACTCCACGAATTTTTAATGCAATGGATTCATTGCATCAGCAATTAAAAAAGGTTGCAGGTGTAGATGATATTTTAAGCATACAAGAGGCGTCTGTTCTTGTAAAAGACTCAACAGAGCGACTTAAGTTTGTAAAAATATTTCGCAGTCCTTATAACAATCAACCATTACTTGACAGCGATAAAAATGTTTTTAAAAATCTTCCTTTTTACAGAGGCTTGCTTTACAATGACAGCACCCATGCTTCACTAATGGTAGTGAAGGTGAACAAAGATACTGCCAACAGTAAGTCACGTACGCGATTGATGAATGATATTCTGGAAGGAGTAAATAAGTTTGAAAGCACCGCATTTATTCCCGTGCACATAAGCGGGTTGCCTTACATAAGAACAAATGTTGCCAACAGGATTCAGCATGAGATGTATTGGTTTTTGATCGGTTCACTCATTTTATCTGCTATAACGCTTTTGCTTTTTTTCCGCTCGTTTAGTGCGATGTTCATGAGTTTATTGGTTGTATGCACAGGTGTTATATGGAGTCTTGGCACAATGGTTCTATTCGGTTATAAAATCACTTTGCTCACTGCGCTGATACCACCGCTTGTTGTTGTGATTGGCATTCCCAATTGTATCTACTTTCTCAACAAGTATCACATGAGTTTTAGTTCTGAGCCTGATAAGACCAAAGCACTCATTGCAATGATTGACCGCATGGGAATTGTTACATTGTTTTGTAATATTTCTGCTGCCATTGGTTTTGCTGTATTTGCTTTTACTGACAGTGCATTGCTGAAAGAGTTTGGTGTGGTATCGGGTATCAACATTATGATGCTGTTTGTAATCTCACTTATTTTTATTCCTGCAACACTTAGCTATTTGCCTGCACCTAAACAACGACATGTACGATATCTAGATAATAGAATTCTTGCCCGCATTTTAGTTAGAATTGAACGATGGACATTTCATCATACAAAATGGATTTATGAAGTTACAATTGTCGCATTGATAATCGCTATTATTGGCATTACAAGATTAAAGAGTGAAGGTTTTATTGTGGATGATTTGCCTAAAAATGATAAGATATATACAGACCTTAAATGGTTTGAAAAAAATTTTGATGGCATTATGCCACTTGAGATTTTGATTAATGCAAAAAAGAAAAATGGTTTGGTAAAATCAATAACGCCTATTGATAAGATTGATGAATTCTCTCAATATATTGCTAACCGTCCTGAAACGGCAAAGCCATTATCATTTGTAGAAGGATTGAAATTTGCGAAACAGGCTTATTACGACCAGGACAGTGTGAATTATACAACGCCCACAGAATTCGATATGCCGCTAATGGGCAAATACTTGAAACAGGATAAAAAAGATTCATCAAAACAAAGCGGATTAAATAAAATGATGAGCAGTTTTATTGACAGCAATAAACAGGAAGCGCGCATCAGTGTAAACATGAAAGATATTGGCAGTTCAAAACTTCCTGCACTATTAAAAGATTTTGATTCCGTTGCCCGTTCAACTTTTGACACAGCCAATTACAAAGTAACATTCACAGGCACAAGCGTTACATTTCTTGAAGGAATCAGTTTTATAATTAATGGTTTAAAGGATAGCATATTCTGGGCGTTTATTCTTATCGCATTATGCATGTTGTATTTGTTTCGTTCTGCAAGAATATTATTGTGTTCATTAATTCCAAATCTTGTTCCACTTGTTATTACTGCCGGTGTTATGGGCTGGCTTGGCATTTCGCTGAAACCCTCTACTGTTCTGATTTTTAGCGTCGCCCTCGGTATTGTGATTGATGTAACCATTCGTTTTCTTATTAATTATAAACAGGAGTTGCCACTGCATCATTACAGTGTAAAGCAAACATTGATATTAACTATACGACACACAGGCATTAGCATCATTTACACCTCACTGGTGCTTATAGCGGGATTTGTAATTTTTTGCTTTAGTCAATTTGGAGGAACCAAAGCATTGGGCTGGTTAACATCTCTTACCTTGCTTTCCGGCACATTGACAAATCTTATTTTATTACCAGTGCTGATTAATGCGTTTGCTAAAAAGGAAAAACTGAAGGAGTGATTTCTGTGTAAAGGTTAATAACTTTCCAAAGGTTTATCAACACTAGATTGCACTTTTATCATCACACTGCCTGAAATTAAATCATGAATTGCTCTTCTTTCTTTGTTCATGTGGATGGTAAGAAAGGATAACCATCCAAGCAGTGCCTTTATTACATATCTTATAAATGCCTGGAAGAAATTAATTCTTTTATTAATGTTATTTACCTGTCTTACCCTAATCCCTTTTAAATAATTACCTATTGTAAAACCAAGTGTCATACACAACGGCTCGTAAATGCCCCATATTGCAAAAAACAATGCTACTCTTATCCAGTTAGGAGGATTCTCAAAATTTTCAAGAATGGAGGCAAAAACAAACATCAGGATAATGATGAAGATACTGTCAACCAAAAGAGATTGAAATCTGTCGCTGAGAGATGGGTATTGAGATTCCATTTTATTAAGGTTTAGAGTTATCGTAATAAAGGGCAACGAAATTACGAAAATCAAACGGAAATGTTCAAAAGAATTAGCAAACCTACACGTGTATCATAAAATCCGTACTTATGTTTCGAAACCTGTAACTGATGCCATAAGTTATACCGATAAAAGAAATGCGACGCAAGGAATGATGCCATAAAAACAAAAGCTGGTACCAAAAAAAATCTTAATCCACTTTTTCAAACTTTACTGCGGCTGCACTTTCATTATGTTTTCCTGCGGTAAATCCTTTTTGATATTTAATTTATACCGCATGATCAATTCATCATCATAAATTACATTAAGCCATTGCACATTATCCGATGCAACTTTATATGTATAACTAACTTTATTTCCGTTTATATTATTTACCGGTTTACCAATGCCGCAACATTGCATCACCCATATAGTATTTGAATCAACATTAGCAACATCAATAACCGATAAGTTTCTTTTAGCACGATTTGTTTGCAACTCAATTACGATGCTATCTCCGACCGATGCTTCTATAATTCCATTTTCCGGTTTAAAGGATGATATATAATTCCTGTTAAAAGCTGCTGTTTTAAAAGGTGTATAATTGAACTCTTTGAATGCCGGAGGATTAGGCAGAAGAGACCAGCGCAGGTCTTCAGGATAATGATCGAGAATAAATTCATCGGGCGGCGTTAGAAAATATCGGGGATTATATTCCCTCTCAAATTCATCCCTGTAATTTATATAGCCGCTTGCCCAGGTAGCATCCAGCAGATACCAGTTGCTGTCAATAAAAACAGCATTCCATTTATGATTACTTCTAAACTGCACACCAATTCTGTTTATGTTGGTTTTTGCATAGCCGGTAATAATTTCACATCTGATGCCGGCATAATCACACAAAGTTTTAAAAAGTCTCGCATACCCATCACATACAGCGGTTCTTCTTTTTAAAACAATTTCTGCGACTCTTTCATTCAATGGTTTTAATACTGCAGATGTATCATCGTCCTCTTCAAGCCAATAATCCGCAGAAGAAACTCTGCCATGATTTTGAAAACTTTTTACATTAAAGGCAATATTATCTGTTATCCATCTAAAAATAGATCTTACTTTTTGGTGGTCAGTTGTATCGCTGGCGGTAAGAAGTTTTGCTAAGGTAACCGGAGAAGTTAATTCCTCAACATTGCTAAGATTTACAGACCGGGGCTGTGAAAAAACCAGGTTTGTTATTAGTACCAGCACTATGCTTGCCAGCAGTTTCATACTCACAATGATCAATCGTTTTTAAAGAAGAGATGCAATATCGAATTTAATATATTTCCGTCAGGTATTTTAACAATAATAAAGTGGTTTTTTGTTGACAGGCAGTACAGCTACCATTATAGTGAATTTCCTTTTTTACGGTTACTGGTATGATTGAAGTATATCAGCTTCTTACAAGAGACTTTATGGGATTATAAACTTTTCAAGAATCATTTTTATATTGCTTATTCACCCATAGCTTTAGTCCAACTTTTCAACACTTCTTTTGTCTCATCAGAAAAATCTTTTACATCTTCATCAGTTATATAGCCATCGTGCAATATGGCAGCTACGGTTAAAAGATATCTTGAACCTTTTATTCCATCATACCGCCGGCCTATATGCTTATCCTGGTCTTTAATTGCCTGGTAAAGTTTATGATAAGCCTGCCTTTTATCAAGTTTACCATTACGCCATTCCTTAATGATTGTTTCCGCTTCTTTAAGACCAACTTCAAATTCTGCAAGTACGCCTTTTTCAATTGCTTCTCTTGCTACTTTCTTTTCCCTTTTACTAAGTTCATGCATTGCTTTATGTTTTGCAAATAAAGTTAATTTATTACGGGTTTTTCTTGCTCAATAAAGTTCAGAACCCCGCATAGCTTCACGGCGGGGCAGGCGTTAAAGTAAGTGACACAACCAGCGATGAACAAAGTATCAAAGTTCGTCCCAAAAAATTCATCAATATCAACTTTTCATACCACTTAGTAAACCACTAAATAACTTCAATGCATTTTCCACAACCTGTGTATTGCTTACCGGGATTTTTAAATAAGTTTTGCCCGTTGCTGTATCGGTTTCAGTAATTTTATTTACAAGCCGTTGTGTGCTTTCTGCATCGCTTAATACCTGTACCAGGTTTTCCAGAAATCCAATCCCGCTTTCCAATACTTTATCTTCGGGTGCAGCAGGCTCAGCATGAGAAGAAGTATTTTTTGCTTCGTCCGGAATTTCTTCAGCAAATAAATCTGTTTGCGACACTTCGGTTATTGCCGCAACAGCAAGTTCTTTCTCTGCTGTTCTTTCATCTGCTTCAGTTGATGCATGTGTTGTAACTGCAGGCAAATCACTTGTAATGGATTCCACAGATTTCATGAACTGTTTAAACTTCTCTTCACCAAGGAATATGTTGCTGTCGCCACCATCGAGAATGCCGGCAGCAACTCCTTTTTTAAATTTCAAAACTTCGAGCATACGCTCTTCAATGGTTCCTTGAGAAACAAGATTAATTATGCTAACATTTTTCTTTTGACCCAAACGATAAATGCGGCCAATACGTTGCTCCAAAACTGCTGGATTCCACGGAATATCAAGATTGATCATGTAAGCAGCAGATTGCAAATTCAGCCCCACACCACCTGCATCTGTAGAAAGAAATACGCGGCAATCGGCATCATTATTAAAGTGTGTAAACAACGGTTCGCGCTCTTTGCTTGGCACGCCACCATGCAAATACTGAAAGCCAATTTGTTTTTCGATTAGCATCTTTCCAACAAGTCTTGTCATGCGTTCCCATTGGCTGAAGATGACAACTTTTTCATCAGGCATCGAAATAATTTCTTCAAGAATATTATTAAGCTCATCAAGTTTGGTTTGATAATTTGTTTCCTGGTCAATGATAAATGTTGTATCACAAACCATGCGCATCATATTAAGGTTGTTTAAAAGTCGTTGCCTGTCCTCTTCATTTAAGAAGCCCATCTTCTTCCATTTATTTACCAGTCTTGTAACAACTTCATAAAATTCTGAATGCAATCGTGCCTGTTCAATAGTCATTGGGACAAATAAATTTTTATCCATTCGTTCAGGTAATTGCTTCAATACTTCTTTCTTTGTGCGCCGCAGCATAACGTCTTTCAGCAAGGCTCCAATCTCATTTAAATCTCTGTAGCCAATTACTTTATCTGTTTCATTTTTTATTTGATGCTTTGATAAAAAATTATGCAGCGAGCCAAGCAAATACGGATTTACAATTTGCATAAGTGAATATAACTCTTCAATATTATTTTCAACGGGAGTGCCCGTGAGCATAATGGCATAAGTAGTTTTAATCCGTTTAATTTTTGCAGAAGTTTTTGCCCGCCAGTTTTTTATGCGTTGCGCTTCATCAAGTATCAGCATGTCTGCCTGCATATTATTCAGGTATTCATAATCATTCGATGCAACCTGGTAGCTTACAATAAAATAGTCATGCTCATTGTTTTCATAAGTCTTCATTCGCGTTAAAAGGTTTCCTTCTACTACGCATACATTTGTATTGCCGGTAAATTTTTCTATTTCATTTCTCCATTGATATTTTAATGAGGTAGGACAAACAATAACAGCTTTATTTATTTTAAATTCTCTGCGCATTACCTCCGTTGCAATAATTGCCTGCAAGGTTTTGCCCAACCCCATATCATCAGCAAGTATGCAACGCCCGGCTTTTACAGCAAACAAAACTCCTGTTTGCTGGTAGGGAAACAGTTGGGCTTTACTTAGTCCTTCAAGGAGTTTATTCTTTTGTTGCTCTGCAAGTTTTTTTCGCTGTAAATAATTTCGCTGATGCACAATAAATTCCATTGCATCATCATAACACCTGAAACCACTATGCAACTGATGCGCTTTTACAATAAATTTCTCAAATTGCATAAAAGCTTCCAGCTTCAATACAAGATCATCACCAAAATAATTTTCAGCAAGCTTTGAGAAGGCTTCGGTTTCTTCCGTACCGACTCTTAGTTTCACTTTTCTTTCACCGCGATAATCCAAATAAACGGAACTGTATGGTGGTGTGTACGATTGCTTCAACGCCTTACGTGCCAAAGGTTTTTTATTGATTTGAAGTAGCACTGCTTCTATATGTTTACAAGTACCAAGTTGATTTGTTTTAAAATCAGGGCAAGTGCAAAAGTTCAGCGAGTTGTCAGCGGTACGTAGCGCAACTTTGTAATGATTCCTGGAAGCATAGCTATAAACCCTGTAATCGGTAAACACCAATCCATCACCCATTTTTTTAATGGTAAATTTTTCATCTTCAGCTATTTGTTTACGCAAAGCCAGTTGCCATTCAATATCATTCATTTCATGGGGCTTGCGTGTGTGGGGAATTCTTGTTTTTGCAGGCGCACGTTTTTTGAAAGTCTTTTCCATTGTATAAAAGTTATTCTGCAATGTTACCAAGAAACAAAACTTATTAAACAGAAGTTTTTCACGAATTACTAACGTGCAATATTAAAATTCCCTTTTAGGGAGATTTAGAGGGTTTTCGTACTTTGCAGTAACAGTTATTCACCAATCATGCAACTTACCGCCGAACAGCAAAATATTTTAAACACCAATGAAAACATTGTGATCAATGCAGTGGCGGGCAGCGGAAAAACCACTACACTTATTGAATATGCAAAAACACGCAATAACAACACCAAAATTTTATACCTCGCATTTAACAGGAGTGTAAAGCAGGAAGCAGAGCAAAAATTTGCTGCCGCTAATGTTTTAAATGTAAAAGTGGAAACGGCACATTCTCTTGCTTTTGATCATGTGGTGAAGTTTAGTAAATATAAAGTAGGTCACGATTATAAAAGTTATGACTGGGTGGAAATGCTTGGCATTCTCAGTGGCGACCGACACAGAGATTATATGATCGGCAGTCATGTAAACAGGTTTATCAGTTATTTCTGTAACAGTGCCGTGAGCAAAGTACAAACCCTGAATTATGCAGATGCAGTTACAGAACCGAAGGCAAAACAATTTGCTATAAATTTTTATGAACAAATAGAAAAGTATACAAGACAGGCACTGGCAAAGATGAATAGCGGCGAAATAGATGTAACGCATGATTTTTATTTGAAAAAATTTCAGCTCAGTAATCCTCAACTTTACTATGATTATATTCTATTTGATGAAGGACAGGATGCAAGTGCTGCAATGCTTGATGTATTCCTGCATCAGCCTGCCATAAAAATTATTGTTGGTGATGTGCATCAGCAAATTTATGGATGGCGCTATGCAGTAAACAGTTTGCAGCAGGTAGATTTTCCGTTGTATGCGCTCAGCAATAGTTTTCGTTTTGATGATGAAATAGCGCTGATGGCAAATAAAATTTTGCAATTAAAAGAACATCTCCATCAAAAGCCTGCTGTGAAAGTTGTTGGTGCAGGAATAAAAAATAATCTCGTTTCAACCAAAGCCACGCTGGCACGCACTAATTTAAGTTTGCTGATGAATGCCATTGCGCAAAAGCAGCATGAGAATATTTCTTCTGTATATTTTGAAGGCAACATTACGAGTTACACATTTGCAGATGAAGGTGCTTCACTGTATGACATATTGAATTTATACAATGGCAAAACCGATAAGATAAAAGATAAACTGCTGAGCACAATGAAAAGCATGTCGGAACTTGATGAGTATATTGATAAAACTGAAGACAACAGCCTGCGCATGATCGTGGAAGTGGTAAGGGAATTTGGCAATGATCTTCCGCCGCTTATTAACCAGTTAAAAGAAAGTCATACAGCCAGCAGGCAGGAAGCGGATATGACATTTAGCACTGTGCATCGCTGTAAAGGCATGGAGTATGATGAGGTAACATTATTGAATGATTTTATTACCGGAGAAAAATTGAAAAAATATATTGCTGAAATGGGCGGCTATAAAATCACTGACGCAGATAAAAATCGTCTTGCGGAAGAAATAAATATTTTATACGTCGCTGCAACAAGAGCCCGTAATAAACTCATCATTCCTCCGGAAATATCTCCTCTGCAAAGCATTGAAATTGCAGTTCCGCAACAGCAGGTTTCTGTTACAAATCTCAGGCGAAGAACAAGCTGGCTTGATGATGAATATGAGAAGCTCTTTACACCAACAAAAAGGAGTTATGGCGAAAAAAGAAAAAAAAGATGACAGTAAAAAGACTTATTCATAAATGTGGATAGAGCGAATAGAATTTTAAGATTTTTATTTCTCCTGCCCCTACAAACAGAGCTACCAAAACTGAATAAAAAAATGCATATCCATTGCTTTCAGCATGTACCATTTGAAAATCCCGGAACTATATTGGAATGGATAAAGGAAAACGGGCATACCATTTCTTATACTTATTTCTTTGATAAGGAATATACTTTGCCTCAACTGAATGAATATGATTGCCTGCTGGTAATATGAATGTGGATGAAGAAGAAAAATTTCCCTGGCTAAAGAAAGAGAAACAAATTATAAAGCAAACAATTGATGCCGGGAAAAAAGTTATTGGCATTTGTTTAGGTTCACAATTAATTGCTGCTGCAATGGGAAAAAAAGTGTACAAAGGAGAAGAGAAAGAAATTGGTTTCTTCCCTATCAGCTTTAACGATGCTGCCTTTCAGCTTTTTTTGTTTAATCACTTTCCAAAAGAATATACAGTATTTCACTGGCATGGTGATACATTTGATTTACCTGATAAATCGGTATTGCTTGCTTCAACACCCGTCTGTACAAATCAGGCATTTATCATTGATAACAATGTACTGGGTTTGCAATTTCATTTTGAAATGAATGAAACTGTTATAGAGAATATGATTCTGCATGATGGTGATGAAATAAGGGAAAAAGGAAATTATATTCAAAGTGTTGATGAAATAAAAAGAAACTATCACTACCTGCAGCAAAACAAAAAAGATATTTTCTTATTGCTGAATAAATTTTTCGAAGCCGGATCGATGAATAGAGAACAAAGCGTAAAAGTGAGTGACACAACGAAAGCTTAATGCTTATTCGATTGTTCACAACAAAAAAATCCCGGCCTGACTGATACCAGTCGGGCAGGAGAAATCAAAAAATCAGGAATCAGAGATCAATCATGCTCGTTCTTCTAATTGTGAAGAGGAGAATAAAACAACTTTTCGTTCTTCAACAAAACCATCATAACGTTTAATAATTTCCTGCAGCACTTCTTCAATTTCATTCATACTCTTAAGTGTAACAAGCTGATTGCGGAACTCTTTTATGTAAGGCAATCCTTTGAGATAATTAGTGTAATGGCGACGCATTTCAAGTACGCCCAATGCGTTGCCTTTCCACTCAACTGATTTATGCAAATGTTTACGGATAACATCAACGCGTTGCTGAATTGTTGGGGCAGGTAAGTACTCACCGGTTTGCAGGTAATGTTTTATTTCATAAAATATCCAGGGATAACCAATAGCTGCGCGGCCAATCATAATGCCATCAACACCATAACGGTTTTGGCATTCCAATGCTTTCCCGGGACTATCAATATCGCCGTTGCCAAATATCGGAATATGTATGCGCGGATTATTTTTAACTTTAGCAATCAGTCTCCAGTCTGCTTCACCTTTATACATCTGTGAGCGTGTGCGGCCATGAATGCTCAATGCTTTTATACCAACATCCTGCAAGCGCTCAGCAACTTCTTCAATGTTTAAACTGTTGTCATCCCAACCCAAACGCGTTTTCACCGTAACGGGCAATGAAGTGCTTTTTACAACCGCCTCTGTCAAACGCACCATCAGCGGCACATCTTTCAGCACACCTGCACCAGCGCCTTTGCAAACAACTTTCTTTACAGGGCAACCAAAATTTATATCAACAATATCAGGGGTTACTGCATCAACAATTTTTGCGCTCATTGCCATCGCTTCCTCATCACCGCCAAAAATTTGTATGCCAACAGGCTTTTCATAATCAAATATGTCGAGCTTCTGACGGCTTTTAATGGCATCGCGTATTAATCCTTCGCTGCTGATAAATTCAGTGTACATCAAATCCGCGCCATTGTCTTTGCACACTGCACGAAACGGCGGATCGCTTACATCCTCCATAGGAGCAAGCAATAAAGGAAAATCAGGAAGTGATATGTTGCCAATCTTTATCATGAATTATTAAGTAACCGTTTGCAGAAAAAATGTCTGCAACAGTTAAAAGAGTTGCAAATTTACAGCCTTATTTCAAAATGATATGACCCATCAGCAAAGATTCAATCCTCTTTCACAACTTGCTTTGTTATTTGTTTTTTGCGGAGCAGGTTTCATAGCAGGTTCAATCATAACGTGGATGATTGGAAATGTAGTGCTGCATGTTCCGCTCAACGATCTTGCAGACGCATTAATGAAACCTGAAAATGTACAGGTATTAAGATTGATACAGGTAATTACTACATTTTTTGCAATGGCCTTACCTGCCTTTATTGTAAGCAATCTTGATGAACGAAACCCTTTAGCAAGATTAGGTTTTAATGATACCGTCAGCGGCTGGCAAGTATTGATAATTTTGATAATGGTAATTATGGGTTTCCTGGTCAGCGGCGCGTTGAGCGAACTAAACCAAATGATACCCATTACAAAAAAAGCAACGGATTATTTTCAAAAACTGGAGAATGAATATAATAAACAGGTAATGATTCTTGGCAGTATGAAATCAACAGCAGATTATATCCTTTCCATGTTAATACTTGCATTGATACCTGCAATTTTTGAAGAGATGTTATTTCGTGGCAGCCTGCAGCAAATAATGGTATCATTAACAAGAAATGCTTTTGCAGGCATACTTATTACGAGTATTCTTTTTAGCGCCATTCATGGATCTTATTATGGTTTTCTTCCCCGCTTATTTCTTGGTATAATGCTCGGTTATATTTTTTATTTCAGCAAAAACCTCTGGTTGAGCATCGCAGCTCATTTCCTTAATAATGCGTATGCATTAACAGCAATGTATGTATTAAGCCGTTCAGGAAAGTTAAATACAGATATGCTGGACGAAACTTATCCCTTGTATTATGGTCTTATTGGTGCGCCGGTTATAATTTTGTTGTTTTTCTTCTTTAGAAGAGAAAGTGATAAACTGCTAAGACAGAGGAACAATACTGATAAATCTGCAAATACACAATTATGAACGGATGGTTTAAAATATATAGCACGCGTAATTATGCCGAAGCTAATATTATAAAAGGCATGCTTGAGGAAAACAATATTGAAGTAATTATTATGAATAAGCTCGACAGCAGTTATATTAACTTTGGTGATATAGAATTATATGTACCCAATCATTTAAAAGATATAGCAAAAAATCTGCTCGATCAGTCACTGACGAATTAAGAGAATGATAAAATACAATTATGAGCCAGGCTTATGAATAATAATTAAGCTTCCGTTGCGTTGCACTCTTTTACCTCCATTTCTTTATTGAGCATAGCGATTACCATTTTACATTTCTACATTAAAGAATCAATCGTTATAAATCCGAAATTCATAAATCCGAAATAATAAATCGTAAATTCAAATTCATGGCTTTTCACATTTCCACAATTCCACATTTTTCAAATTATTCTCATTGCTCATTTATCAATTATCTTTATCAAACACATCAGATTTCATTTTTTTGCAAATCGTAAATCATAAATCGTAAATCATTCATGGCTTTGCATGCTGAAACTTTTAAAACCCGCGCGATAACTGCTGCTGTTTTCGTAATAGTTATGCTGAGTGGCCTGCTTATTAATCAATGGACGTTTCTCATACTTTTTTCCATTATACATTTTGGCTGTTGGATCGAATACCAAAAGCTGATTGTATTAATTGATCCTGACTACAAAATCATCACGCCTTTTCATAAATATGGTGTGCGGTTACTCGGTTTGGGTTTTATGTTATGGCTTACCAACTCTGCTTTTGATATAGGAAATATTAACCTGTATGAAATTGGATGGTGGCTGGTAATTATTTTATTAATTGCATTACCGATAGTAGAAATTGTGCTGAGCGGACAATTTAACCTGAAAAATTTAGGCTATTCCTTACTCGGCTTACTTTATATTTCATTGAGTTTAGGGTTGATGATTAATCTTAGAGCAGAGGGAATTTTATTTTTTGGCAGTATGGCTTCATTTGATTTTGGTTGGATAATTCCTGTTGTTCTAATCGCTTCTATCTGGATAAATGATACGATGGCTTATATCGTAGGTTCGCTTATTGGCAAAACCCCATTCTCCAATATCTCTCCAAAAAAAACATGGGAAGGAACATTGGGTGGCGCTATTCTTTGTATAGCAACTGTTACGCTGGTCGGCTATTTTGCATTTGGATTAAAAGATTATTTTTCATTAATCATTATCTCTTCTATTGCTGCTGTGATTGGCACTGCGGGAGATTTGCTTGAAAGCAAATTAAAACGCATGGCCGGTGTAAAAGACAGTGGCCATATTATGCCGGGTCATGGTGGTTTCCTCGACCGTTTTGATTCATTATTATTTTCAATACCATTTGTTTGGTTGTATGTAAAACTGTTTTTATAAAAGCTAAAGTATCTTATACTTCCAAAGTATAGGACATCTTAATTTCGAAATCATTTGAATCATTATAATCATTCGAATCATAAATAAAAATTACATTCTTAATTTCCGTTATATTTATCTTCGAAGTAACGATTAGCCCTTTGTTATATGCAAACAATCAGCGACCGGAAATTGTATAATGTGATCGGCGCTTCATCGCTTGGCACATTAATAGAGTGGTACGACTTTTATATTTTTGGAAGTCTTGCCACAATCATCTCTGAAAAATTTTTTCCCCCAGGAAATCCCACTGCAGCGTTTCTTGCAACGTTAGCAACATTTGCGGCTGGCTTTATTGTGCGTCCCTTCGGTGCGCTGGTGTTTGGAAGACTCGGTGATTTGATTGGCCGCAAATATACATTTCTGCTCACTTTGACATTAATGGGCGGCTCAACATTCTGCATAGGTCTTGTCCCTTCTTATGCATCGTTTTCATGGGCGCCGGGAATTATTTTATTGCTGCGTTTATTACAGGGCCTCGCATTAGGTGGTGAATATGGCGGCGCAGCAACCTATGTAGCAGAACATTCGCCGGCGCACAAAAGAGGTTATTTCACAAGCTGGATACAAACTACTGCTACACTTGGTTTATTGGTTTCCCTAATTGTAATTATTACATGTCAGCAAACACTAAGCAAAGATGACTATAACAACTGGGGCTGGCGTTTGCCTTTCCTGTTAAGCATTGTGCTGGTGATCATTTCAATCATCATTCGAATGAGAATGCAGGAATCTCCTTTGTTTGCACAATTAAAAGAAGAAGGTAAAACATCAGTGAATCCATTAAAAGAAAGCTTTGGACACAAAACAAATTTGAAACTTGTTTTGCTTGCTTTGTTTGGAGCCACAATGGGCCAGGGTGTGGTATGGTACACAAGCCAGTTTTATGCCCAAACATTTTTATTAAAGACCTGCAACATAGAACCAACGCAGGCAAACACATGGATGGGTATTGGCTTATTATTGGGCACACCATTTTTTGTTGTGTTTGGATCATTGAGTGATAAGATTGGAAGAAAAACAATTATGCTTGCTGGTATGCTCATTGCATTGCTTTGCTACCGTTATATTTTTACGCAGTTCTATAACTATGCAGATACAAGTAAGAAAACAGAGATCATTGCACAAACAAAAACAGAGGTTACAAAAGAAGCAGACGCAAAGAACTCTGCAGATACCGTTCAAACGACAACCATTAATAAAACATTTACTGACGGTTCAACTTACAATGAAGTAAAAAAAGAAACCCTCCTTGCTAATAAAACAATTGAAGCGCCCAAGCCTGTTACAAAGAAAACGGTTACCCTTGATAAAAGTTATCGATCGAAGATCATCGCGTGGATATTTGTGCTGGTAATATTTGTTACTATGGTATATGGGCCGATCGCTGCATTTTTAGTTGAGTTATTTCCAACGAAAATTCGTTATACAAGTATGAGTTTACCCTATCATATTGGCAATGGAGTGTTTGGCGGATTAGTACCCTTTATTGGTACATTGATTTATGAATATTCAAAAACGAAAGATAATCCTGCAGGGAATGTGTTGGCCGGCTTATCATATCCAATCTCAATTGCAGCTGTTTGTTTTATCATTGGTACATTATACCTGCGCAAAGCAAAAAATAAAAAGGAATTAACTCATTGAAATAACCACATGAATACAGTAAGAAGAATACTCGGATTTGTATGGATATTACTTGGCCCCGCAGCCGTGCTCTTTCTTTTGTATGAAGCATACAACAGGATCAGTGAAAAGCCAACACAGGATGTATATTTACCCTGGATCATTATTATCACCATTTTTACACCTATCGCAATCGGATTAATAATATTTGGCTATTACGCAATGAAGGGTGAGTATGATGAATGAGAGTTGTGAGCGATGAGCGATGAGGAGTGGTAGGTCTTCCCTAACTCCCAAATTCCCTTTCAATTCCGATTGCCAATTCACCATTGCACATTGCCCTTTGCCTACTGCCTGCTGTCTACCGCCACTGACTTCATCTTTCACAATTTCATTAAGCCAATCAATCCTCACAGCGTCTATCTTTGGCGAAACAACAACAGCTACATGTCTATTGAAGTAAATAGCCTGGTAAAAATTTATGGTGCACAGAGAGCAGTAAACAATATTTCATTTTCTATTCATAAAGGTGAGATAGTAGGTTTTCTTGGACCAAATGGTGCAGGAAAAAGTACCACGATGAAAATAATTACGGGTTATCTCTTGCAGGATGCAGGTTCAGCAAAGGTTTGTGGTATTGATGTAGCAGAAAAACCTCTTGCAGTAAAAAGGAAAATTGGTTATTTACCCGAGGCCAATCCCTTGTATTATGATATGTATGTGCGGGAATATTTATTATTTGTTGCAGGGGTGCATGGAATTAAAAATGAAAAGCAAGTAATCAATAATGTTATTGAGCTTACTGGATTAACTATTGAAAGCAAAAAGAAAATTGGCCAGCTTTCAAAAGGATATAAACAGCGCCTTGGCCTGGCTGCGGCTTTGGTGCACGATCCTGAAGTGCTGATACTTGATGAACCAACAAGCGGATTAGACCCAAACCAGATTGTTGAAATTAGAAATGTAATAAAAGAACAGGGAAAAAATAAAACCGTGTTATTCTCATCTCATATTCTGCATGAAGTGCAGGCCATTTGTGATCGGGTAATCATCATTAATAAAGGCGAACTCGTAGCAGATGATAAATTAAGTGTGTTGCAGCAAAGCAGGCAGGGGGATTTTGTAAAAGTTGTTTTTAAAGAAAGTTTATCAACGGAAATAATGCAGCAATTGCCTGCGGTAACACAAGTAATAAAAGAAAATGACAACTCATGGAAGCTTGCCACCAATAATGCAACAGATGCACGCAAACAATTGCTGGAACTGGCGCTCAATAAAAATCTCAATATTGTATCCCTTCAAACAGAAGGAAATAACCTTGAAGATATTTTTCGCTCATTAACGAATGCCTGAAAAAGAAAGAATAAAATATATTCGTAAAAGCAATTTATTTTTTTGTCACCGTATATCGTGAAAAGGAGGTGTATAATGTTACAATCCGCAACCATAAAATTTCTCAAAGACCTGAAGAAAAATAATAACAAGGAATGGTTCGACGCAAACCGTAAAGTTTATGAATCAGCGAAGCAGGATTTTGAAAATCTTGTTCAAACTGTAATTGGCATTTATTGTAAAAAAGATGATGAGCTTGCCTCTTTAAAGGCTAAAGATTGTATGTTTCGCATTAACCGCGATATACGTTTTAGCAAAGACAAATCGCCCTACAAAACAAACTTTGGAGCCAGTATTAACAAAGGTGGCAGAAAAAGTATACTCGCCGGTTATTACTTTCATTGTGAACCCAGTGAAAGTTTTGTAGGCGGCGGATTATGGATGCCCATGCCTGATGACCTGAAAAAAGTAAGACAGGAAATTGATTATTGTTTTGATGAGTTTACAAAAATCATTAACAACAAAAAGTTTAAAGTTGTTTATGGTGAATTGCATAAAGGCGAAGATATTAGTTTAAGCAGACCACCCAAGGGTTATGAAGATAGTAACCCGGCTATTGAATTTATTAAATTGAAAAGCTTTATTGCAATGCAGAAATTAAATGAAGCTGACCTAACCGATAGTTCCCTTGCGAAAAAAATTGCAACTGCGTTTGATGCACTGCAGCCCATGGTAAAATTTATTAATCGTGCATTGGAAGGTTAAAACCAAATATGCTGTTCTCAATTACTCAACTCTGTTATTTTTATTCTTATCCTGTGTGGTGCAACTTCATCTCCGCCGAAATAAGGAAATAATCTATAGCGTGTGTATCTGCCCGAACAATGACGCGGCAATTGCGCCGTTTTACCGTTTACTGTAAAAGTATATTGGTCTGTTGAGCAACTAATGACGCAATTTATTACACTGCCAATTTGAGCTGTTGTAATTTCTTTAAATAACATATTGCCATCATTATGGACAAAGGCAAAGAGGCGAAGAGAGTCATTGCTCCATCTCCAGCCAACCCGTGCACTGTTTATAAGATGATGCGTGCCACAATCAGAAAAGCCATATAATTTATTAATGTCATTTTGATTTTTAGGATCAACAGTAGAATAAATACAGGAGCTGTCAAAAACCGCATTAAAAGTCAATTTGTTTTTACTGGTAAATGAAAGTGGGTTAGGAGTGCAAAACTGCTCTCCCTTTGGTATTATATATGTTATGGTTTTATTTACAATTGCTGTTGAAACATCCTGCGAAGATTCATGATTGCCGGGGCTTACAGGATTATCAATAACAAGTTTTGTGCAAACAACATTGGCTGTAATAAAGCAGGCTGTAAAACAGATGAAGTATACTTTTCTCATACAGATTTTTTGGTTTTGATTTTGACTGCTCAATATAGGAAAGATCGTTTCTCTCTTTCACTTTGCAGTGAGTCTTAATCATAATTTATACAAGCTCATTTCTTATTTTTTGAGGTAACGATTGTACAATCAGGTTATAAGATTCATCAATCATTTCTTTCAGCAATTGTTGTGGTATGCTGCCATCTACTGTTACTGTATTCCAATGTTTCTTATTCATGTGATAACCAGGCTGCACAGCATCATATTGCTCACGAAGTTCGATAGCTTTATCAGGATCACATTTTACATTAAACTGTAAAGGATTGCTTCCAAGGCCAGTAAGCAAAAAAATTTTATTGCCTGCTTTAAATACCAATGTTTCCTCACCAAATGGAAATTCTTCTGTTACACCTTTTTTAGATAAACAATATTCGCGCAGTGTTTCGATATCCATAGTTTACAATAAAAGGATAATTTTTAAAAATATAAAACTCGTTTATAACTACGAAGCGGATTTGCTCAATAGTATTACTAAACGATAAACGTAATGCGACGCAACAAAAGCTTAATTCATACACTGGCCCCTGTTCCAAGATAAATTAATTCTAATCTCCACAATCATTTTATGAATACGTAAATTTTTGTTCAACAGATCTATTAAAAGAGCCAATAGTAAAGTTAGTTTTTCAGTTAGATCGATGACTATAATTTTTTGATAAACATAAAGGATAAGTTTCAATAATTAAAAAAGCCGGCAACAAATAAACGCTACCGGCCTTGTTCACTCACAACATAAAAACTTTTTATAACAAACCTTTATCCATTAAATATTCTGCAATCTGAATTGCATTCGTAGCAGCGCCTTTACGAAGATTATCACTGACGATCCACATATTTAAAGTATTGGGTTGCGTTTCATCACGGCGCAATCTTCCTACAAATACTTCATCTTTTTCATGAGCACATAAAGGCATGGGATACTCTTGCTGCAAAGGGTCATCCTGAACAACAACACCGGGTGCATCTCTTAGTAATTGTTTTACTTCATATAAGTCAAAATCTTTTTCAAACTCAACATTTACACTTTCACTATGCCCGCCGATTACAGGAATGCGAACAGTTGTAGCAGTTACACGAATACTATTGTCCCGCATTATCTTTTTCGTTTCATTTACCATCTTCATTTCTTCTTTGGTGTAACCATTATCAAGAAATACATCAATCTGAGGAATTGCATTCAGGTCAATCTGGTATTTATATGCCATGTCACCTGGTATATTTTTTCTTTCATTGAACAATTGGTCAACTGCTTTTTTGCCTGTGCCGGTAACACTTTGATAGGTGCTTACAACAATTCTTTTGATCTTATATTTTTTATGCAAAGGATTTAGTGCCACCACCATTTGAATAGTAGAGCAATTTGGATTTGAAATAATTTTATCTTCCGCCGTTAATGCATCAGCATTTATTTCAGGCACAATCAATTTTTTTGAAGGGTCCATTCTCCACGCACTTGAGTTATCAATTACCGTAATGCCTGCTTCAGCAAACTTTGGTGCCCATTCAAGAGAAGTGCTGCCACCTGCCGAAAATATTGCCACTGCTGGTTTTGCGGCAATTGCATCATTCATGCTTACTACCTTATACTTTTTGTTTTTAAATTCTACTTCTTTGCCTACAGACTTTTCTGATGCCACAGGAATCAATTCTGTCACGGGAAAATTTCTTTCCGCCAATACCTGCAACATTTTAGTGCCTACCAAACCTGTGGCTCCTACTACGGCTACTTTCATAAATACAAACCCTCCTTGTCCCGATGCATCAGGAGATTTAATTGTTTATTGTTAATGAATATTTTATTTTTTATGAACCCAACAATATAATTACTATAGAACTTTTGTTGCATCGCACACTTGTACTTAAATAACATTATTCAACATAAAAACATCATAATCAAAAAGCCCTCCTGTTTCGAGGAAGGCTTTTGTTTTTATTAAGTTATGTTGCAACATACAAACCTATACACCTTCCTTACTCGGAAAAATCTTTGTGCACTTTGTATGTTTCATTGTTATTATCATTGCGGTTGCGAAAGTAGTTATGAAAAATTGTTGCGCCAAATTTTTATTTAGATATAAACTTACAATAAGAACCCAAAAAATAATGTTCGCAAAAATGATTTTGAATTTTTAGATAAATCAAGAAAACCGGATAAATCGTGGTTCAGACAAGAGCAATATCAAAATTCACCAACTGCACAAATTCTTCCAGCCTTGTATCAATATCTTCTTTTGTAATTTCTTTTAACCTTTCGGCGCCAAATTTTTCCACGCAAAAACTTGCCATAGCAGAACCCACAATGATAGCGGTTTTCATGTTCTCAAAAGAGATATCTTTTGTTTTTGCAATATGCCCAATAAAGCCTCCCGCAAATGTATCGCCTGCACCTGTGGGATCGAATACATCTTCAAGGGGTAATGCAGGTGCAAAGAAAACCTGGTTACTATAAAACAGTAAAGCGCCATGTTCTCCCTTTTTTATAATGAGATAAGAGGGTCCCATTTTTAATATTTTACGCGCCGCTTTTACAAGGGAAAATTCGCCTGTTAATTGCCGTGCTTCGCTGTCATTAACAAGCAACACATCAATCATCTGCAATACTTTTTTCAGATCATCCAAAGTAGTCTCCATCCAGAAATTCATCGTGTCCATTACGATCAGCCTGGGTCGCTTTTTCATTTGCTCGATCACTTTTATCTGAATGCGTGGCATCAAGTTACCAAGCATTACAAATTCTGATTCCTTATAACTTTCAGGCAAAACAGGATCAAAATCTGCAAGCACATTCAGGTCTGTAATAAGTGTATCTCGTGTATTCATATCAAGATGATACCTGCCGCTCCAGAAAAAAGATTTTTTATCAGGCACCACTACCACACCATCTAATTCCACGCCTCTCGATTGCAGTTCCTCCAATTCTCCTTGAGGAAAATCATACCCTATAATAGATACCTGCTGCACAGGTTTTACAAAATTGCTTGCTGTATAGGCAACATAAGTTGCAGAGCCACCAATTATTTTATCAGTCTTTCCAAAAGGTGTTTCAATTGCATCAAAAGCCATAGTGCCTACTACTACTAAACTCATATTTTGCGGTTTGATTACAGGGCAGCAAACCTATTATATTTGATTGAAAAGGGAATGATTATTTTGTGGATATATGCTGATTTTATTGATGCCTATCGCTAAATTAAATTGTAATTAATTATGCTTGTTAACGATAACTTATCTTTATAAAAAGTATTTTGAACTCCCGTATTTTTATTAGCCGTATGAACGGTGTTCATGTTGAAATAAAAATTACTATGAAATTGAGGACAACTATTGCATACTTATTTTTTACTGCTTCATTTATTTCAATAAATGCCTGTAATAACAGCAGCAAACAAAATGCTGTTAATGCAAATATTGCAAATGATAAAATTGCAAATGCTATTTCGTGCACTATTAATGGGCTCACACCTGAGGACAGCACATTATATGCAAATGCAGGCGGCAATGATTTTAAAGAAACAATAGCAAACAAAAATTATACACCCGCCTCTGCTTCTGAAGGAATGGTATGGATACCGGGTGGTGAGTTTAGCATGGGTGGTGTAAATCCTGTCGGAATAAAAGATGGCGGGCATGAACAGATGAATGACGCACGTCCTGTTCATCGTGTGTATGTAGATGGCTTTTATATGGATGCTACGGAAGTTACTAATGCAGAATTTTCCAAATTTGTAAAAGCTACAGGTTATGTTACAGTTGTAGAACAAAAACCTACGCATGAAGAATTTCCCGATGCACCTGAAGAAAGTTTGGTAGCAGGCTCTGTTGTATTTTCACCACCTGCAGAACAGGTATCATTGAATAATTATATTCAATGGTGGAACTATATAAAAGGCGCAGATTGGAAACATCCATTGGGTCCCGGCAGTGATTTAAAAGGAAAAGAAAATTATCCTGTTGTTCATATAGCATGGGAAGATGCAATGGCTTATGCAAAATGGGCTCGCAAACGCTTACCTACAGAGGCTGAATGGGAGTTT
>WNGE01001761.1_pt1 | contig 27128 bp, 21 predicted proteins | sample 5400651 | NCBI WGS metagenome assembly WNGE01 (sample SAMN13153370, study PRJNA577476) | soil metagenome | isolation source: 60 cm soil or saprolite under grassland replicate 2 | place: USA:California | collected 2016-06-15 | reverse complement strand
GCAGCGCACGCTGGTTTGATACCTCCTCCTGCAAGGCGATATCGGAGGGCCAACAAACCTCCATCACTCGTACAGCACCGCAGTCGGCGGACTCGCCATCTACCACCAGCCCACCTCCCACGTTCGTGTTCACAACATCTGCGACAACACCGGCGAGTGCCTCGCCGACCAGCTACGCGCCGGCACCGCCGGCGCCAACGACGCCGATGACCACATTGCGATACTCACCCGCGCGATCGCCCAGATCCCGCCGGCCTGGCGGACCAACCTGCTCATCACCGCCGACGGTGCCGGCGCCACCCACAAACTCCTGGACTGGATCACCGCCCTCAACCGCGAAGCCACCGCCGATGACGCCGGCATGCGGGTGGAGTACTCCGTGGGCTGGCCGGTCGACAAACACACCGGCCGCGCCATCGCCCTGCTGGCGCCGCAGGAGTGGACGCCGATGCTCGCCGCCGACGGCCTACCCGGCATCCCCGCCACCCCCGACAGCGAGTCCGGCCCCGACACCGTCGGTGAGGTCGCCGAGATCACCCACCTGTTGCCCCACCTCGCCACCTGGCCGCCCGGGCTGGCAGTGTTCGTCCGCCGGGTCAAACCCCTGCGCGACACCACCCCGAAACCCCTGTCCGGCGTCGCCCAACTCGAACTCGACCTGCAACAGCAAGCCGCCGGCTGGCGCTACGAAGCCTTCGCCACCAACAGCCCCCCGGCACAACCCGGCGAAGACCCCAACGAGGTCACCGCCTGCCTCGACGGCCGCCACCGCGTCCACGCCCGGGTCGAAGACCACTTTCGGGTAGGCAACGACACCGGCGCCGACCGGCTGCCCTCCCAACACTTCGCGGCCAACGCCGCCTGGCACCGCACCCAGGCCGTCGCCTGCGACCTGATCGCCTGGCTGCAACTCCTCGGCTGCGACCCCACCCACGCCCGTGCCGAACCGCGCACCCTGCAATACCGCATCTTCCACACCCCGGCCACCCTCACCCGCGGCGGCCGACGACGCCGACTGAACTTCCCACCTCACTGGCCCTGGACCACCCACATCCAGGCCATCTTCCAGCGCCTGTTCGCGCTACCAATCCCCACCTGAGCCAGAACCCCCTGCCACACCGAGAAACGAAAGGCCCTCCCGCCCGGAGAACGGCGCCCACCGAAGCGACACTCGGCACCACCGCCACGCCACCCCCCGAAACCACACCCCCACAACGATCAGTCATCCACACGCATCAACGCGTCCAAGATCGTGAACGCCGAGGTATAGAACGTCAAGCCGTTTCGGGCCTCGCTTGGTCCGTTCGGCGAGGTCTTCTCGGATGGCGCGGTAGACCGTGCGGGCGATGTAGCGCTTGAAGCAGCGCATGATCTCCTGTGGACATTCCTTCGGTGGTTGGTCGTTGGACGCAGGCTCGGGTCGCTGAGCACGAGCGCATTCGGACGACGGCGATCATGTGCAGGGCGCGGTTGCCGGCCGGGCCGCCGCCCCAGTTGAGGCGGTAACGGTTGGTCTTGCCGCTGCTGGCCCGGATCGGGCTGGCCCCGCACAGGGCGGCGACGGTGGCCTGCGACCGTAGCCGGGCGGGGTTCTCGGCGGCGGTGACCACCGCCCGGCAGGCAGGGGTACCGGCGAGCCGGTACATGGCGGCGGTCCTGGTTCTCTTGAACGGGTTTCGGCTCTACACGTGCTGGGCGGAACGAGCTGTTGGCGGAGATCGTTCAGCCGACGTCGGCCTCGTCGGCCGCAGCCTTGGCCGCGCTGGTCAGGGGCGGTCAGCACGCCGGCGACCTTGAGGACCCGCAGCACCTGGCCTCGGGGGCGGGTGATCCGGAACGTGGCGCCGTGGTCCAGGGCTGTGCGGCGTGCGCCCGTCAAGATCCCGATGCCCGTGGAGTCGATGAAGATCAGCCCACGGAGGTCGACGGTGATCTGGGTGGCCCACGCAGCTTGCCCGCAACTTGGTCATGGATCCACAGGACGCCGGCGCCACCGTCAACTGCCTGATCCGCGACCGTGACAGCCGGTACACGGCCGCCTTCGACGCCGTCTTCCACCACGAAGGCATGGCCATCGTAAAGACCGGGATCCGCGTGCCACGCATCGCGGCCCGCAGGCCCCCGCGGCTGTTGGTTGCCCCACCGTGAGCCTGCCAGCCGACCAACGGTGCGTGACGCCTTCGGACGGGCCTACGGCGTAGCGGGTTGACGTCCAGCGGAGGCCGCGAAAGCTGGGCGGCGAGGCACCTCTCCGATGGCGCGAGAACGGCCGCTTCCTGCGACAATCGCGGAACGGGAGGACATCGCCATGCGACCCACGCCGACGGGCGGCCACGTGATCGTTGAGACAGCATCCGGAGCGGTGCGGGGATTCTGGCGGACCCAGTCCGCGGCGTTTCTCGGCATCCCGTTCGCCAAGTCGCCGTTCGGCGAGCGCCGCTTTCGGGCACCCGCGCCGGTCGCGCGGTGGACCGGCGTTCGGGACGCGCTCGACTATGCCCCGACTCCGCAGCGGAAGGCGCTCGCGGAGATCACCACGATTCCGGAACCGAGCATCCCGGGCCAGGACATACTGAACCTCAATGTCTTTACCCCGCGGCCCCGGGCGTCGACCGGGGCCGAGACGGCCCTCCCGGTCCTGGTGTACATCCACGGCGGAGGATACGTCGCGGGGTCACCCGCCAGCCCCTGGTACGACGGGGCCGCGTTCAACCGCGACGGCGTCGTCACGGTCACGGTGTCCTATCGGCTCGGCTTCGAAGGCTTCGGGTGGCTGCCCGACGCGCCGGCCAACCGCGGAATCCTGGACTGGCTGCTCGCGCTGGAGTGGGTGCGCGACAACATCGCCCACTTCGGTGGCGATCCAGCGCGGGTTACGATCGCCGGGCAGTCCGCCGGTGGCGGGGCCGTCATGACACTGCTCACCCTGCCCCGGGCACGCGGCCTCTTCTCCGCCGCCGCGTCGATCTCCGGAGTTCCCAGTGACATGCCGCTCGCGCTGGCCAAGCGGACAACGGCGCAGCTGGCCGAGCGGCTCGGCGTAACCCCCGACCGAGCGGGCTTCCTGGGCGTGGCCGAAACCGACCTGATCGCCGCGCAGGGCGGCGAGCTGCCGGTCGCGCAGGAGCCGACCGCCGACGGCGTGATAGCGCTGCTGGGCGCGATGGACGGCTCTATGGCCGCCGGCCCGCTCGTCGACGGCGACCTGCACCCATGGACAGTCGAAGCGGGACTGCGTGCCGGCGCCGGCAGGGAGGTCCCGCTCCTCGTCGGCTCCACCCGACAGGAGTTCGGGGCGCTGGCCCGCGCGAACCGGCACCTGTTCGCGGCTCGGGACGCCGCCTCGCTGCTCGAGCAGATGGGGCTCGACACGGTGCGGGCCGGGCGCTTCGCCGCCACCCTGCCGGAACACCACCCGGCCGACGTCATGGGGCAGTACGTCAGCGACGTGATGTTCCGCCGTCGAATCGTCGATTGGCTGCACCTGCGCCGCGGCGCCGCGCCGACCTGGGTCTACGACTTCGCCTGGGCGTCGGCCGTCAGCGGTCTGGCGGAACACTGCCTAGACGTGCCGTTCATCTTCGACCTGCTCGAAGACCCGGACGTGACCCGCGTCGCCGGTCCCGGCGCGCCGCAGGATGTGGCCGACCGGATCCATGCGGCATTCGTCGGGTTCGCCCGCGACCGGCACCCCGGCTGGCCACCGTACCAGGACGCGGAAGCAGTCATGGTGTTCGATACCGAACCGGGCGTCGTCGCCGGCGGCTACACCTCCGCACGCGTCCTCGCCGGGGAGTCAATCTGAGGACAACGGGCGGCCAGCGCTCGCGAAGCGGTCCGCGACGCCTGCCGCGACCTTGGTGCCGCCGATGTCGACGCCGATGGTGAGTCCCATGCGACCTCCCAGACCCGGCCGGCCCGGCGCCACCCCGACGGACCACGCCCTCCCGATCAGCGCAGCGCATAGCCTGCCAACCTACGCCCAGCCGCCTCCCCGCCCGACCGTCGAGCCCGCGCGCCGGAATCGGCAACTGGCTCGTCCGTGCAGTGGGTGCACAATCCGGACCAGGTTGACGTGGCCCGGGTGGTCGCCGAATACATTGCAGCGAGCGGGGTCAACCCGCCGCCCGGCTTCCGGTTGAAGGTTGACCGTAACCGAGATGGTGCTTCCGGCCAGTGGTCATCACGATCACGGACCGGAGCGCCTACTCGTAATGTCTATCTCAGCACGCAGGGCCCTCCGCCAAGGCCCCAGCGGGTCCGCACCGACCGCGGCCGGTGATGTCACGTGAACGAGGGAGACGTCGATGACCACGTCCGGCACGGTCGTCGTCCCCGTGGCGCAGATCGGGGTCGGCGGCGGAACCCTCACCGCGCGCGGCGGCATGGCGAGCATTCGGCAGCCGGGAACCTGTCCGGCGCCGTCCGACGCGGTGGCCCTGCGCGTCCGCGGTTCCGGCGCCGGCGCCGAAAAGCGGGAGCCGGCCCGGCTCGACGGCCGCTGCCTGTCGCCGGGAACTCTCGCCTCTTTCTCGGCCTTCCGGTACGACGGCGTCGAGAGCTGACCCATGGCGGCGATTCCGCGGGGAGTGCGGTTCGGCACCGCGTTCTACACCGAGTACCAGCCGTACGAGCGGCTCACCACCGATCTCGACCTCATGGTCGACGCCGGAATCAACGTGATCCGGGTCGGCGAGTCCGTCTGGTCCACATGGGAGCCGCGGGAAGGGCAGTTCAATTTGGACTGGCTGGCCCCGGTGCTCGACGCCGCGCACGAGCGGGGCATCTCGGCCATCGTCGGGACGCCCACGTACGCCGTGCCGCCCTGGCTGCGCCGCACCTACCCAGAGACCGCCGCGCACAAAGCCACCGGGGAAGCGATCCCGTACGGGATGCGCCAGGACGTCGACTACTCGCATCCCGCCTTCCGTCACCTCGCCGAACGGCTGATCCGGAGGATCGTCGAGCGCTATCGGGACCATCCGGCGGTGATCGGCTGGCAGGTGGACAACGAGCCGGGGCATAAGCTGTTCTACAACCACTCCGTGTTCCAGGGGTTCCTGGAGTATCTGCGCAACCGCTACGGCGACGTGGAGACACTCAACACCCGATGGGGCCTCACCTACTGGTCACACCGCCTCAGCGAGTGGGCCGACCTGTGGCCGCCGGGCGGCAACAGCACGCCATCGTACGACCTCGCCTGGCGCCGGTACCAGGCCGAGCTCACCCACGAGTTCATCGCCTGGCAGACCGAACTGGTCCGCCGCCTGGTCCCCGCCCGGCAGTACGTAACGACCTGTGTCGCCCTGGGCCAGGTCGGTCTGGACATCACCGAGGTCGGCCGGCCGCTGGACGTGGTCGGTACCAATGTCTACTACGCCACCCAGGACGGGCTGGAGTTGCCCGGCCCGGACGAGCTCACCGGCGGGCTCTACCCGTTCTTCGTCGCGTGGGGCGGCCCGGCGTGGCTGCACCTCCAGGCCGACCTCTCGCGCGGCACTCGGCAGCAGCCGTTCCTGGTCACCGAGACGAACGCCACCTCGATCGGCGGGTCGGCCGACAACTTCCCGCCCTATGCGGGCCAGCTGCGGCAGGTGGTCTGGGCGCTGATCGCCCGCGGCGCACGACTCGTGGAGTACTGGCACTGGCATTCGCTGCACTACGGCTACGAGACGTACTGGGGTGGGATCCTCCCGCACAGCCTCGAGCCCGGCCGGATCTACCACGAGCTGGCCGCGGTCGGCGCGGAGCTGCGGGAGCGCGCCGACCTCATCGGCGACCTGCGGGTGCGCAGCGACGTTGGCGTTCTGGTCTCCGCCGAGAGCCGGTGGGCGACGGAGTTCATGGCGCCGTTGCGGGGCGCGGGCAGCGGGTGGTTGGGCGACCCGCAGTCGTACGACCGCATCCTGGCGGCTTTCTACCGCGGGCTGTTCGACGTCGGGCTGTCCACCGACATTCTTGCGCCGACACAGCTTCCCGCCGACGCATCCGTTGCGGCACAGCGCTGGCCGGTGCTGGTGGTTCCCTGCCTTTACATCGCCGCCGACGCGACCCTGGCCGCGCTCAAGGCGTACGCGGCGGCCGGCGGACACCTGGTGCTGACGCCCCGTACCGGATACGCCGACGACGAGTCCGTCGCGCGGCACAACGTGATGCCGGGCGTGCTGCGCGAGGCGGCCGGGGTGAGCTACAGCGAGTTCAGCAATCTCACCGTGCCGGTGCCGATATTCGTGGGGGGCTCCGCCCCCCACGAATATCCCAAGCGCGACGCGGAGCTCTCCGGCGCGGCGACCGCATGGGCCGATGGGCTGATCCCGGAGGGCGCGACGGTTCTGGCCACGTACAACCATCCGCACCTGCGCCAGTTCGCGGCGGTCACCACGAACGTCTTCGGCGCGGGCCGGGTGACGTGTGTCGGCACAGTCCCCGACCGCGAACTCTCCCGGTCGGTCGCGCAGTGGATAGCCAAGACTTCGCTGTCCGAAGACGCATGGCGCATCGCGTGGCCGGCGCCGGTCCGGTGCATGTCCTGCTCGACGGAAGATGGTCGGATGGTTCGGTTCATCCACAACTGGGGCTGGGAACCCGCCGAGTTCATCGCGCCCGGCGATCAAGCGGTGTCGCTCGGCCCGTGGGACGTCCAGATTCTGGTGGAGCCCGGACAGCCGTAGCTGAGCGATCCTCACGGTTCGCGTCTCACGCAGATGTAGAGCCGCGGCTCGCCGCCCGGGTCGACGATCGTGTCCCCCGGGCCGCGGCGGACGCCTTCGGCGACAACCTTCCCGGTTCGGGGATCAAGCATGCGGTACTCGAGCGGCACGTTGTCGCCGAAGAACGTCACGTCGCCACCGGTCTCGCGGTAGCACAGAAAGAACCGTCCGGGAACGACCAGCGCGCGCATCGCGATCGCCTCCCGCCAGTTGGGTTCCATGTCCAGGAACGGAAGGCCGGACAGGATCTTTGCGACCAGGCCGACATACGTCGAACCTTCGAAGTCGAGCGCCTCACGCCAGCCCGCGTCCTCGGCCAGGAAGTACGACTCGTGGCCGGATTCCGCAGGGTGCAGCCGCCACTGCCAGAGGCTCCCGGCGCCGTACACCACGCCGAGGGTTCCGCCGGCGCAGAGGTTGCTCCAGGCTTCGTGTCCCTGCCACCATCCGGCGCCCTTGCCCCGGCGTCCGCTGTGTTCGTAGGTCGGCTCGCCGTTGATCACCCCCTTGACCGGCCGGTTCCGCCACATGTCGGCGACTCGCTCCGCGACGTGCTCACCCTCGTGACCGGTCTGGCAGGACTGGAAGTCCAGCCACTCCGCCGCCTGGAAGCGGTCGGCGACGGCGTGCGGCCGGCAGTGGATGCCGGTGGGCTGGCCGTAACAGTCCCAGGCGTGGATCTCCGCGCCGCCCGCCGGCACCTGCGGCTCGTCACCTGCGCCATCGGCCCCGACGAGATACATCGCCGGGCGCGCCCCGTACCGGGCGACCAGGTAACGGCAGTAGCGGGCGTACTCCTCGGGTGGCACGACCGTGCCGGCGGTGTTCAAGCCCTTCCAGCCGAATCCCTGGAAGACCGGAGACAACACCGGAACGATCTCATGCGCGACCAGGATGCCGAGCAGGTGGTCGAGGTAGCCGAAGTACGCCACGTTTGGGCGATTGAGGCGTCCCTCGGACAGATCCTCGAAACCGACGTCGAAGCCGTGGTCGGCCTGGCGGTCGCGCGGTCCGGTTGCGTTCATGTCCGGTTGGACGCTCATCAGCAGGACGGCGTTGAATCCCTTCGCCTGGCGGTCGGACGCGTACACCTCGACCTGCTCCGCGGTGGCGCGCCAGGGCAGCGCCCAAGCGGTGTCGCCCACGAGGATCGCCGGGGTGCCGTCGGCGTGGACGAGGTTCCGGCCGTTGCGGGACATCCGCCAGAACCCGTGGTCGTGGAATGCGTGACCGGACGGACGCGCCTCGCCGACGGTAACCTGGCCGGTGGCGCCGGTCAGGCCGGGGGCGCCGGTGGAGCTGAAGCTCCGCCAGGTCCACACACCGGGTCGCGGCGGTGCGAACCGCACGCGCCAGGTCTGGCCGCCGTCCCAGAAGGCCGGCCGGCGGAGCACGGCCCCGGACTCGTCGGTGAACTCGGCCCAGACCTCGACGTCGGTGTAGGGATTCGGGTACGCCGTGGCGGCCGTGAACTCGAACTCCCGCTCCCGCCACGGGCCGTCGAGGTGTTCGTCCTGACCGGGGGCCCCTGGAGTCATCCCGTCTCCCATCCTGGCGGTGTGTATCAGCGTACGGGGCTGGCCACGCCGGGCGCGGCGGAGTTAACTTTGGATGTGCGGGCCATGCGCATCCTGTTGGCGCTCGGCGTTCTGCTCGCGGCCACGGGCGGCAGTTGCTCACCACCGAGCCGGGAGCCGGTCCCTGGCTCCACCGACCGCTCGGGCACGGTCGCCGAGGTCAACGACGAGGACTCCCGGCGCAACGCGATCGACGTCGATCCCGGACTGCGCCCGCAGAGCATGGACTTCGTTGACGCCGACACCGGCTACCTGATGCTCGCCAACTGCGACAACGGATGCCGGGGCGCGCTGTACGTCACGTTCGACGGTGGACGGATCTGGCGGGCCCGTGCGCTGCCGGTGTCGGGGACCACTCAGCTGCGGTTGGACGTCGTCGAGGCCCGGACCGTCGTCCTGGTCACCGGCGAGACGACGGACTGGTATGTGTCGACGGACAGCGGCCGGACGTTCGCGTCCGGCGGCAAGGGTTTGCCACCGCCGACACAGGTCCAGCGCGGCGTGATGACGGGCTGTGCCAATGCCGCCGGATGCACGATACAGGTGCTGGTTGAGGGGCGTCCGGCGCCGACGCAGCCGCAGGTGCGCGGCAACCTCCGCGCGGCGGCGCGGGGCGGGTCGGGCCCGATATGGGCCGTGGGCGCGTCCGGGAGGACGATCACCACCGCGCGCAGCGGCGACGGCGGGCGGACCTGGCAGCTCTTCGGCTCGCCGCTCGACGTCGCCGACGCCAGCACGCTGCGCCTCGACGTGTCGCCCGACGGCGCCGACGTGTGGTTGAGCGCCGGCCCCGCCGACAACTCCCCCGCCGTGTACGTCGCGGAGGCCGCGGGATGGCGGCTGGTGACGCCGGGCCTGTCGCCAGGGCTGGCGGGGATCGCCAGCGCCGCCGGCGACGGCGTCCTGGCGATCGCCCAGGCCTGGTTGAGCTACCTCTACCGCGACGGCCGTATGGTCGGGCGGGGTTTCCCGCAGGTCGTCCGGTCGGTGCGGACACTCCGGGACGGCACGCTGACCGTGGTTTGCGGTGTTAACGACATGTGGCTGGGCACTGGCAACGGCGCCGACCGCCAATGGGCCCACGTCCGCGTGGACACCGTGTGAGCTGTGCGGTCGGTCAGTTGACCTCCATCTGGTCGCGGTCCAGGGTGGGGCCCTCCGTGCCCCCGGGGTCGGCGGCGTACCACCACGCCGTCGACGCGATGTCGTCGTGGAGCGGGAGATACCGACCGCCCGACCGCCATCCGAGCGCCTGGACCGTCACACGGATGTCCGTTTCGAAGCGGATCGGATCCGGCAGGTGCCAGCGGTACATGCCGAACAGTTGCTGGCTCCGGTGCAGGCCATCCGAGCGCAGCACCTGAGGCAGGCCGAGGAACGCCGTCGTGTACGAGACGTAACCCAGCTGCGGGACCTCGAACCCCCAGGCGCCGCCGAAATAGTCCTCCGCGCCGGTGCCGCAGATGGTGGGGAACTCGTCGTCACCGTCGAGGTAGAACTTCATCTCCCCTTCCCCCCACCAGCCCGAGCTGTTCGAGCCCCAGGCCAGGTAGGTGCCGACATAGTGGCCCGGCCCCTTGGCGCCGTCGAGCAGCGTATGCACCTGCCGGTCCGGCAGTGGATTGCTCCGCCGCCAGGTGGCGTGCAGATACCCGGCGTTCTCGGGCACGTCAATCACCTCGAAGTCGACCTGGTAGTACAGCACCGCACTTGCGGTCCCGATGTTCTCGATAACGATCCGCGCCCGCGTGCGGAAGGGCATCTCCCAGTAGCAGTTGCAGCCGCCGAACGGATTCACCGCCACCAGAAGCGAGTTGACGTGGGTGTACTCTGCCCAGCCCTGACAGAAGAAATCACCCAACGGCACCGCCACCGCTGGGGACGAGGCGTTGTCCCAGTGGAACCGCAGCACCATCGACCGCCAATGGTCCGGGTGCACAGTCAACCACAGATGCCGGATGATGCCGGGCCCTTCCAGATCCGCGAGTGTCGCCGTGGCGCCTGCGGCGATGTCGATGCTCGGCGACACCTTCCACCCCCGACCGAGCTCGCGGGCCGCCTCCGCGCCGGTGCCTTCCGTCGCGGCGCCGCCGGCACCCTTCCCGCCGGAGAAGTTCTCGGCGCTGACCGAGCGGGACCTGCCTGAGCTCAGCTGGGACATGCCGGTCTGCCCATACGCTCCGAACATCTGACCCTCCCCGTCTAGCCGGAGAACCGGCTGAGCGCCTGACCGCCGTGCTGCATGTCGAAGTACGCGAAGTGGGCGACGGCGTCACGCCGGTACCCGTCCTGACAGGCGATGCCGACCATCGTGCCGGTGAAGCCCCGGGTCGTTTCGTCCGACATCATCGTGGCGTCGAGGGTCGGTCCGATCGGCGCAAGCGGCTCGTCGGGCTGCCCACAGAAGAACTGGAGCATGCCGGTGTCGATGCGGGCGTGAAGGACAACGTCGCCGTCCGGCAGGGCGGCGCGGTCGAGGAGCAGTTCGCGCTTCTCGCCGTTCTCCACCAGGACGATACCGACCGCCATGGAACCGAGACTTTCACTGCGGTAGACCCGGAGGAACGCGAAGGATCTGTTGTCGTAGAACATGACCAGCCCGGCGGATTGGGCGTAATGGGTGGGGGCGAAGTCGACCCGCGTCTCCACGGTCGCCTGGAAGTCCTGGAGCTGTGTGGCGACGAGGGAGACGTCGAAGAGCGAGGTCAACGCTTCGCGGCCGCGCAGCGTCAGGGATCCCGGTCGGGTGTCGAACCGCGCCCAGTCGGTCGCCAGCGGGGTCCGCAGGGTGGAGAAGCGCTTGTCGATGGTGGGTCCGTCGAAGTCGTCGTGGACTCTCTCGGGCGATGCCTGTGCGGTGGTGTCGTCGGCTCCCAACGGGCCAGGCGTCGACAGTCGTGCCAGCGGATCGCCGGTGGTGAGGCGCAGCCAGCCGTCCGGTGTCCATTCGACCTTTTGAAGCGCGGTCTCGCGGCCGAGCACCGAACGCCGGTCTGGCGGCAGGGGGCGGGCGCACAGATGCGCCACGTACCACTCGCCATCCGGTGTGTCCACCAGCGACGCGTGACCGGCCTTCTGCAGTTCGGCGTACGGGTTGAACAGGTGCGGCCGCAGGTAGTCCCGCTCGTTGCGGCCGAAGTACGGCGCGGGGTTGCTGGTCAGGAAGGGGTTGTTGGGCGCCGGCTGGTACGGGCCGGCGATGTCGGCCGAGCGGGCGAGCGTCGCACTGTGGCCGAACCCGGTACCCCCTTCGGCGGTCATCAGATAGTAGAAGCCGTTGTGTTTGTACAGATGTGGCCCCTCAAGGCAGCCCCGGTTTGTCGCGCCCCGGTAGATGCGGGTCGACGGGCCGATCAGCGACCTGGAGTCGGCATCGTACTCGTCGAGCAGGATCGCGCCCGGGTGCTCGTAGCCGTCCCGGGGATCCCATTCCAGCGCGAGAAACCAGTGCCGGCCGTCGTCATCATGGAAGAAGCACGGGTCGAAGCCGACACTGTTGAGGTAGGTCGGCCGAGTCCACGGACCCGTGACGGCCGGGGCGGTGACGACGTAGTTGTCGACGTCGAATAGTTCGGCGTTGGTGCTGTGTACCACCCCGTACGCCAGATAGAACAGTTGCGCGCGCGGGTCGAACGTCAGGCACGGCGCCCAGACGCCCTCGTTCGGTGCGACGCCGCGCAGCTCGTGCGCGTGTTCGGTCAACGCGTGCCCGACCAGGGTCCACGTCGCCAAATTGGTCGAATGGAACAGGCGGATGCCCGGTTGCCAGACCAAGGTCGAGGTTGCGATGTAGTAGTCCGCACCGACACGCATGATCGCGGGGTCGGGGTTGAAGCCGGGCAGGATGGGATTGCGGATCATGGGCGCGCTACTCCTCGTGCCGTGAGCGTGGACGGCGCGGACCCCGGAGGCGTCAGCGGTAGGACGGCGGGTCGCCTCCAGGCGACCCGCCGCCGATGCGCGACGTCCCTTTACCGCGCCAGCGATGTAGCTCCAGAGCGCCTCCGCGACAGTGCGTCGACGGTGGCGGCGAGGACCAGGACTCCGCCCTGGACGAGCAGGGTGACGCCCGCGGAAAGGCCGAGGAGGCCGAGCCCGTTCGTGATCATCGAGATGAGCAGCGCCCCGATCGCGGCCTGCGACAGCCGGCCGCGGCCGCCGAAGAGGCTGACGCCGCCAACGACTGCGGCAGCGACTCCAGGCAGCACGATGTCGCGTCCGGCCGACGACTCGACGGTGCCCGTCTGGCTCGCCGCGAACAGACCGGCGACGATGGCGAGGCTGGAGCAGAGGATGAAGGCGGTGATTCGCAACCGAGCGACGTTGATGCCGGCGCGCCGGGTGCCCTCCGGGTTACCGCCGACCGCGTAGAGGTGCAAACCGAACTTGGTGCGGTCGAGCATGACCGTGCCGAGCCAGAGGATGACGAGCGCAATGGGCACGACGATCGGGACACCCTTGATCGGGAGCAGTGGGTTCGTCGACCGGTTCAGGCTGAGCAGGAAGAGGACCAACCCGCCGCCGACGGCCCATGCGGCGACGCGGGCCCACAGCAGGCTCATCGGCCGGACCGGCATGCCGTTGGCGAGTCGCCGCGAGCGGTCGTAGAGCCCGGTGAGCAGCGAGACACCGACGATGACGGCGAGCATGACCCAGCCGGCCCAGACCGGCATTGACTTGTTCATGATGTCCCTGATCGCGGGCGTTTCGATGCGGTAGGCGCCGGCGTTGCCGAGCAGGACGAGAATCAGCCCCTGTAGACCCAGGAACAGGCCCAGGGTGACGACGAACGACGGGATGCCGACCTTCGCGACGAAGAAGCCGATGAACGTGCCGATCGCCATGCCCACGGCAAACGCGGCGATCAGCGCCGGGACCCAGGGCCAGTGGGTGACGTTCGTGAGCAGGATGAAGACCGCCATGCCGAGGCCACCGGTGACGCCGGCCGAGAGATCGATCTCGGCGAGGATGATCACGAAGGTCAGCGCCATTGCGAGCATCATCAGCGCCGCGGTCTGGGTCATCAGGTTCGCGATGTTGGTCTTCGTCAGGAAGAACGGCGTCGCGATGTAGAACACGATGGTGATGAGGATCAACCCGGCGATCGCGGGCAGCATGCCCATCTCGCCGCCGCGGATCCGCTGGCGGTAGCCGTCGAACTGTTCGCGGACCGTTCCCTCGTACCCCGTCGCGATCGTGGGGGGAGCCGCGCCTATCGTCTGGGCGGCCGTGTTCGTCGACGGGTTCGTCGACTTTTCATATGACGTGCTCACAAGACCGCCTCCTCGGGGACCTTGTGGTCGGCCTTGATGCCGGTGATGTACGCGATGACGTCGTTGTAGCTGGCCTCCTTCGCCTTCAACTGCGCGACCATGTTGCCGAGGTACAGCACGTTGATGTAGTCACACACCTTGAACACGTCGGCGAGGTTGTGGCTGATGATGACGACGGCGACCCCGGAGTCGGCCAGGCGCCGCACGAGTTGCAGTACCTGTTCGGTCTGCGCGACGCCGAGCGCCGCCGTGGGCTCGTCGAGGATGACGACCTTCGCCTTCTGCAGCACCGCCCGCGCGATCGCCACGGTCTGGCGCTGACCGCCGGACAGGGAGGCGACCTTCTGACGCACCGACTTCATCGTGCGAACCGAGAGGCCCTGCAGCGTCGCGGTGGCGTGCTTCTCCATCTCGGACTGGTCGAGCATGCCCTGGTGGGTTTCCTCGCGCCCCAGGAACATGTTCTGGACGATGTCGAGGTTCTCGCAGAGCGCGAGGTCCTGGTAGACGACCTCGATGCCGTGCCGGGACGCGTCCTTGGGATTCGCGAGGGTGATGGGGTCCCCCTGGAAGAAGATCTCGCCGGAGTCGTAGGGCTGCGCACCGGACAGTCCCTTGATGAGCGTCGACTTCCCGGCTCCGTTGTCGCCGACGAGCGCGGACGCCATCCCGGGGTAGACCCGCATGTCGACGTCCTTGAGCACGTCGACCGCGCCGAAGCTCTTGCGGATGTTCTTCAGCTCGATGATCGGTTCCACGTCTACTCCTTGCCTGCTGTCACCTGGTCGGCACCCCGTGGGCGAGACGCGTCGGTCGGGCGCGACTGGACGAGGGCGGTGGCCGTGCGCCGGCTCGCGCGCAAGGCCACCGCGATCGACTCCGGCGAAGCCACCCACTACCTACTTGATGTTGTACTTTTGGCAGGCCGCAGCGACTTCTCCCATGCACACCTCCGACACCTTGGCGTTGCCGTCGTCGAAGACCTTCTGCATGTTCTGGGGCGTGACAACGATCGGGGTCTGCGGGATGAATGGCGTGCCGTCGGCCGCCTTCTGGTCGACGGTCGGCTTCTGGCCCTTGATCAGCTTCATGGCCAGGTCCACAGTGGCTTGCGCCTCAAGCTGGAACGGCTTGTAGACCGTTGCGACCTGCTTGCCGAGGAGGATGTTCTGCAGACCAGGCGGACTCGCATCCTGGCCGCTGACCGGAACCTTCTTGCCGTTCTTGTCCAGCACCGAGATCACACTCGCCGCGCTGAAGTCGTTCGCCACCCAGACCGCGTCGATGTTGCCCTGCTGTGCGGTGTACGCCTGCTCGAAGAAGGTGCCCGCCTTGGCCGTGTCCCACGTGCCCGGCGTCTCGAACGCCGGCTTGATACCCGCCGCCGCCATGACCTTGTCAGCCCCGTCGTGGAACTGCTTTGCGTTGCCGTCGGTCGGATCGCCACCGACGTAGACGACCTTCGCCGTAGCCGGGTTCTTGCCCGCGGCCTTGAGGCCGTCGACGATCATCTGACCCTCAAGCTCGCCGACGCGGAAGTTGTCGAAGGAGACGTAGTAGTCGGCGCCCGCGATCGGGCGGTCGTAGGCGATCACCGGGATGCCCGTCGACTTCGCCTTCTCTGCCACCTGGACGCCCGCCTTGTTCAGGTCGACGAGCAGCAGTACCGCGCAGCCCTTGGTGAGCTGCTGCTGGGCGAGGGTTGCGTACTTGCCGGTGTCGTTCTGCGCGTTCTGGATGTCGGTCTGCACGTTTTGGGCGGAGAACGCCTTCTGGAGAGCCGGACGGTCTCCGTTCTCCCACCGGCTCGAGGACGCCGCGTCGGGCAGCATCACACACGCCCGCTTGGCCGCCTGCCCGCCCTTCTGCCCGCCGGAGGTGCTTGAGCCGCCGCGATTGCATCCGGCTAGCGATGCCGTGACAAGGCCCGCCGCCATGATGGCGGCAACGGTGGCCCTCTTCGTCACAAATGTCATGTCCACATCCTTGTGTAGAGGGCGAATGATGGACCTTACTGGCTCGAAAACCTTTCGGAAACAGTTTTTGGTGCCGTGGATTTTCCCATGTGGGCAAGGTCACTGTCAACGAATGAATCTGGTCCATTGGTTGCAAACCAGTATCGGTATCGCGCGGACCATTTCCGAAACATTTGCGACGCGTGCTACGGTTACGGCTCGGGAATACGAGCCGAACTGGCGTCTTGACCGTACCGTCAGGCCACTGGCAAGTCGAGCGGACGGTGCGGCTCGGCGGGAGGGTGGGCAGGTGAGCCCGCGGGCAAAGCGGATGACGCTTCAGCAGGTGGCTGAGCGTGCGGGCGTGTCCACCCCGACCATCTCCAAGGTCCTCAACGGTCGCCCTGACGTTGCCCCAGCCACCCGGGAGCGCGTTCTCCGCGTTCTCCGTGAGCATGAGTACGTACCCCGCGGGGCCAGCACGCTTCCCATGGCTCACAAGCACATCGAGCTGGTGTTCGACGCGCTGAACAATCCCAACAATCTGGAGATGATGAAGGGCGTCATCCAGGCGGCAACCGAGCAGGGTTGCCATGTTGCGGTCAGCACGGTCGGGGAGAAGGTCAGCGCCCATCAATGGGTCAACGAACTGAAGCGCGTCGGCCGGGCGGGGATCATCATGGTGACTTCCCGGCTGTCCGCCGAGCAGCACAAGCGGCTCGACGAGGCGGCGCTGCCGTTGGTCCTGATCGACCCGATCAATCCGGTCGACCAACCCCTGCCCAGTGTCGGTGCGAGCAACTGGCAAGGCGGCCTAACGGCGGTGCAGCATCTGTTGGAGCTCGGTCACCGACGCATTGCCATGCTTCGCGGTCACGAGTGCCTTGTAGATGACGCCCGCTACCACGGCTACCTGGCGGCTCTCTCAGGTTATGGCGTAGACGTGGACCGTGACCTGGTCGCGCGCGCGCACTTCCGTTTCGAGCCCGCCGTTCGGGCTGCGGACAAGATCTTGCGGCTGCCGGATCCGCCCACGGCGGTGTTCACAGCCAACGATCTCGAAGCGTTGGGCGTGATCGAGGCCGCTCGGCAAAACGGACTCAGCGTCCCCCACGACATTAGCGTCGTGGGCTTCGACGACAGCCTGTACGCCCGCGCCTCGTCACCGCGGTTAACCACGTTGCGCCAGCCGTTTGTGCAGATGGGTGAGGTCGCCTATCGCATGCTCAGCGACCTGATACAGGGTCGAGAGATGGCGTCGGCTCGCGTCGAGCTCGCCGCCACGTTGGTTGTTCGCGAGTCCACCGCGCCCGCCGACCGGACTCGTGCCTAACGGCGGATTCACCGGGTCGGCACGGTCCCGGGCCCCAGTTCCGCGTAGCTCCAGCCGCTGCCCGATCCGTCAAGTCGGCCGTCCTCAGTGACGGTGAAGGTCGCCGCGGTCGTACCGTTGAGATCGGGCACGTGTACCACCCTCCCGGGGACCGGCTGGTTCGTCAGCAGGGTGAGCCCGTCGAAGTAGTCATAGTCGGGGCGGTCGTCGCGGGCGCCCACGGGCAGCACAGCCCCCGGCCGGACCAGCAGCGGCAGCGTGTCGAACCCGTGCATCTCGCGGCGCCAGGCCGGGCCCTCCACCGGCTCGCCGGTCAGGAGGGAGACCCAGCGGCCGGACGGCACGTAGTAGTCGACCACGTCGTCCGCGGACAGCACCGGGGCGACCAGCAGGTCCGGGCCGAACATGTACTGCCGGTCGAGGTAGGCGCATGCGGGGTCTTCGGGGAACTCCAGCAGCATCGCCCGCATCACCGGAGTGCCCATCAGGTGCGCCGTAACGGCCGCTTGGTACAAGTAGGGCATCAGCCGGTGCTTCAGCCGGACGAAGCGGCGCGCCACGTCGACGGACTCGTCGTCAACCAGCCACGGGACCCGGTACGACGTGCTGCCGTGCAGGCGGCTGTGGCTGGACAGCAGCCCGAACGCCAGCCACCTCTTGAACACGGCAGGGTCGGGCGTGCCCTCGAAACCGCCGATGTCATGGCTCCAGAAGCCGAAGCCGGACAGCCCGAGGGAGAGCCCGCCGCGGAGGCTCTCCGCCATCGACTCGAAGGTCGAAGTGTTGTCGCCGCCCCAGTGCACCGGGAACTGTTGGCCGCCAACCGTCGCCGAACGCGCGAACACGATCGCGCCGGGTTCGCCGTTGCGCTTCCGAAGCACGTCGAAGACGGTCTTGTTGTAAAGGTAGGTGTAGTAGTTGTGCATCCCCCGCGGATCGGACCCGTCGTGCCAGACGACGTCGGTCGGAATGCGCTCGCCGAAGTCCGTCTTGAAGCACTCGACGCCCATGTCGAGTAGGCCGTCGAGCTTGCCGGCAAACCATTGCCGCGCGTCGGGATTGGTGAAGTCCACCAGTCCCATCCCCGCCTGCCACAGGTCCCACTGCCACACGCTGCCGTCGGCGCGCCTGACGAGGTAGCCCTTCTCGCGCCCCTCCTCGAAGAGCACCGAACGCTGGGCGACGTATGGGTTGATCCACACGCTGATCTTGAGTCCACGGTCCCGGAGACGGCGCAGCATCCGCTCCGGATCCGGAAAGACGCGGGCGTCCCAGACCAGGTCGGTCCAGTTGAACTCGCGCATCCAGTAGCAGTCGAAATGGAAAACGCTGAGCGGGATGTCCCGCTCAGCCATCCCGCCGATGAACCCGTTGACCGTGTCCTCGTCGTAGTCGGTGGTGAACGAGGTGCTCAGCCACAGCCCGAACGACCAAGCCGGCGGCAGCGCGGGACGTCCGGTCAGCGCGGTGTAGCGCTCGAGGACAGCGGCCGGCGTGGGCCCGTCGACGACGTAGAAACGCAGCGTCTGCCCCTCGACACTGAACTGGGTGGCGCTGGTGTTCTCGCTGGCAACCTCGAACGAGATCTTGCCGGGGTCGGCGACCAGCACGCCGTAGCCGCGGCTGGACAGGTAGAACGGGATGCTCTTGTATGCCTGCTCGCTGGCCGTGCCGGGGTCGGCGTTCCACGTGTCGACCACCTGGCCGTTCTTCACGAACGCGGTGAACCGCTCGCCCAAGCCGTACACCGTCTCTCCCACGCCCAGGGAAAGCTGGCCGAACATGTGATGCTGCCCCGCGGCGGTGTCCACGAAGCCCAGTGCCTTGACGCCGTTGGTCGTCAGCACCCTGCCGTCGTGCAGGAACTCCAGGTGCCACGGCGCACCACGGCGGACCCGCGCCGTCAGCAGCCCGCTGCGAATCTCCGCGGCGTCGTCCCCGATCTCCGTCTCCGGCCGGTGCGCGCTGTCGGCGGTCAGTACGAAATGGGGCCCACGGTCGACGCCGCCGGCGTGGTGGGTGACCTCGACGCCGATGACGCCGGGCAGCGGCGCGGTCAGCCGAACCGTCAGCAGCGCGATGTTGAGGATCGAGTCGCGGTGCTCGATCCGGCGCACCGGGGCGTACACGGTCAAGCCCTCGGGAGTGGCGTCCATGTCGTACGCCTCTGCGGCGTATTGCGGATACATGCCCGGCCGGACCAACCACATGCCGTCCGTAATCTTCATTTACGCGCCTCTCTAGGGACCGCGGCACTCTCGCCGCTTCACCGTACCGGCGCCCCAACGAAGCCGATCGGATCCCCCACCTGTTGACCCGTCGCCGAATCACAGGTATGTTGCCGTTCACAACAATTGCGCCCCCGGTCCCGTCGCCACCGCATGAAAGGATCGCAACCATTCGCACAGCGTCGATCCGGTCCCTCGGTCGCATGGTGATCGCCGCCATCATCGACATTTGCCTGTGGCAAGCCGGGTTCAGTAGGCGCGTCTAGCGCCGGGCGTGTCTGCGACCATGCCCGCCTCGAACGCCGCCACGATGGACGAGGTACGCCGGCACAACCTGGGACGGCTGCTGCGGCTGCTGCATGTACACGGTGCAATGTCGCGGGCCACGCTGACCTTGCTGACCGGGCTCAACCGCAGCACGGTGGGGGCGTTGACGACCGACCTGGTCAACGCCGGGCTGCTCCGCGAGTCCGAGCCGGTCGGCGGCCGAGGCGGCGCCGGCCGGCCGTCGATCGTGGTCGAGCCTGACCCGCGCCAGGCGTTCGCCGTGGCGATCGACCTCGGAGTCAAACACCTGACTGTGGCCAGGGTCGGGCTCGGCGGCACGGTCCTGGATCGGCGACAGATCCGCCAGCCCGCCACCCACCACGACCTCCACCGGACCCTCCCGATCATTGAAGAGTTGTCGACACAGATGCTCTCCGCCGCGCCGCCCGGCGCCGTCTGCGTCGGCGTGGGCGTTGGCGTCTGCGGGATGGTCGGGCGGGAGGACGGATCGGTCCGGTGCGGCGTGAACGTCGGCTGGCACGACGTGCCGCTCGGCCGGCTGCTGGCCGATCGGCTGGGCGGCCTGCAGGTGACCGTCGGCAACGACGGGGACCTCGGCGCCCTGGGCGAGCACATGCGCGGGGCCGCCGCCGGGCTGTCCGACATCATTTACGTGTCCGGTGAGATCGGGGTCGGCGGGGGCATCATCGCGGGCGGCCACCCGCTGCACGGCGTCGGCGGCTACGGCGGCGAGATCGGCCACATGTGCGTCAACCCGCGCGGGCGGCTGTGCCGGTGCGGGCGTCGCGGCTGCTGGGAGACCGAGATCGGCGCCGAGGCGGTGCTCGAGTCGGTGGGCGCGGCGCCCGATACCGACCTCGAGACCGTGATCGCCGCGCACGCCGCGGGCGACCGCCGCACGGCGGCCGGTCTGCGCCGGGTAGGGCACTGGATTGGCGTCGGCGTGGTCAACCTCGTCCACATCTTCAATCCAGAGATCATCGTCTTCGGAGGTGAGACCCGCGTGGTATTCAGCGCAACCAAGCCGATCGTCCATCAAGCGTTGGCGACGGCGCTCGCCGGCCCACGCGAGCAGATCCGCCTCGCGGCGGCCGCACTCGGGGCCGACTCCGCGCTCATCGGCGCCGCGGAGACCGCCTTCGCCCCTTTGCTGGACAACCCGTTGGCCGTCGTGACCACGTAGAGAGGTGGTTCAAATGCCCGACCCACCCGACCCCGCAGGACAAGTTCAAATTCGGTCTATGGACCGTGGGTTGGCAGGGGGTCGATGTTCGGCACCGCCGTCCGCCCGCCGCTGGAACCGGCCGCCGCCGTGCACAAGCTCGCCGAGCGAGGTGCCTACGGGATCACCTTCCACGACAACGACGTTCCCGTTCGGCAGCACCGCCGCGGAATGCGACAGCCACCTCAAGCCGTTCCGCCAGGCGCTGGACGAGACCGGCCTCGCAGTCCCGATGGTGACCACGGACCTGTTCTCCCATCCAGTCTTTCGCGACGGCGGGTTCACCAACAACGACCGCGAGGCGCGGCGCTTGGCGATCCGCAAGGCCGCCGACGCCATGGACATCGCCACGTCGCTCGGCCGAGACGTTCGTCGCGTGGGGGCGTCCGGGAGGGGGCCGAGTCGGGTGCCGCGAAGGACATGCGGGATGCGCTGGACCGTACAAGGAGGCGTTCAACGTCCTCGGGCAGTACATCCTCGACCGCGGCTACGGTTCCGCGTCGCGATAGAGCCAAAGCCGAACGAGCCGCGCAGGGACATCCTGCTGCCGACGATCGGCCACGCGCTGGCGTTCATCAACGAGCTGGCGCACCCGGAGCTGGTCGGATTCAGCTCCTGCCGGCGCCCACCCCGCGGACCCGGCACCCGCACGCACGCCTTCAAGTCAGCCTTGCCAATGTCCAACCCGGCGCACCGCTCGAACACCTGTCCATCTCAGCCCCTTCCACGACCGCGCCGAAGCGGCCATCCGGGTAAGCGCTGAAGGCAAGAATCTGAGTCACGTGCTCGCGGCAACGGTCCAGGATTCCTGTGACAGCGCTCCCAGCGCCCTACTCATCAACGGGCTCCACCGCACCAGTCCGCCACGACGTCAACCGGACAGCGAGCGCCACATTTTCACCCGCCCAGGACGGCCCAACAGGGCCATGACCTGCTCATCACCGAGTACGAACGCGCCGCATAGACGCCCAGCTCACCGGCTGCAGCAGAGTCTTGGAACCCCCCGGCCTCGGACTCCGACCTCAACGTAGCGGCAGAGCAGTACAGCCGAACGCGCTGGTCCGCGGTCCTCCAGCACCTGGTAGCGGGCCGGTCGGCGGGCTCGGTCACCGCGTCGACGTGGTCGACGCGATGTCAGCCGGCGCGCGGCGAGGTCGCGACCGCGCACGGCCCGTTCGGTCGCTGAATTGCACCCTTTACGCCTTGAATCGTCCCGGAGCGTCCTGATGTCGGCGGGCGGCGTCGCCGTTCCATGCCACGCACAGGTCGGCCGCGCGGGCCGCGGCGGCTGCCGCCGCGAAGCCGGACCGGTCGTCCGCCTGTACCTGGCAGCCCTGCTCGTGGATGACCTCGACGCCCGGCAGTTCGGCGCGCAGGGCGTCGACGGCGGTCTGTACCTCGACACCGAGACCGATCCCCGGGTGACGGGGTAGCACATGGTTGGGGAAGGCGTAGCAGCCCAGGAACGTACGGGGGTCGGCGGCACACGGCCCGACGACGGCCACCCGGCGCAGCGCCGGGCGCCCCTGCCCGAGCAGGGGCAGCGCCGAGCCGGCGTCGAGGAGGATCACGGACCGCTCGGCCAGCTCCCGGGCCAGGGCGCGGTTCGCCGGCGAGTCGAGGTCGGCGGCGGCGGCCACCGAGCTCTCCGGCGTCCAGTCCGGGTCGAGCAGCCCGAGCCGGGCCTTCTGGAGGAGGAGCCGGCGGGCGGCTCGGTCGACCAGGCTCTCGGGTACCGCCCCGCGCTGTACCCGCTCCGCGAGCCCGTCGAAGCCGAGCGTGTCCGGGAGCTCGACGTCGACGCCGGCGGCGAGCGCCTGGGCGCCGGCGTCCGCCACGCGATGCGTCATCACGAGGAACGCCACGGCCCAGTAGTCCGACACCACGGTGCCCGCGAACCCCCACTCCCCGCGCAGCAGGTCGGTGAGCAGCCAGGGGTCCGCCGCCGCGGGGACGCCGTCGAGGTCGGAGTAGGAGTTCATCACCGAGCCGGCCCCGGCGACCGCTACGGCCGTCTCGAACGGCGGAAGCATGACGTCCATCAGTTCGCGCCGGCCCATCGACACCGGCGCGTGGTCGCGCGCCGCGCGCGAGGCGGAGTAACCGGCGAAGTGCTTGAGGGTGGCGATGACGCCGACGCTCTGCAGGCCCCGGACGTAGGCGGCGCCGAGCATCGCGACGAGGTACGGGTCTTCGCCCATGGTCGCCTCGACCCGGCCCCAGCGGGTAGTCGCGCACGACGGCCAGTACGGGCGAGAGACCCTGGTGCACGCCGACCGCGGCCATGTCCCGCCCGATCGCGGCGGCCATCCGCTCGACGAGGTCGGCGTCGAACGTCGCCGCCCATGCGATCGGCGCCGGGTACACCGTCGCGCCGAACATCGCGAGTCCGGTGAGGCACACCTCGTGGACGAGAGTCGGGATGCCCAGGCGTGAGGCGCCGAGGACGACGCGCTGTTGACGGACCAGTTCCGCCGCGCCCTCCGCGGCGGTCAGCGGCGCGCTGCCGTAGACCCGGGTGAGGTGACCGAGCCCGTGCCGGCTCGCCTCCTCCAGTGGCGGCGCGCCCGAGGCCGCGAAGACGTCCTGCATCGGCGCGACGTTGACGGGGGCGTCGTCGGCGCCGGCCTCCTGCATGTCGTTGCCGACCCAGCGACTGCCGAGCTGGGCCACCTTCTCCTCGAGCGTCATCTGCGCGAGGAGAAGGTCGACCCGGGTGACGTCGGGAAACGTGTCCTGCCACGGCGGCGTTACCCGATCGGTGGTGGGGGTCGGGTTGGGTGTCGTCACAGCGCCTCCCGTCCTAGCAGATAACTGAGAGTTTCCGAAACTTTCGGGACCTTCTCAATCCAGTAGCCGGTCTTCTGTCGGGCCGTTGCCATTTTTCGAGTCTTCGACCAATGTACGTTAATCGCTGTTTACTTAGTCGGAAACGATTCGAGGCCCTTGACACGCCTAGTCGGCAATCATACGTTGGATCGAAAATGATTCGAAAAATTTGCGGGTCGATCTGACACGGGAAGGTGCGGGCGAACACCCCGCGCGCTGGCCCGGCGACGACCACCACCGGCTCAGACAACCGGCGCGCCGCGGGAGCATGCGGCTCCGGGTACGGAGGTCAACGTGGAAACGCAGGTCGATATCGCGCTGGAACTTCCTCAACCTCGCCGTGGGCGCCACAGCCGCTGCCGCGCTGGCCGCGTGCGGGCAGCTCCGGTCCGAAGGACCGTTCCTGCTCAGCTCGGCAGCCATCGCCATCACCTACAAGGCGCTGCCAGCTCCTTAGTGGACTGACTGCGGGCTTCAGCAAGTGAACGGGAGACTTCCATGGACCTGACCCCGACCCGAGACGACAAGTTCTCCTTCGGCCTGTGGACGGTCGGTTGGCCGGCCCGGGACCCGTTCGGTGATCCCACCCGCCCGCCGCTGGATCCCGTGGAGACGGTGCACCGGCTGGCCGAACTCGGCGCCTACGGTGTGACATTCCACGACGACGACCTGGTGCCGTTCGGCAGCGATGACAGCACGCGCGAGAAGACGATCACGCGGTTCAAGCAGGCCCTCGAAGAGACCGGCCTGATCGTGCCGATGGCCACGACCAACACGTTCACGCACCCGGTGTTCAAGGACGGCGCGTTCACCAGCAACGACCGGTCCGTGCGCCGCTATGCCATCCGCAAAATCATCCGCAACATCGACCTCGCCGCCGAACTGGGTGCGAAGACGTACGTCTTCTGGGGCGGCCGGGAGGGCTCCGAAACCGACGCCGCCAAGGACATCCGCGCCGCCCTCGAACGCTACCGTGAGGGTCTAGACCTGGTCGCGCAGTACGTCGTCGACCGAGGTTACGGGATGCGTTTCGCGATCGAGCCGAAACCCAACGAGCCGCGCGGTGACATCCTGCTGCCGACGTTGGGTCACGCGCTCGCGTTCATCTCCACGCTCGAGCATGCCGAGATGGTGGGTGTCAACCCGGAGACCGGCCACGAGCAGATGTCGAACCTGAACTACACGCACGCCATCGCGCAGGCGCTGTGGCAGGACAAGCTGTTCCACATCGACCTCAACGGGCAGAACGGACCGAAGTTCGACCAGGACCTCATCTTCGGGCACGGCAACCTGCTCAACGCCTTCTCCACAGTGGACCTGCTCGAACACGGCGCCCCCGGCGGGGGCCCGACCTACGACGGGCCACGCCACTTCGACTACAAGCCCCTGCGCACCGAGAACATCGACGGGGTGTGGGCGTCTGCGGCCGCCAACATGCGCACCTACCTGATCCTCAAGCAGCGGTCGGCGGAGTTCCGGACCGACCCGGAGGTCCAGGCGGCGCTCGAGGCGGCGCGGGTCGCCGAACTGTGGCAGCCGACCCTAGCCGAGGGCGAGACGTACCAGGACCTGCTCGCCGACCGGTCCGCGTTCGAGGACTACGACGTCAACGCGGCCGGCGCCCAGGGGTACGGGTTCGCCCGGCTCAACCAATTGGCCGTCGAGCACCTCCTCGGCGCGCGATGACGGAGGTCATTTCTTTCGACCAGGCGGTGCGTGCTGTCCGGTCGGGGACGGACCCCGACGAGGCCGCACGTTCGCTGCTGGCGCAGCTGGACGACGCGGAGAAGCTCGGCCTGCTCGACGGCGACGAGCCCTTCTGGCCGGGGATGCCCGACATGATGGGCAAGGGCTACAACGTCGAACCCATCGTGGCCGGAGCCGTCCCGCGGCTCGGGATACCCGGCATCCGCTTCAGCGACGGCCCGCGCGGCGCGGTCATCGGCCGGTCGACCGCGTTCCCCGTACCCATGGCGCGAGGCGCGATCTGGGACCCGGACCTGGCGGAAAACGTCGGGGAGGCCATCGGAGCTGGTCATCGAGCAGCAGATGCGGCTGCGAGCCCGCTACCCGCATACCCCCGTGGGCGCGCTGAAGCTGCTGCCCTCTCCGCAGTACAACCCCGACGGGTGGCGCGGCATCAGCGTGGGCAACCTGGACGCTCAGCACCGCCGATGGGTCAACAGCCTGCCCACGCTGCGCCGGGCCGACAACGCCGCGTTCGACACGGCAGCCCTGGTCCCCCACTGCTACCGGCACACCTACGCCCAGCGCCACGCCGACGCCGGCGTTCCGGTGGACGCGCTGCAGAATTTGATGGACCACACGTCCCTTGACGCGACGAAGCCGTACTACCGGGTCGGGGAGAAACGGCGCCGCGAGGCCGTCGACCGGCTGGCCGCGCTGCAGTTCGACCGGCACGGCAACCGGGTCTGGTGGCAGGCCAAGACGCTGCTGGACTCCGAACACGCCCGCCGGGCCGTCGGGGAGGTCGTCGTCCCGTTCGGAGTACTGCACCGAGCCGTCCAACGTCAAGGCCGGCGGGCACGCCTGCCCCTACCGGTTCCGCTGTGTCGGGTGCGACCACTTCCGCACCAACGCGTCCTACCTGCCCGACCTGCAGGCCCACCTCGATGACCTGCTGCGCAAACCGGGAACGGCTGCGCGCCGCCACCGACGTCGACGAGGTCCCCGGACTGGGCCCGAAACGCACCGCGAAGATCACCGCGGCGTGGCAGGAGCAGAAGAAGGCCATCAAGGAGGTGATGGTCTTCCTGCAGGGCGTCGGGGTGTCGACCTCCCTTGCAGTGAAGATCTTCAAGAAATACGGCGACGCCTCGATCTCGGTGGTGCGCAACGAGCCGTACCGGCTCGCAGCCGACGTGTGGGGGATCGGGTTCAAGACCGCCGACACCATTGCCCAGGCCGTCGGGATCCTGCACGACAGCCCCGAGCGGGTCAAGGCCGGCCTGCAGTACACCTCGTCCGAGGCCACCGACGACGGGCACTGCTACCTCCCGCAACCGCAACTGATCGCCGACGCCGTCAAGATCCTCGGTGTGCCCACCGACCTGGTCAGCACCTGCCTGGCCGACCTCGTCGTCGAGGAAGGCGTGGTCCGCGAAACGCTGCCCGGCCCGGACGGGCCGGTCGAGGCCGTGTACCTGGTGCCGTTGCACCGCGCCGAAAACGCGCTGGCCGGCAGCCTGCTGCGGCGGCTCAACGAGCGGCCGACCGGATGCCGCACTTCGCCGACGTCGACTGGGACAAGGCCCTCGCCTGGCTAGACACCCACACCGGCACCGACCTCGCACACGAGCAGGAACAAGCCGTCCGGCTGCCGCTGACCTCCAAGGTCGCGGTGCTCACCGGCGGCCCGGGCTGCGGCAAGAGCTTCACCGTACGCTCCATCGTCACCCGCGCCGCCGCGAAGAAAGCCGATGTGGGTTGTGGACGGCATGTGCAGGTCGTCGAAGTCGAGCACGTGCCCGATCGAAGCCCATCTGACCCGGATCCGTGGATAGGAATGCAACACGGCGTGGCATAGACGAACGGATGCCTTACCAGCAGCGATAATTGGGCTTGTCGAAGGACCAATCCGTCACTGTGGGAAGGACACCCGTTCGGTGAAGAAGATACCTGGTTTGGCTGGCCGGGTGCGTGTCGGCGCTCCGGACGAGTCGTTGACGTCGGCGTCGGGTGTGGTGGCGGTG